>Ga0194120_10002298_pt1 | contig 33138 bp, 47 predicted proteins | sample TA2MahCa65mmetaG_FD_148642 | JGI IMG/M metagenome (GOLD analysis project Ga0194120, IMG submission 148642) | Freshwater microbial communities from Lake Tanganyika, Tanzania - TA2015019 Mahale Deep Cast 65m | ecosystem: Environmental > Aquatic > Freshwater > Lake | place: Tanzania: Lake... | reverse complement strand
TATGATAACATAGCATTGCATATATCAAACGAGCAACATGCTGATAAGCTTGTGCATATTGCTACGTTGAATACTCTTTTTTGGATTTTCAGGTTTTCGATTGACAAAGTTACTGATATACGAACGTGTTCGACTCCAACATTTCAACACATTCATTCAGAAAAGCTAATTCATCCAAAAGTCTATCTTTCACAATTTCATCGCAAAATGGAATTGATTCAAGTATCTCATTTATTCTCGTATCCAATTGAATCAGTATCATATGATTCTCCTTTTGTTAGAATCGAAAACCTTTAATCATGTATTGGTAACTTTGTCAATCGAAAACCTGAAAATCCAAAAAAGAGTATTCAACGTAGCAATATGCACAAGCTTATCAGCATGTTGCTCGTTTGATATATGCAATGCTATGTTATCATACACATAAAAAAATATAATGCTTATGCACACTTGAGCTTTTGTCTGATGTTACGCGTAGTTGCGATGGGGGGTGAGGCCAAAAAACGCTGTTCATCCAGTCTGTTCGCTCTCTCACATATTCCTTGCTTTATACTTAACACAACTTCACAGCATTGACACGTTGCTGAGCGCTTGTATAATCGAAATGTCTTAGCTTTACACATATTATTATTGTACAAAAATCTCTTTACACTGTACAACCCTTAAACATCAAAAATAAATAGTTGTTAGTGTAATTATTAATGTTTGTATTGGTACACACCTTGCTAAACGGAAATTGTCGAGCGTAACAAAAATTATTCTTGACAGCGGGTCAAGCGCTCTGGTATCGTTCCATTCGATTCTCTACATCCATAGATGGAGGTGTCACTATGACCTATAAAGAACTGCTAGAAGCCCTTAGTCTTTTAAGTGAAAATCAGTTAAACCATCATGTAACCATTCTTGATTTAGAGCAAGATGAATACTTTGGTGCTGGCTGTGTAGAACTTGAGTTGTCAGACGCTACATCTGACGTAACAGACGAAGGTCATCCAATTATTAAACTACGTAGATGATTGGACGTTCGCTCAATTGGAGGTGTCCATGTTTTTTCTTTTTCTTTTTCTCGCTTCAATGTTGTTTATATTTCTTTTGCCAGCGATTTTACCGAGTCATGGTCTTGACCCGTGAAATTCACGGTGAACAATAACGGAGAATAGCATGTTTGACATTTTACTAATGTTCATTGTTCTCGTGGTCTTAATTGCTGTATTGTTTGCTGTTTTCGGTGTAATTCTTAACGAAAGGAAATGATTATGTTGGTACATCTTGGTAAAAGAGCATTCAAATTGCATATCAAAACCGTTTTTCAGGAATATGTTGATAAATGGGGTAACGAACACCTAGCAGGATTGACTGTCAGAAATAAGAAATTCCATATCACGCGCGAGAATGGAGGTGTTTGGGCATTAAAAGTCTTTAGATGATTTTTTTTCAATAATTCTTAACAGAGGAAATAAAAAAATGATTATATCGTTCAACGATAATGTAGTAACTAATCTTCTCCCGAGTGTTACTGCGACATCCAATGCAGCAACCGTTACCGAACGTTATAAACATCTTCAAACAAGCGATGTAGTGGACACGCTCGCCTTGCACGGGTTTAGTGTCGTCAACCAGAAAGGAAAACTAAACGAACACTCAAAACACGGATTATTCCTGGTTAATCGTGAAATCGGTTTTCTCGATAATACAGGCTCGGAAAACTTTGCCTCGGTTGCGCTCTTTAATTCACATGACGGAAAATCATCCCTTAAATTAGTCGCCGGTTTTTTGCGCATGATATGCTCCAACGGTATGGTGTCTGGTCGAGTAACTGACAGTATTAGCATTCGACACACGCAACGTGGTTATGATAATATGCCTGCTCTGGTTGCAGAATTGCCGAACCGGATTGAAACATTTCGCCAAACGATTAACGCGCTCCAGAACGTGAGACTCGAAACGCGAGAAATTGCCGAATTGCTCACAATTGTGCACGATAGCATTAAATTGATTCGACCAATTGATAAGCCAGCAGACCTGTACCATTTGCGCAGATACGAAGATAACGTGTCGGATGCGTACACGGTTGCCAACATTATCCAAGAGAATCTGATTAAGGGTGGAATGCAGTCTGCTAACAGCAACCGGAGACTACGCGGAATCACGGCAGTAAACCGTCAAAGTGAACTAACCCAATTAGTTATGAACACAACAATTGACTATGTAGCTAAACGCGCGGCTTAATGTTTGTCTTGTAAAAAAAAATGGAGGTGTACATGGGTTTGGATATGTACTTATTCGACCGTACTGGTGAAAGACGTTTTGGATACTGGCGCAAAGCCAATGCAATCCATGGATATATTGTTCATAACTTTGCTGATGACGTTGATGAGTGTCAAAAAATAAAACTAACGCGCGAGAATTTATCAACTCTGAGAAAACATTGTTTAATGGTACTCGCTGACAATTCTTTAGCTTGGTCTCTACTACCTCCAACACAGGGTTTTTTCTTCGGTGGATATGATGTTGATAATTATTATTATGATGATTTACGCGACACCGTAAGAATAATTGACAAAGCTTTACAAAGTAAACTTAGGCAATTTATTTATCGCGCATGTTGGTGAGTTGAGAGGTGTAGAATAATATGACCGTACAAGAATTAATCGAATGTCTAGAACGAGTACCCGACAAAACGGCTGTAGTCGTATTTGCCGATGATATTCCGCTACTTGCAATTTATGATTTTGGTGAAAAGGTCATTATCACCGACACTATTTCGGAATAAGGGTATAGTTATGGGATGTATCGTTATAAATTTTTATACAAAAGAGCGCATAGAATTAAACGAACGCGATGAAAAAATTGAGCAAAATATAAAAACAGAAAAAAACATAAATACAGATAAGGCAAGCAACGATAGAAAAGAACACAACGAACGCGTCAAACGACAATATAGACTAAAATCGGAGAAGTGATGGCAATTTTGCATGTACTAACAAGAGACACGCGGAAAAAGTTATATCACTCCCGTAAAGGGTTGACGGAAAATAAGGAACAAGCAACGGTTTTCAAGAGTCTGAAACATGCTGAGCGCTGCGCAGTAAAACGATATAGTCCGCGTTTAATTTGGGAACACGCTGCACCAAATGAATGGTTGTACAGAGACCTAATAAAATGGACAGTAACCATAACTGAAAGTGATACAATATGAAACAATTCGACCAAACTTTGCTCAACAATGCAATTCTTGCTGCAGTGTTTCAACAATGTAAGGAACGGGGTTTTGATTTTGACGTAATCGAACCGAATCACAGAATATCTTGGGGCAATTCAAAGTTAAAACTCGATGGGATTGCGAGCTTTAATTTACCGCCGGTTAGTACCTGTCCAGCACGTGGTGTGTGTGAAAAGTATTGCTACGCTACGCAAGGACTGCAATGGATGGCATGCGGTTATAAGCGCAGGGTTGCTGCATTTAAGTCAACTCTCTCCGAAGAGTTCGTAACCCTGATGGTTGCTCAATTAATCACTGAGCGCGTTAAAATCTTGCGCGTACATGACTCCGGTGATTTTTATTCACCACAGTATCTGCTAAAATGGTTCAAAATTGCAGAATCACTCCCTGGAGTAACTTTCTATGCATATACAAAACAGATTTTGCTGATGAAAAAACTTGCTGAATTTCAACCCGCAAATTTCAAACTAATTCAATCGTTGGGTGGAAGGTTTGACGCATCCATAGATAAGTCAAAACCACATGCGCGTATTTTCAACAATGTTGAAGAATTACTTTCCGAGGGTTATACCGACACGTCAGAATCAGATTTTCCTGCAGCAACTCCCGGAGTGTCGCTTATTGGTCTTGTTATTCACGGTACAAAACGAAAACAATTTAGACAAGCGGATATGGATGATTAAAATGGAGTACCTATCATTTAATTATTCTATCAGTGATTGCTCGCGATGAATTCAATCGCGATGCAAGCGTATCTGATAAACGATATATAGGGTTGGAACGCTAAACTAAAAAATATTCGGGATGTATGATTTATGTCCGTTTAAGAGCAAAACGGTTTTGGTTGTTATTGGTAAAATTCCAGTACTAAATAACTTCGAGCTATAGTTACTTATCGGAGAAAAAACTAAATAAATGCTGATAACTATTTTATTGATATTAGTATTTTTAGTTATATATGGGGTGTCTGAATGAAACTATTATGGTTATTTTTTACAGTATTAATGGGTTGCGCGTGTTCGACAACCAAATCAATGCAATTGACTGCACCCGCTCAAATTGAGCCAATTGTTCAACGTTTCGTTGCGGATTGCCGTAAAAGTTTACCTGAGAATGTATGTTCGCCACCGATTAAGTTATATATATCCATTAACACAATAACCGAGGATGGTGTTCTCGGGCAGTGTACAACATATCGGGAACCGTTCGATGATATTAAATTTATTGAGATACAACCGAACGTTGTAAACAGTTATCAATTATGGGCTGTTATGTATCACGAATTATTTCATTGTGTATTGAATAAACCACACTACGATACCGAGTATGATATAATGAACGCATACGAGAGCCCTGACGTTACTCGCATTCTATACTCGGATTGGGATTTTTTTGTCCAGCGTGTATTTCAACGGGAGTAACTATGGAAGATTATACAAGAATTCAGGTAAATGCGGCAATACGATACCTAAATCGCAAGCAATGTGAGTACGTCCTAGATTATAAGTCATGTCGGTTTTGGTCAAACCACATAGTATTATTGTATAATAGTCTCGTAAGGGAGTGAATTTTTTATGGAAAAGGAACGAGCCAAGCGATATAACTCCGGTAAACCACCACTTGACTTGCTACCACTTGACCTCTTGACCGGACTAGCTCGCGTGCTAGAAATGGGTGAAAAAAAGTATGGTCGGAATAACTGGCGGAAAGGCGCACCAGCGACTGAACAGGTTGCTTGCTTGCTCAGACACCTACAGCCGATTATGGAAGCTCTAAACGCCGATAAAGGGTCTGAATTTTTATATGATACGGAGTCGAGCCTACCGCACGTTGACCATATACTATTTAACGTTATCTCGCTCCGGCTTGCATTGGAAACCGAGTATGGCATCCCGCGTGACCCAATACTTAACAAAGTTCTTGACACATCCGGTGGTGGTTGTTAACATTCTTAAAGGGAGGAAATTTTTATGGACATCTATACATTCCTAAATCTAAACGAGTTCGAAGACCTATGTTTACTTCGTCTTGGAAATTCGGAACGGTCAATCAAAACTCTACGTTCCAATATGGAACACAATGCCGCTCAATCATATGCTAAATCTGTCCAGGAAATTGATAACATTATAAATAACTTAATGCGAGTTAAGCTCGATATCGAAAACGTTTCAACCCGACTCACCAAGGAGATTTCTAATGACAAAAATTGATTGGGCTAAACTTAAAGCTTCCAAACCTAAGACCGAACCCATGTTTGCTATTATCTTCGGCGCATCGGGTGCGGGCAAGTCTACCGCGCTCGGTACGTCCGGTCTGAACACCCTTATCTTGCATGGCGCAACCGAGAACCATGCGGGCACCAATGCGCGTTTATATGGAAGGGACAAAATTTTTCCAATGGACTATACTATTCGAAACGAGAAAGGTGCAGTAGATCCCGACGCATCATATCGCAATCTATTGACAATTCTCAGAGACGAAGAAATTTCTAAACAATTTGAAGCAGTTGCAATTGACTCCTGGACAGAACTACAAACAGTTATTGGAGAAACTCGTGAATTCCGAGAAGCGTGCCTTACCGACAAAGGGAAACATAATAAATTTGCGGAATCGGACGAATACACTCGTCGCATCAATCAGATTGTACATGCGTGCCTTCATATCCATAGTAAAGGACTTCATGTATTTACTACATGTGCGGCCATCATCAAAGACACCGACAGCGAAGGTTCTGACGTTTCGGCGAAACCGAACCTCAAAGGATGGTCTGTGGGAGAAGATCTAGTACGCAACTTTCCGGATGTGCTGTATGTTCAGCTCGTTCGCGTAGTTAATGATAAGGGAGACGAAGTATCGAAGCATAAGTTTTTGTTTAATCCCAAGGTTAGCGCCGAAGCTAAAGACGCAGGTGGTAAAGTGACAAAGGTTTCTTTTAGTAACTTTGCGCCCCGTATTACACACTTTAAGCGTGAAGACCTACCGCACGATGCCGATGTTGACCTCGCTAAAATCATTAAATCACGGAGTAAACGAAATGAACCTTAACATTGTCGCAGTTGTTTTAGTTGGTGTTGCGGGTGTTGGTGCAGGAATTGGAGGATTGGTTGCAAAACTTAATGAACCACCACTTATCTGTATTGATATGTTGAGAAAATTGGCTAACGAATTGCCTGAGAAAATGGTTATGCCGAATGCGGATGGTGGATTAGTACTCGTGAGTCCTGGAATTAATCCGGACGATGTCCGGTTCACCTCGTATGTTGGTCGTAAAACTGCACCAAAACTAAAAGAATTACTTGTTAGCAGTGGTTTAAAAAACGTTTCGGTGAGTGTCGGTGAAACATGTGAAACTGAGAGTGGTATTGAATACACTGTGGTTCGTGGAAGTTATACAGTGCCACAAGAAGAACCAGAAAGTGAACCAATTTGAGGTTGCAAATGACAGACAAAGAACTCGAAGAACTCAACGTGTTTCGGATCAAAGAGGGTCTCACACCTTTATATCGCAAAGAGCGGTCATGTATGAAATGTCGAGTCAAATTTATTTCCGTTGACACAAGACTCTGTAACCGCTGCAATATTCATAACAAGTCTTATACGAACGCGGATGAAAGTAGATACGGGATTAATTATGTCTCAAGAAAGAGTGGGTAATACATGAATGACCCGATTATATTTGGTTCGGATACGCGCAACAATGTTGTGAATGTTAGCATCAAGTATGGTCGGGTCTACGTTTATTCCGAAACCGCAGGTAAAGTTACTTGTGGTGTTGATACATTCAATCCTTGGATGCTTGCACACGAGCCGTTAGATGGACAGTTTGAAGAACTAGAGGGTACAAATTTTTTCAGATATATAAGACAATTCAAAAATGAAAAAGACTATCGCAATGCGCGCGAAAACTGGAGATACCGTGATATATGGTCGCCTGGTAGTCTACCGGAACAATATCTCATCGCAAGTGGTACAACGTATTTTAAAGACTCAAACCCGAAAGATATAGGGACATTATTTTTTGATATCGAGACAACAGGTCTTACCCACGACTACAAGTCTCGCGTTCTACTTATATCGAACACCTTCCGCAAAAACGGTCAAGTAACTAAGAAGCTATTCGCGGTTGATGATTACGATGATAAAACCGGTTCGCCCGATAATGCAATGCTTAACGACTGGGTTAAGTGGGTTCGGGAAATTGATCCAAGTATTATGGTAACTTACAATGGATGGAACTTTGATATCCCTTATATCATGTATTGTGCGTGGAAACATGACGTGCGATTGACGCTTGGTCGTGACGGTAGCGAGCTGCAGATTTCTAAGTTTGAGAGTAAATTTCGACAAGACCAGAACCGAACTATCGCATATAAAGAGCCCAAGATATTTGGACGTGAGCAGGTGGACTTGTTCTTTACTACGCAAAAATATGATATAGGGAAGAAGTTTTCTAATTATCGCCTTAAAACCGTAGTCAAGGAAGCAGGGCTGCAAAAGGAAGGGAGGCAGTTTTATGATGCGGGTCTTATCTTCAAGCGCTGGCATGACCCCGCTGAACGCATTAAGATTAAACAGTATGCGATTGATGACGCAGATGATACTATGTCTGTTTATGATTTGGTTATTGACGGTTTTTTCTACCCGTCTCAGAACGTCCCTAAGACGTTTCAAACGATGTGCATGAGTGCTAGTGGCTCCCAGATCAATTCGATGCTCCTACGGGCTTATTTGACCATCGGACACAGTATCCCACAGGCATCCGAGAAGAAGAAGTTCCAGGGCGCAATCTCAAAAGGTTATCCAGGTATATATCATAACGTGCACTCACTTGACGTAGCATCGCTTTATCCGTCAATTATCCTGACTTATAACGTCACTGATAAGGAGAAAGACCCGAATGACTATGTTATTTACATGGTTAGATATTTTAGAGAACAGCGTTTGGTGTATAAGAAGCTTGCCGCAGAGGGCTCCGCTTATTATAAATCGATGGATGCCGTTGCGAAGGCGTTCCTCAACTCGTTCTATGGGTTTTACGGAACAAAGGGACTACACTTCAGTTCTCCGCACTGTGCGTCCGAGGTCACACGTTATGGACGAGAAATCCTAACTACCGCAATGGATTGGGCAAAGGGCAAGGGATACGACATTGTTTTAGTCGATACCGACTCAATTAAATACTATTGCCCACATGAACCACTCACGCCCGAAGTAACTGCGATTAACACAAAGGAAGTCAACGCGCTATTCCCGTCAGGAATTAAGTGGGACGATGAAGGTATCTATAAAGTATTCGTCGTAGTTAAATCGAAAAACTACATAATGGTTGACAGTAAAGACAAGGTTAAGTTAAAAGGCTCCAGCATGAAGTCTTCAAAACTTGAACCGAGCTTGAAGTCTCTGCAAAAAGATATAATCGATATGCTTATCGGGAGGAATAATGAATCCATTCAAGCGATATATGAAAGACACTCCAAAGATGCGGCGAAAATACGGGACATCGGACAATGGGCAAGTCGAAAGGCCATCTCCGAGCGTACAATCAATTCTACCCGAAAAAACGAAAGACTTCTTGTTGAAGCTCTCGCAGGAGAGTCGTATCAATTGGGCGACAGATTTGAGTTTTACTACACCCGTGATGGTGTACTTAAACTATCTAGCAAATATGATCCACAAAACCCAGACCATGATGTCAAAAGAATCCTCGGTAAAATCTACAAAACCTGCCAAGTCTTCACAAACGTCGCAGATACCGCATCATTAATTAACTTCACATTATCGAAACATAGCAAGGAATATAATGATATGGTTAGGGAAAAGGTTCTTAAAGAGAAGTATAAAAAACTAACAGCGAAGACCGCACTTGAACAAATGCTTCAACTGCTTCAAAATGAAAAAGTTCAAGTTATCATTTCAGATAACTATGACGCGAACGATTATATTAGTTTTTTGGGTCGCATTGAATCTGATGTGTTTACTGAAAAACCCAAGAAGAACGCAAGGGTAAAGAAGAATGAAAATCCACAGCAGGACGCTGGAATGCGCAACGGGCAGAACGACGATGGAGATTTTCGAATTTAAATACGAACCAGAAAAAGAAACTATTGACGAATTTCTCACATATGTTAAATTTCGATTCCCAACGCAGGAAATTGAGATTTTCTACGGCGGAGCGAGAGTGAAGATTCTAAAGAAGAATCCTAACCCACCGAAGAAGGAAGATAATCATGCAGGATGGAACGAAGGCGACAACATATACGAGTTCCGAGAGTCAAACACCAAAGCCAAAGTCCGTCGAAACAAATAAATTTGTTGTTGCAAGGCTTGATATTTACCACTCTCCGGGTTGGTTTACTATGCAAGAATATGACAATTACCAAGATGCATACATTTATTGCGATATGTTAAATACGGATACGAATATGATTCATCGTGTTTTTGAAGAGGAACCCACCGATGTTCTTCAGTGATTTAACATCAGACTGTTACGAAGATATTTGGAATGCACCCATGGGTAATGAATATTCTATACAATTTAAACGCGAAGGTGAGCGTGAATGGAGCACATTGGATTATGCTGTAAGTAAAGAAACCGCAATTAACTTATATAACGAAACAAAGGTTGATGGGTTTAGTGGCGTGGAATACCGATTGGTTCGTCTTAGTCGTTACCCACCATGCTCTGTTCAAGAAATTCTTAAAACACACAAGGTGTCAAAATGAGTAAAGAAAGAGATTATCCCCCAGAACGCGAAGATTGGCTAATGACTGTAGATTTCGCTTTGAAAAAATCCCGGTATGGTTGTCTATTATGCGATAAGAGTCATCTGATAAAGAAATGTCCCAACCGAATCACTTATGCGGAAGCGCTGGCAAAGATGCGAGGTAAAAACAAGAAAGAAGAAAAACAAGAAGAAGAACATTATATTAATCCACATAATTATGGGTGGTAAATTCAAGTACTCTTGACAATAGTTGTTGACAGATTATTAACAGTATTGTATTCTTAACATCGGAGGTGCTAATGACGAAACGAGTCACTCATAATAAAGGTGTTCTGGCTAGTCTTGAATGGTCTTCGTAAGCGCGTTCGCGGTCATAGTTTTAAATATTTGGATTGAGGTTAATATGAATATTTTCTTTAGTTCTCGACTTGAACTGTCATTGAAGAAATACGGCGTTATTCTAAGACTCGATCTCAATGACTGGGGAGTTCAATTTAGAAATTCAAAAACAAGCGCAGTTAAATCAATAATTTTTGGTCCATTTCATTTGAATTATATTAATTATGAAAAGATGAATGAATCGCTTCAAGAAATGATTGCCGCGTTTGAGGCATCCGAGCCAGACGTGGAACAATATATGATGTCTGAACTTGAAGATATTAATATTCCAAAAACATTGAATTGAGGTGCACTATGTTGTTGACGTTGATTGTTCTTTCCACATGTCAAGATTACTTGACTGCATCTGTAAAAAACGAAACACCCACTACCAAACTTCCAAAGCTTCAGTGTCTCAATCCAGTTCGCGGCTCTACTAAGCTCGAACCGACTAACGACAATGGTACAAGCAAGTGCATTGCGGTTCCTGATACTACTAAACCATCGCGCAAGGTTGGAAAATAATATGTACACAATCTATGCAATTATCGACGGCGAAGAACATTCTGTTAGCATAAATGTACCGGAAGACCAACTTGAAGAACGACTTGATAAGTTATCGCGTAAACATGAATTTAAAAATGTAACGCGCTTTAATTTGAAGTTGGAGACATACAATGTACCAGACGAAGTACTCAGCGGGACTTGACCTCTGCACGACTACCGACATCGTCTTGTGTCCACTCTGTCGTGTAACTGTCGACACCGGAGTTTATCTGAAGGATGTTATACCTGACACAATGGCCGTACATATCCGCCACAGTACGGACAGACCCGCAGGTCTGCAATTCTCCGACTTGCCGTTCGCAATGGTCTGCTCCCGCTCGGGACTGGCCGCCAGGGAGGGAGTCATTGTACTCAACGCGCCAGGCATTATTGATGCAGACTACGAGGATACCATCAAGGTCATCCTATACAATGCAGACCATACACGCACGGTGCGTATCAGCCAAGGCGACCGCATTGCTCAGCTTGTGTTTGCCTACGCATACCGCCGGACGGAGCTGGTCAAGAAGGAGCAACGCACGGGTGGACTCGGCTCGACCGGAACAGGCAATAGTCTCGCCGTCAAAGCAGATTATGTAGACCTTCATTGTAAGGCAGAATGCAAGAGCTACTCGCAGTGGTACTCGGTGGAAGAGATGGAGGTGGAGGATTGACATGTATGGTTGGTGTATTTTGCAATTAGGTGTTAATCTTAAAAAATATACGGTTGAACTAGAATTATCGTTGTTCAATTGGGCATTTGCTTTTAGAAGAAGAGAAGACCGAGGTATGTTTGTTCTTCACGTTGGGCCGGTTTACTTCTCAATATGGGATAACGAACGAGCAAAAGAATGGTTGAGTAGTAGGATTTCAGAAGTAATTATAGATAACGATATTGTTAAATGATCGGAGAGACGCAATGGACGAAAATGTCGCTATGTTACTTGCTGGAATGTATGCGTTGATTGTAGCAATGTCTTATCGTAAGGTGGGGTTTTTCGCAGCGTTGCTTTGGCCTCTTACAATTATTATAATGGGAACAATTGTTTATCTAAGTTTTACTGTTTCTTCTCCGCCAGAACAGTGAAATTTTCTAGTGCAATGAAATCACGGTTTGGGTAATCAATTGCTAAACTATCCCAACATTTGCTAAAATTATAATGGTCGTGGTTATTCTTAACTGCGATTATACATATTACCAGGTTTACGTTAATCCGTTGACAAAGATATTTCCCTGGTAGGTCTTTACCGAGGATTTGTTTGAACTCTTGCCAATGTTCGCGAAACTCATCGTACTCAGCCCATTCCTTGGGCCAAGCGCTTTTCTTAGTCATTGTTTTGTAGACCAACGTTCTCATCAAGTATCTCAATTATTGTCGGTATCACACCCCGTAGTACGTCCTTACATGCTAATGCTACATTAGAATGTTCCTTTTGGGTACCGTTTTCTGAGCGTACCTGAATGTAATGAATCCAAGACCTTACGGTTCCGGACATATAAATGCGACTGGGGGTCATTCCCTCGGGAAGCAAAGCACGTGCTTGCTCTTTCGCGATACCCATGTACAGAGCGTTTTGGTAGTGAGTCTGGGCAATATGCCATACCTCCGCCTGCGCGGTCTCGAAGTACTTCTGCAAGATAGGATCATTGGTAGGATGACTGGATTGACGATTCTTCTGGTCTTGTGTGCGAACTTCAACAAACGTCGGTTCGTTTTGCACTGCCGCGTATCGTTGAGAAAACTCAGAGAACGCAAAAGAACGATGTCTAATGATTTGACGAGCGATTGCGCGAGTTGTATCAATTTCAAGTGTAATATAACCGTGTTCAAATACCGACCAATGCCCTTTACGCAGGCAATACTTTAGTAGCTTTTTAAACTCAGGATTATCTTGGTTGGGACTCGATACGCGCGCAACGTATGCCATGTGTTCTTCAATGCCGGGAGTAAATGTGACGAGTCTTACTTTCATATAATCCTCTCGGTTAGATGGCTAAATTTACAGTCTTCACAATAATATAGATAAACATATTTTGCACCAAGAAATGCTACATAACAGTCGAAATCTTCACTTTGACAATTTGGACAGAGTGACTGGGTTTGTATTAACATTGACCGTGCTCCCCGATGGAATATAATCTTCGTAGTAGTAAACCTGTGTTATACCAAGTGCCTGAATCATACGCATGCAGTTTACACATGGATGAAGTGTAACATATAAAACTGCTTTGCTGAAGTCGGTTATACCGTCAGCAAGTGCTGCACGCACCGCATTCACCTCTGCATGTGTTGCTAGGATACGGACAGCTTCGCGATTACCCCATATTGGATTATCTTCGGTAATATCAGGAATTTGATTTATGCCCATATATATATTATCGTCTACTACCAATCTCGCATCTACTTGACGTATCGGGTCGTTTGATTTTAGTATCATTATTACGTCCTCTTTAGTTCACAGAGTCCACCCTCACATGCCGCAGATTCGGCGCGACCATCGTCTTTCTGTTCATATGCTACCACACTGAGGTCAAGCTGTGGTAACTTATTTTCAAGCACTTCAAACTCTTCCCTAGTGCAATCCTCGAATGGCGCATTGGCATAGGTTGCATCACTAAATGGTAGAAGGCTGATACCCCCATAGTATTCGCGATTATCCCACATCCACTGCTTCAACTCTTCGCGCTCAGTTTCTTTATAGTTAATAGTCAACGACACATTATGATAGTTTTGTCCATCACGGTGTGAATTCTTAATCCAACTATTTCTGACTGCGAGTGCGCGATTTCCGAGTTCGACTGCAGTTTCATCATACCGGGTCAATCCTTGCATCGACACAGGTAGCTTAACGATAACGTTGTTTGGTTCCCAGTCAGACCGCTCAATACACTCTTCGGGAATCAATTTAGGCAATGTAATTGCTAGTGGGTCATCTTTACCAATCCGGATTCTTCGCACATAATGACTTGCGTGTGCAGCATGAATGCCGCTTGTGGTTCCCAGAACGGTTGAAGTGGTTCCGGACGGTTTGACAGTACCAATGCGTTTTGCAGGATTGATACCAATCGTATCCGCAATACTTTCGTTAACAAATTTGGCAACTTCCGCCATATGCGATAAAATCTCATGCGTCATCAGGTCCGGTCTTTCTGCCTGTCCGGTCATGCCCACGCCAAGTAGTGCATCTTCTTCTGCATTCTTTTTCCAATCTGGATGGATATAATTAAAATCAGTGAATCCGGCTTGCAGCGTACCGAGTACAGTCGCGGCCCATACCATCGAGCGGAGTGCATGTTTGTCTTCTGCAGCGGCAACGTTGATTTCTGTCAAGTTACAGAACTGTCTGGAGCGGAGTGCAATCTCAGCACACGGGTTTGTTCCCCAATCTAGGTCGTTTGTCCAAAAAATTCCAGGTTCGCCAGATTTTGAATCATAGCAAGCCTCAAGGATTGCGTTAAATTCATCGAAGGTAGTCTCACCCCTCGGAAGAACTGCAGAGTTGTTAGCGCGGGCGAATGAGGGGTTTTCGAGCCACCACTCTCCGGACTTGGCGTTAAGCATCTCTTTGTCGTTACGGTCAAACAGACAAATCATTGCCGAACGTCGTACACCGCCTGCCACGATAGCATCTGCGATGTAGGTCATAACCTTGTGAACATCAAGTGGTGTTAATTTTCGTCCGACTGCACCCAAAAGGACGGTTCGCGTTAATTCGTGACACTTGCGCAATGGCTCTGGACCACTTGCTGTTCCACCGGTTGAAAGTTTTGTACCCGCTGAACGAATGCGCGAATAGTCAAATGTGATTCTGGGATTTTGAAGTAATTCCAGCATTGAATCTGCCCAACCTTCACGCGAATCATTTATCGAGATTGACATCTGTTCTTCATAAGGAAAAATCACTGGCAATTGTTCAATATGTCGACGTTGAACTGAATACCCAACGCCCGTACCGCACGCACTAAGATACATAGCATCAGCGAAGTCTTTGAAACTAATAACATTAAGAAAAGAGCAGTTATAGAGCCGAGCGTTTTCACGTAAAATCGGACTTCCTGCAAATTGGAGTGCTCGCATCGATGGGAGGACTCGTTTTGCTCTGACATGTATCATTGCTCCAAAAATATATGCTCCCATTGCGGGATATTTTTCAAGAAGCATGTTTTCATAACGATCACACACTTCATCCCAAGATTCCTTCAACCCGTTTTCTTTAACTGCGCTGTAAGTACGGAAAAATGCGATATCGGAAAGTAGTTGCTTACCCTTCATCTTAACTCCTGGTTAGGGGTGGTAGGTGGGTAAATCGAAACGTACTAATTTTCAAACTATCAGTCAATAGGTATTAGGTGGGGAACTCCATCAATAATAACTCCGTATCCTTTCCAGCACTTGTGTGGAGATTTACGCGCATAGTTAAAAGCGGATTGACGTTCATCGCCGAGCCAGCCAACGTTCATACTAAACATTCTTTTTTTATGTGTTGTTACATAACTCAAATGCGCTTGATGCGTATGACCGTACACGACTGATTGTCCAAGTTTCAACGCTGCACTAATTGGCGTCGGAATTGGAAAAGTGTCGCCATGAATAAAGTAAACACCATCGATTTCAAGCGGATGTTCGCTTGTATGCCACGTCCAACCTTCAAAATCAAAATGCTGGTCAAGCGTTTTAATTAATTGACGCGGAAGTTGTGCATCTGCTGCACGCTTTGCGACACGTTCATCGTGATTTCCGAATATGATATGCATTTCGGGAATGAGTTTATGTAGTTGACACATGCGTTGCTCAAACTTATCCCATTCAAGCTGCGCGTGTTCGGATTCACCATCTTTTGGATATTTAGACCATGCGCGTTGGTCACCAATATCTCCAACTTGCACAACAGTCACATCATCGCCGCGACTTTTACATTGTTCAATTTCTATTGCGATTTCTTCAATTGCTCGCATATCCATATAAGGAAGATGCATATCTCCCAATGCATAAATCACTTTACTCATGAGTTCCATCCTTCAATAGAATCGAAAAAATGATCGGGACACATACCCAACTTCCTAGCCTTTTGTATAACAGAAGCTAATCTATTGTCTAGCACATAATTTTCGCAGTAGTCGGTTTCGCCGCGCGTACCACGTCCTACTTGTTGCCGTAAAACCTTCATAACTTCTCCAATCATCCATTCTTCTCCATCTGGTAATGCTTTGCGTTTACTTACCCAAGGGTCGATAATGTTTGGAAATTGTAGTGTGGTGATAATCTGAACTCTACATAAATCTCCCTTTAAATCTAAACCCTCGGACATACCTGCACCAATAAGTATTCCGCCGTTTTGTGTAAATCTATCAATTGCATCTTGTTTATTATTTTCATCATGCCAAATAACAGGAATAGTGAAATACGGTAAAAGCTTGTACATCAGTGAATAAGTTGAATGCACGAGTGTATTCTTTTTTCCGGTCGATATGTAGATATCTTGAATTCTCTTAGCCAACGCGGGAATATCAATGTCACTAGCGCGATGTGAGAATGTAGATGGAGTCCAGATAATACGCCGATTCTCTTTTGGGATAGACGTACCCAAGTCTTTATATGGATAATCAGAACGTCCTAGAATTTCCTTCACATCGTGTGGCAGAAGTGTCGCGGATGTTAGGATACCACGTTCAGCGATGATACGTTTAAGAAAATGCCGGGGAGTTACAATGGGCGTAACCAGTAGCGAGTTTTCGGTACTATCGACAACATATTTCTCCGGTTCACTCTCAAAGCATTCGAGTGTAAAGCTCGTGTTTTGAATAGCATCGAGAATAGCGTTAATTTTATCAGGATCGCGCTCTTTTTTAAGTCTAGCCTCAAGCGTTCCGAGTTTAACACCAAGAAATTTACAGACATTTATCTCGCTATTACGCAACGACGCAGGTTTCAATCCTAGTCTTCGCAACAATGTTTTATCAGAAGCATAGAGTCGATTAGAATAGGTTGACGCTTGACGTGCAACCGATATTAACTGATGCGCTTCATCAATATACGTTGTACCCGTTGCGAGGTTTCCGCGTTTGCGCGTAACGTATAAACTCATAGTATTAAACAGCGTAGGTTCGCCTTGTGCGAATCGTTCTCTGACAGTACGCATTTGACATCCAGTCGTTCCGCCGCGACACGTATATCGGACACTAGCATATCCACAGCGCGTGAGGTATTCATGGCATCTATAGTGCTGCATACCTATGATAACGTTAAGATTGGGATAGTCCGACTTATACTGCGAAACGAGCGTATTTTGAGAGGTGGCAATTGACCCGCCATAATGCAATTGGGCTGCACGAAGGAGAGCGGTCTTCCCGCAACCTACGCCAGCCTCAATAACAAGCGGTGAATTTGATTTTTGGAAATTATCATGTATCCAGTTAAGCGCGTCAACCTGCGTTTGCCTGGGCTTTCTTTCGCTTCCATCGAACCTCTGCAGTAGTGGATTTCCACTTCCTGTAGTACCAGAGGACGAGTCCTGGGTTGAACGACTGACCATGTTTTGCCTCAAGAAGAACTGCGGCCCGTCTTGGTCCATGCTCTTCGCACAAATCTGCCATTTCCTTTTGCAGAGTTTCGCTATACTTGCTCGTTCTCATCGGTTATCGTCCTCCTTGACTTCCTATCGTCGCAATGACGAATCGCGTAGGCCATCCGTAGCCTTCCTTTCTTAACTATATCAGGAATGTTTTCGAGCGCAAGAGAAAATTCAGACCACGATTTACATCTTTTAGACAATGAACATAGGAACTTGTAATATTCGCCGTCGTTCGGTAAATTACGCGGAAGTGCAGTCGGGAATTGCTGACTTTGCTCATGTTGTTTTATCATTTCAAGTAGTGGGCCATGTGCGGTGTAATTGATAGCGCGGATTCCAACAATGTAGCTGCGGGAAATTGGTTTGAGCCAACCCAACTCAACCAGTCGTTTAATCCAGACTGATATCGTGGCCTGTTTAGTGCCTAGGAAGGCCGCCAGTGACTTCTGAGGTAGACCGAAGCCCGTTCGTAGGTTATGCATTGCCGAGAGCGTACGGAGGAACTTTTCGCGGTCTTTCCAGCCTGCTGTATTGGACACAAACTCGTTATCTGGCAGCGGTCCAGAATTGATAAAATATTGAACGATTTCAGTGTTATTAACAGACTCTAATACAATACTACTATATGCTGCCTCTCGGACGGTAAAGAACGCAGGGTTTTCGAGAAACTTATGTAGTTTACTCACAATAGAATCAGTTAAGTATGTGCAGGTCATACCTTTTTTATCAAACTGGTCTCTCAGTACCTCGGGTAACATATCATTTATGATAATTGGTAGTAATTCCGTGTTAGGAATAAGTTCACTCCCAACCCATTTTAAAATCAGACATAATTTGACTTTATTCGAAACTGAACGGAGGACACACGCACCAACAACCTCGCGTTCGCAATAATCTGCTAGTTCATCCCACGATTTAAATGATTTAGGTAGAAAATCAAAGTCAGCGAATACCATGTGCATATCAGTTCGACTACTGAATCCGCCGAGGATAGGTAAGAATGTTTTATTTGTCTTTATGTTAGTTTTATCTGTCCAGGTTCTCCACCACTGCGATTGAGTACCCCGGTCTTTTGGATGTTTGATGTATAAAACGGAACCGTTTGGAAGTACGAAGCTTTTATGATTTTCGCTTTGAAGATTTGTCACCTTCAAGTTTGCGAATTTCATCTCCGAGTTCCTCCGGGTGTTGTTGGAGATAGCTTATATCTTTATGGCAATCTTTACAAACAACTTTTAGGTAGTCAGCGTCGACAAATGTTCTTCTGAGATAAGTGTGGATATCATTGAAGCCAACTCCGGGTTCAATTCGCGGAACGGGATGTTCAACTTCAACTTGCTTGGGACCGAAATGTCCTCCGCAACAGTCACAAAGGTAAACCCCACGGGAGACTCGACTCTTAGCAAGAGCTTGTTTTCGCTGATCAGAACGCACCCACACGTATCGGTCAACCATCGAACGTATGTAGAGTTGTACTTCACGCGGAATCTCCTGTGGGATTTTGATATCCTGTGTTTCCTGGACGTACAGCACTGCTTCCGTTCTGACTGCACGACGGGTTTTAAGCTTGGAAAACTTACTCATGACATTCCATCCTAGAATGTATTTATTATTTATTCTTCGGTTTCTACAACGTCCACTTCTGCATAAAAACCCATGACCTTGAGCATTTTATTAAAATTTTCAACCATCTGACTAACCGTATGGCAATCTTCAGTTTTAATTTCAATAGTCTCAACAGTTATGTATTTTTCGGAAACGAAGGGACGAGAGATGCACGTTAACGTGTAAATTTTCTCTTCGTCCAATCTCATTGCTTACCTCTTAGAATCCGGAATTGTCTTCTTTACTATCATCAGATTCAGCAACCTTGAACTCGGTGATTACGGGAAATTTCTGAAGCTTAACCTTATTGGTTTCGCAATATAGTTCCGCTGCAGCACGATCCGAGAATGACAGTGGTTCGCCGGTAGCTTTATCCTTGAGTGGACGACCCCAACGAGACACAAGATTCAACTTACCAGACGCAGGGACAAGATGTGCGCTATCATAACCAACCTGGATTGTCAGGCGGCGACCGACCATACGCTCAGGCTTGCCAAAAGTCTGCTCAAGAATCGATGCCAGATTCTTAGGCGTAACTTCATAGCCAAGTGCGCTCAGAAGTTGGAGAAGTTTCGTCTTCGGATAGTTGTCATCCTTGCCGTTGAACGAAAGTGATTCAGTGGGAACTGAGATATTCACGCCGGTTCTCTTGCTTCCTGTACCAGTGACTTCAAGCCAATAGTTGATCCACGTTGGGTCTGCGGCGACAGGGTTCTTCTCTTCGAGCAAAGAGATTTCAACTTCATGCTGACCGGGCAGGAAAAACTTTACTTCCTTCTTCTCTTTCTTCTGAGTGGTCTTTTCAACCTTTTCTGTAACTGCGAGTTGTTCTGCTGACACTTTAAAACCGCCAAATTTACGCGACATACGCGCTCCTTAAAATAAACTAACCTTGATTGGTTAGTGAATGAATCTTAACACCTGTTTCAGCGGGCTGCAATAGAATTTTTAACGGTGAGATAAAATTGGTCCCAACTATCGTATTCGTTTGCACAAATATCTTTAAGTGCGCAATAGTCGCAGGGACCGAAGAAGCTTTTAGCATCGAGTTTTTCAGGTCTAGGTGGGATATCTTCATCAATTATTAGCTTCGCAGCTTCATTCCAGAATTCAGTGATGTCTAAAATGTGTAATCCAATCTCGACATTGTTGCAGTAAAAATGTCCATCTTCACACATGTGGATATTGAACTCGATTGTCTGATCGGGCTTGAGTGTATCGCACATTTCCTCAAATTCATCGTCACCTAGTTCTTCGAGTTGGTCGTAAGTAACCGTCTTAACAAATGAACCGTAAATAAGCTTTCCTTTATCCCGCTCAAGTGCAACCATATATGTTGCTAACTGCAAAACATTCTGCATTTTAGGTTTGTTCTTTTTAAACACCTCCCTAAATGTATTTTTACTGGTTACACTTTTAAGTTCGTACAGGAAGTCGTCATCCATGTAGTCAATATGCCCAATGAATTCAACATCTTTATTCACATTGAATTTAACTTGCTCTTCTTTTTTAAGTTGAGTGTGTGATTGTTTTTCAAACCAGTCTTCAAACATGTGACCAATCTTAAACACTTTCATAGTGCGATGGTCGTCAATTGCTGCTTGAAAATCGTCACTGCGAAGTTTTGCAATACGAACGCAACCGCTAGATGAATCCGTCAAAAACTCACCATTGCGGTATATCGCTGCGTTTCCACCGCGAATTTGTTTCACTGTGCCTGTTCTCCTCGAACAATCTGATCAGCTTCTTGTTGTACGTTTTCGGTTCTTCGTTGGGCACTTTCTGCTGCTGGTTGAAACCCACCTTCCATTGCAGCTTCTGCAGTCTGTGAACCTTGTTCAGGGGCTCCCTGTGGTGCATTCGTAGGCATCTGTTGACCGGCGGGTGTTCCAACCGCTCCACCCATCATCTGTCTTGTTGTGCCAATTGGATTAGACAACGCGATATCAAGAAGGTCGGGGTTGTCAACTTTAAGTACTTCCATAATTTGCAGATGCTCTTCAATATGTTCCATAACCAGAGCAGTAATCTGCTCGTTTTTACGAACAAGAGGATTGTCAATCATTTCGCGATGTTTCTCAACATGCAGTACATGGTTATCCAGCGCAGACATAATTGGTTTTTCGTTTTGCGCGAGCAATTCATTTTCGAGTTTCATCAGCGCAGTCTGTGAACTGCCCTTTTCAATCGCTTCCTGTAACTGTCCTGTTAGAAGAATGTTCATGTAATCGCGTGCGTTAATTTGACCGCGTTCAAGAAGCTGGTTACCAATTTCCACACGTCCAGACACGGTTTTAGACAGCGGGTTACCAAGATTAATTTTAACTCGACCGATATCACCTAGCGATGACTCACTGAAATTAAGCGATGCATAATCTTGTGATAAGCCAGCAACCTCGATGATATCCTCGGTCGACATGAATTTATGACAGATTTTAAGAACCAACATTGACGCTTCTTCGGCTGCCATAATATACGCGGCTTCAACGTTGCTGTTAAACATCTGCGCAGCAGACGCTGCAAGTGCGATTGCAGTACCCGATTGTCCCTGTTGATATTGACCACGGACTGACGCATTCTGTCCTGACAACCCTTGCATATATTGACTGTAATTTTCACGTTGTTGCAAGTACACGCCATCGGGTTTAGGCATATTCATCGCAGCGGGGAATCCTTGGTTCGGCGCATCCGGGTCTGGCTTACCTTGAATCAGTTTCATTCCACCGGCGATATCAGTCTCAATTGCTTTAAACCTGTCAGACGCGAGTACGTTAGGAATCGCAAAGTTTTCGGCCATTGTCAAAAAACTAGAATCGAGTGTATTCGCAGCTTCTTGCAAAGGCATCAAATCGAAAAGTGGAGCATGTCCAAATGCACTACCGTAGCGAATATCTGGACGGAAACACACAACCGGAATACACCCATATGGGTTAACATCGTCGTACAGCACTAGACTGTTCTCGCAACTAATCATCATTCGACCATTTGGCAACGCTTTACATGGTTTATGGAATGTGTAATAAACCCAAACGCTACCATATTCGTTATCATCAATACCCATTGTTTCTTCATGGTCAGGATTTGGTAAATTCAGAATGTCATTGGCTTGACTCGCATAAGTGGCTGCCAACTCATACTTATTTTGTACTCGACGAAACTTAAATGAATCTTGATCTTCGAATTGTGTTTTAAATGGATTAACACCAACGTCAAGAATCGTCAACGGAACTGCTTCCAAGTCTCCACCATACGCAGCATTACCCTCTTGGTCAACATCGCGCATTGCGCCCTGTTTCCACCCAACATATACATAAGATGTGCCAGAAAAAAGACCAATTTCGAGCATTTGTCGAATGTGTCGTTCAAGTCGTTTCTGATAGAACAAATGGTCAAGCAGAGCGTTTCCAATAAGAACATTGTTACGAGCGCGCACGTCGGTTGATTGCGTTAGACAATCAAATACGAGGCGATTTTGTGTCGTCATCGACAAAATTCCCTTGATATGGGAACGCGATTCATTGATGTTGATTGCGGAAAATTCGTCTTGTTCACCAACTGTGGAAGTTGAGTACATGTCATTCCAAACAAGACCGTAATAATACTTATACGATTCTTTAAACAGTTGTCGCATTCGCATATAGAACGCGCTAGACCGCGAGCCTTCCCAATATTTTTCAACAACTCGCGCAAGCTCTTCGCTGTCTTGAAGATACACGTATTCTTGTTTCTTCATTAGGGCAACCTTTCGTTAACAATCAAAAACACTACGTCGTGTGATTTATCATCGTCAAAAAGCACAGTAATTTCAAGTAAATTTTCACTAACACTTCGATATGCAAATCGGTCAACGATAGCGTTATCGCCGACGAATATAATGGTCGCACCGTATCCAGGAATTGTTTTTGCAGAACCGCTAGTAACCCGAGATCTTATTGTATATATTGGTAAATTCGATTCAGAACGGTTCAATGATAACCCGCCGCCCACAATCTGATTAAGAGAATCAGTCATCGACTGGATATGTCCATATAATGAAGTAATAGCTTTATCGGCATCTTCGATGGTCTTTATTGATGGTTTTACCAACTGTTTTGAAAAGTTAGTTTTCATCTGCGCACACCCAGACTAACCGCAGCACGTACATTATTGATTGAATTTTGTAATTCTTCCATTTGCGCCGAAACCTGTTTAACTTTGATTAGTTCCTGTTCGAGTTCTTTATCGATTTTCCGCTCATGCATAACTTTAAAGTCTTCGTGGATACAACGCACCGCTTTAAGTGCCAGGAGACCAACAAAAGGCACCGCATAGAATGCACTAATAGCAATTCCAATAAACGAACCGATTAATAGAAGGTCTTCAAGATTTACGTTTTTCATCTGCTTCTCCGGATTTTGTTAAATTCGAGACCTGACGAAACATCTTCGGGCCTTGTTCCCCACGGAACCTCTCTAAGTGCATACGCGAGAGCCATGATGCCATCCCCGTGACTTTGCTTTGAACTTCGCGAGATTTCGGTTCGCCGTTCGTTCCAGATTGCATTCCCTAGTTCCCATATGAGTCGCTCACAACTACTATGTATTAACACCTTATCGTTAATAAAGCAATCGCGAATAAATGAAATGGTTTCCTCTACTTTTGCCTTACGCGGTCTACCAAAATTCATCTCATGTTCGTGTCTTAAATCATATGCCGCGATTTCAAATATGTCCAAAACTGTTTCTGGTTCAAGCCAGTCGGTAAAATGTTCTTCCACACCTTGATCATATGCCTCTTTTATTTCAGCGAGCGTTTTGTAGTTACCGTACCATTCGCCTACAACCACGTACTTATCGCGGATGAAATCATGATAACCAAAAACAAAAAAAGTATTGTCGACCAAACCAGCGTCTCCGCCCACAATAGGACGGAATAAAACAGACCTACCAAAATTATCAACCCGAGCCGGTATATCATCGGATACGTGGATATCTTCGTCAAATTCTGGAACAACCAATGCAGAACGGTCGATGACCAACTCGCAAAGATACTCTCGCTGCCAAGCATCTGACTCTTCTCCTCCGACCTCATCTTTTATTTTAGCGATAGTCGCTTCGTTGAGGAATGGATTATCATAAATAGTTGAAATGTGTGCAGTTTTCTTTTTTATAGATTGCTTAAAGATATCGTTATACGCGGGGTGGTCAATGTCCTTGGGAGGTGTCGTGATGTAAATATATTTAACAATGTCTTGATAGTGAGTCGCCTGCGGCTTCAGAACCGAATTAATAAAGGTATGAAACGACTCCTTATGCCAAAAGGCACACTCGTCGAAAATAAAGAGGGCACAGAACGGACCACGGCTTGAATCTTGGTTTTCGGGTAAGGAACCGCCAAGGATATACTCTGCACCCCAAGGGAAGGTAAACTTGCCTTCGGTTCGATTGTAGCGCGGTCGTAACTCGGTAGGGATGATATGCTTAATCTCAATCCAAAGCGCGCTCATGACCTCCTTTGCTAGCTTAATCGTGGGGAAAATATGACGCACGATAATCGGCTTGCCATAGTTGCGGTGTTTCAGGATAAACTTGAGACCATAAAGGAATGCGCTGTATGATTTGCCAGATTTACGAGCCGCGAGCCAAAAGAGAGTGGTGTCTTCGGAGTTATCAACCATACCAAAAAAGTGTTTCTGGGTAGGCGTGAACAAATGGTTGAAGTGACCACGGCGAACAAGTTCATGTGTAATTTTATCTTTATCAGTTATCTTCATCTTCTAGCAACTCCAAGAGTTCCTCGGTGCTTTTCTCACGAAACACGGTGAGTTCTCCTGTAGTTTCCTCTCTTTCCATAAGAACTTCAACTATTTTGTTAATTTTCTCAAGAGAGGTGACTTGTTGCACAGTAAGTGGGTCAATCTGCTCAGACATTTCATTCAACGAGCGTTCAACTAATTGGTATATTTTCTTATTGAACTCTTCAAGTTTACTGCTCATTCCGTTTCTTTCGACGATAGTGTTTGTACTTCAGTGCGGTAATTGCCTGGTCTACATCTACATCGTTTTTGTCTGCAATCATTCGGACATCACTTGCTTCTACTTCAAAAATCACACGTTTGCTGCGATAAAAGCGGTAAAGAACTGGAATATAGTCATCACCCGCAAAAAGATTATCAAACAATTCAGCAACTACTTCCAATGTTTTACCGTTTTTGAGCAAAACAACGTAAGTGTTAAGAGGTGTTACTTTTTTATGTAATCTAGTTACGGCTTCCATGGTTGTCATCCTCTGTTAATAATAATACCAGAAATTTAAACCGATGGAAGAAGAAGTTTTTCTATAGTAATATTATATAGTTTTGAGACTATTATACAATACTACTATATGTTGTACTATTCTGGGTACGAGCCGAGTTCGCTGAGGAGTTTATCTTGTAATCTTCTAAGTTTAATATCCCTTCTTCTTTTATCAGGGTCTTGCATGATAGCTTCATATTCTTTTGTTAATTCCATTTTAGCCGATGGGCTTCTTACACCTTCGATTCCTCTTTGGTAAAAATCAGGTTCTGCGGGTTTTTGACTTTCCATCGCAGGCGCTGATGTTTCACTGTCCATCTCAAGAGGTTTTGCCGACATGTTGACAGAGCTTCCAAATACCTGTGCAAGCTGGTCTTCCGGGACGTTGTGTGTCTGAGCGAGAGACCTGATAACGTCGAGCGTAATAGGTCGTTCTAATGCAACGCGAACGGCAGATGTAAGCGATGGATTAGAAAAACGAGTTTTTACTTTATTTATTGTTTCGATGCGTTGCTTTGCACTAGGTAAAATAATTTTACCAATGGAGAATGGAATATCACCCTTAGCCCCGATAACTGCAGATTGTCCGATGTCTCGCGCAGTTGCCGGAATTCCTTCGGTTTCTTGCAAGGTTCTAACCAATTGAGATTCAGTTTCACCAATTTGAGTTTTTCGTTTTCCTTGTTCTGAAAGTTGTTTGTTAAGTTTTATCATTTCATCATCAATTTGACGTAATCTATTTCTTATACCAAGTTTAGATTTAACGGTTTCACCAATTGCAGCTCGTTTTTCTTCACCTCGTTGAAGTTTAAGACCCGGCAATTGTGCGGTTTGTTCATCTAAAATTTTTTGTCTTTCATCCGCTAATGAAGCAATACGTGATTCAATCTTGCCAACTTCGCGACCTAATTGTTCAATTCTCGGATTTGGTTTAAGGGGTAATCCTTCTTTTGTTAGACGCGACATTCTTTCAATATCAGCAACATCCATCGATTCACCTTGCGTGATCTGACGCATGATACTTCGATATTTTTTTGCAACATCTGCAAATCCAGAGGGAATTTTGGATTTTATTAATCTTGCATCGACCGTAGCAACACTTTCATTTATAACATCTTCAATTGGAATTTTTCTAGTTTCAAAGAATGGACTGCTTTCAAGCGTTTCAAGTTTACTAACAGTGTTATTTAAAGATTTATGTATATTATATGCATCCTCATTAATATTTTTCATTCCAAATCTTATAGTGTCGCGAACTTGTTTTTTTACTGTTGCAAGCGTTGTGCCGTATTCAGCAGATGAAACTTTGGATCTTGCCGCATTTAATGCTCCAATTAATTCTCCAACCGAAGGATTATTTTCTGGGTTTAATGTTGGCCGATCTTCCGGTTTCATTGGTTGAGCTGGTTTACCACCGGGTTTAACTAATCCTTTTTCTTCATCCCAAAATCCATTTTTCTTATTCCAGTCCATATTAGCTTGGTTAAGATCAAATTTATTCTGCGCATCTTTAATTCTAAAGTATTGTCGAACTTTTTCAAATCTTGAATCACCGCGAAAAGCGGTGTTAAGTGCCTTTCGACCATCTACACCAAACCCATTTTCATCAAATACTCGTTGAAGATTTTGTTTTATATTATATGTTGCTTGTAGTTGCGATTCAGACGCGGGAGTATCCATAAAATCTTCTGCGATTTGCGTTCGATCTTTAGCAAGAGTTTTAATTTTCTGTTCAAGGTCTTCTGCGATTTTTCCGAGTTTTTCCATTGATTGTTCAGAACGAGTGTTAACCGCTTTATCTATTTCTATTTTAATGGTTTGTTCCATATCCTTATCTGATTGTTCATATTGATCGATAAGTTTTTTGCGTTGTGCTAATACAGCATTAAGTTGTTTTTCCTGATTATCAAGTTTAGAAAGTTCTTGGTTAATTCTTTGTTTAGTAGCGGTATCCGCAGTGTCCCATTGTTTTTGCAGATCTTGTCTCTTTTGTGACAAAATTGCAGTTAGATCTTGCGACTCTCTTGATAATTCGGTTTTTGCAGCTTGCTTTCCACTAATCGCGGCTTCTGTTGACCCAATATCAGCAGCTTGTCTAGCCATTGTACTAGTGGTTCCCTTTGATGCTTCTTCCGCTCGCCTTAGTTGTTCCGGTCTGTCAATAAATTCTGTTGCTTCTTGAGAACCGGCAATAGCGCGTTTAAATGTACCAACAATTCCCTTTTGTTCAAAAATATCTTCAAGTGTTTCGCGAGGTAATTCTCTAAATTCAACTGCAATATTATTTAGAATTTGACGGTCGGTTAAATTAAGTTCTTGACCTTGTTTTACGATTTCATCAACACGTCTTTGTTTTTCCGGTCTACCTGCAAATTCTGGTACTTGCCAACGCTCACCTTCCCATGCTTTTTTAATAGCACCTTTTGCAGTTTCTACGCTGTCACCAATACCTTCAACGATTGGTTTTAGACCAGGGAACGATTCAAGCGTTTTGGTTCCTGCCTTTTTTGCACCCTCTGCAACTTTTTCCGCAACCTTTGGAACAGCAACACTGAGTCCCGCACCAGTTACTGCACCCGTTAGTGTATCCGCAGCCGTATCAATAATTGATTCCTTTTCAGATGCACCTAGACCGGACAAAGCACCGGTCCCTACTCCACCCGCGACTAATTCCTTTGTTAATGTTCTTCTTGCAACCGCAATCGCTGCAGTGTTTCCCGCCTGTTTTGCGGCATTTAGCGCTTTCGCTGCGGCAACAGCTTGTTTTGTGCGAGCAATTGGTCCAATACCCGGAACGAAAAGACTGGCCGCACCACCTACTGCCGTTGCTCCGTAGTATGTTTTTGGAAATTTCTCAGAAACTTCCCGTTCTCGTGTTTGTTGTTTTTTTAATTTTTCTTGAAATGTCTCAGCTGAACCCAAACTCTGAAATGCAGCGACGATGTTATTAGCCATATCGAAAGTAAGACCTGATGCGCCACCGCGCAGAGCCGCTTCAGATTGTGTAATGTCATCTTCTGCAACCGGTTCGGTAGGAAGTTCTTCTTCTTTTGGTGGAGTAATTTCAAACCCTTCTTCTGGTTTTGCAGACAAAACGTCTTCATCGTCCACATTAACGTTGGGTAATGGTGTAAGTCCTGTACCGCCCGACATGTTAACTCCCTTCTATATAAAATCCCTTGGGTTCATTATCGCCAACGTTCGACTTTTCTCTTAGCATATTACGTTCTTTTCTAGCTTTTTCAAGATACTCTTCGATTGGAGCATTATTTTCTGGCCATTTGGATTTACCAGTTTTTAAATAGTGTACTGCACCCGGATACCCCTGATAGTGCAGAAGTGTCTTAATATCTTCATCATCTTTTAATTTTCGAGCTTTTAGCGACAATGAATGTCTCTTTTTTAATTTATCCATATCCGGGCTAAGAACTGTTTTTTCAAAATGCTCCATAAATCGGTCTTGTAAATCCGGGTTGTTAATAAAGTCTTGTTCAGTTAAATTGGGATTTCCGCTAAATTCACGAATTTTATCTTTCCATTGACTGAACACAATTTGATATTTACCGATGGCAGTGCTCTTAGGATTTTTAGCGCGATAACCACCAGTTCCGCGAGATTCTGCAGCACCCAAGCCTTCTGAAAATATTTTTTTTGTTTCGCTCATTTAATTGGTTCCATTCTGTTTCCGATTTTTTCATATCGACTACCTTGGATTTCAACAATGTCGCCGTCTTCCAATTTAACTTCACCCGAATTAATCTTTTGTTTCAACTCTTCCTGATTATTAAATTTCCCAACGATATCGGGACTAAATTTTTTTTCAATCGAATTCGAATAATGTAGAAGCGTTCTGGCAGAATCAATATTATTGTCCATAGTTGAGTAAAGATCTGCGGTATCTCTAAAGATTTGGGCATAGCCCCGAGCAATTGCATAACCTGGATTTTTGAAATCACGTTTTCGTTCAATCATGATACCGCGCATAACCTTAATTTGATTAGCAGTTTCTTCGTTATATACTCCCTTTTTTAACCAGTTTGAAAATTGGTCTGCCCAGGTACCATATGTCCTTAATTCACTTAGTGCGATCAAATCTTGGTCTGTAAATACACCCTTTGATTCGTATTTACGAGCATTCATGTAGTTCAAAATTCCCTTTTGAGCTGCAATCGCATCATTAATTTGTTTACGCTTTACTTCGTTACTCATCAATTTAGGGTCAGATGCCTGATTCAGTAAATCAATAAATTTATTGATTTCTTTTCCTAGTTCTTTAACGTCTTTTACCTCAGCCTCTATTTTAGGCACAATGTCGCTATATTGCTTAGTCGCGGCATTAACGCGCGCCGCATCGGTTTTAATGTTTGTTAATTTTGATTGGAATTGTTGTTTTTGAATTGAGAGTTTTTGTTGAATATCACCTTTCCTTTCAATCAATTGCAATGCATTTTGTTGTTTTTGGTCGGCACTAATTGTTGGTTTAATTCCGAAATCTTTAATTTGTTCAAACAATTGATTAATTTGCGCACCACTTGCTGTATCGATAAATTGTTTTGTGTTTAATAGTTCATTAGCGGCTTGCTCGTTACCTGCGCTTCTGAACGATGCAACTAAAGCGTTAAGTGTTTGATTTGCAACATCTCTAGCCTGTTTACTCTGTTCGCTATTTGGGTCTGCTAAATTTTTTTGAAGTTGTTTTTTCTCAAAAACGTCTCGAAACTTAATATCAGCCGCACGGGTTTCGATTGGTTCACGTGCCATCTGCAAACGTTCTTTTAGTGATTTTGCTTTACGTTCTTGCGCAGCCGCTTGCTGAGTGCCCATCTGCTGTACAGCTTCAACGCCTGCTCGCAGTGGTTTTGCAGAACCACCCGTTATTGCAGCTAATCCTTCACCAAATGCTGATAAGGCACCTGCGATTCCCGTCATGCGCATTCTATCGCTTTCACCTTGTTCAGTCTCTTTTTCTAGATTTTTAATATCAGTTTTATATTGTCTGCGTGCCCTTTCGTAATCTTCAAAAAGCGGTTCATATTCATCAGTGTTTTCTGCAGCTTCATCAGTGTTTTCTGCAGCTTTCACCGCTTCTGTTTGTCCGGGTTCAACAGATGCTGCTATTTTAGACGGGTTTGGCATAGGCAAAGGTGTTTGCAAAGCGTCTTGTGCATCTGAGTTTACTTCAACACCATCGTAGTTCGCCGAGTTCTCCGGAGTCATCGGTTCAGCAGTAACTTGTACTAATGGTTCAGTTTGCTGTTGACTGAGCAAGTCTTGATTAAGTTCGTCAATCAAAATATCACGACGATTCATTTGACCGAGCTGGTTGAGAGATAAATTAGGTGGATTATTAATACTACTACGTCGCATGATTTAACTCCTTAAATTTCTTCTTCAGTCCATCGTTTTCTAGGTCTAATTGGACCAAATGCTTCGGGTTCAGCATATCCAATTCGAACTAGATCTTCTTGTTCCCGGTCTTCCATAAATTGGGGCTCTTGAGCAAGAGAAAATACATTTCGTGTCGGTCTAATTTCAATCTCTTCTGCGCTAGTCGGTCTTAGAACAGTACCAACTGCAGTTTTACCCATTGCTTGCCCTGCACCTCGTTTAAAAGAATCGTAATATGAACGCTTAGATGCATTTGTTGCAAGACCATCAAGCATACTAGCTGCCGACAATCCTGTTCCAATGCCAGATGTAATCGATGTTCCAACATCGCCGATAAATTCACGTTTACCTTGCGCACGGCGACCTTCTGCTCCTTGTCTAACATCGAACATGCGATTTGCCAAATCTACATCAAATTGTCTAGCGCGTTCTTTCGCAGCTTGTTGCTGTCGACGATTATACATCGCATATTCATTACTAAGTCCAAGATTATATTTCTCAGTTTCACGTTGGCGTTGCTGGTTGAGTTCTTGTGCGCGATTGCGCTCGCCAGATGCATATTGATTATAAAGATTGCGCGCATTTGCCAATCGCTGGTTATACGTATTCATTGTTCCAACGTTTGCGGATTCAACTTTGACGTTTTGACCACGAATTTGACCAGCAAGTGATGCAGCTTGACCCAATGCTTGTCTACGACGCATTTCAGCTTCTTGAACACCGCGCAAACTCTCCTGTCTTGCGCGTCGCGAGGCATCTTCCTCACCTTGTAATTGAGCAACTAATGCTTCTCCGGAACCAAGCATACCTTGTCTACGCAGGGCTTCCATCAATCGATCGCGTCTAGCTTTGGCATTAGCTTCTACTTCAAAAAGAGCTTCTTCGCGCTGTGCTTCAGAAATAACATCGCGACCAGTTTCAGCCTGTGCAGCAAGTTTTTGCAGGGCTTCACGTTGTACTCTTTTTTCAGTAGCGGATTCGGCTTCTTGTATAAGTTGTGGCGCGTTTTCTTGAACAAACGCTGCGATATCAGGGCTATATTTTGCAGCTTCACTCAATAATTGGGGGTCAATGTTTTCCCATGTCTCATCGGGACGCATAGTTTTAAGTTTGCGTTCCAATTCATCCGCTGCCGCCATTGCTCTTTTATATTCGGCTTCTGAAATTTCACCTTTTTTATACGCAGCAATGAGGGTTGCCCCCATTGATAAAACTCCAGCCCCGATCGCAAATGGTAACATACCTTAGCCCCTTATCATTTAAATATTGGCTTCTGTTTTAATTTTAGATGCCGCATAATAACCTTGTTGAAATCTTTCTAATATGCGTTTTTCAAGTTCTTGCACTTTCTTAATATCATTCTGTTTAATTGCCTGTTCAGCCTCGACTTTTAATCGTCTAATATCAGCGGATGTTTTTCTAAGTATATTTGCGGATTCATCTGCGGCCCATGAGCGTTTACTATGTCCTTTGCTTCTCCGCCAATTTGGTGTATTGTCCAGTGCAGATTTAGTATCAAGCGAAGCTTGTAACATATTTTCAACTGCGCCAATATTTCTATCAATTGAACCACTAGGGTTGTTTGGACCACCAAATAATTTGGATTTTAAGTCGCTAACATTTTTTTCTAGCACACCCTGCGCTTTCACTTTTTCGGTTGCAATCTTAGCTTGTTCAGCAGTTAATTTAGTACGCCGGTCTTCCAGAGTACTTCGGGTTGCACTTACTGTTGTACCAGTAACTTTATCATCTTTATCAAAATTAAACAGTTTTGTGACTTGGTCTTTGCCAAAAATATCTTCCAATTCTTTACGAGAATACGCAGAAAGCTCTTGCGGGCTAAGTTTCAAAATATCAAGTTTTTTAGTTTCTTTTTCTAATGCAGATTCATAACCTTTTTTACCGGCTTCAAGCTTTTCGGTATATTCTTTTTTAGCCACATCGGCTGCGGATTCAGCGCGTTGTTTTTCTTCTAGTCCAGCGGCTGCAGCTTTTTGGATAGCTTCCAAATCTTTACCATAAATTTGACTACCAAGTGAACCATATCGTTCAGCGTTCCACTTGCTACCAAACAATGCTTGTAATTTTGCTACGTCATTTGTTTTTTCTTTTAATAGTTGTTCTCTTTTTAATAATTCAGTTCCCATTGTTGATGGGCCCGCAATCTGACCAAGATTTTCTTTAGAAAGTTTATCTCTATATGTTTGAAGTAGAGTATTTAATCTATTCTTTTCATCTTCAAGTACTTTGCGATCTGCAGCATTTGCACTCGTGATATCGTCATTGATTTTATTAACTTGGTCGGTTATACCTTTGATTGCGGTATCAATCGCTGTACCAGATGCTTCAACCGCACCAACGTCACCAGATTCACCACTAGTTACCGTTAACGTATTTTGACCTGATAAACCAGTACCTTGATCAG
>Ga0194120_10002297_pt1 | contig 33170 bp, 21 predicted proteins | sample TA2MahCa65mmetaG_FD_148642 | JGI IMG/M metagenome (GOLD analysis project Ga0194120, IMG submission 148642) | Freshwater microbial communities from Lake Tanganyika, Tanzania - TA2015019 Mahale Deep Cast 65m | ecosystem: Environmental > Aquatic > Freshwater > Lake | place: Tanzania: Lake... | reverse complement strand
TGTCCGTGCCGTTGAAGTTCGCCGACGGCGTGTAGGTGACCGACGCGCCGGAGATGGTTCCCAGCGTGCCGTTCGAGGGGCTGGCGACGACCGAGTAGGTCAGCGTCTGACCGGTATCGACGTCCGTAGCGCTCAGGGTGATCGCTTTCGCCGTGTCCTCGTCCGTCGTAGCGGGGACGTTGCTGGCGACGGGAGCCGTGTTCGGCGTCACCGTGATTGTGAACGTCTTCTGCGTCGTGTTGTTCGCCGACTGTGCATCGTCGGCGGTGACGGTGATCGTCGCAGAGCCGCTGCCACTGGACGCGGGGGTGTAGGAGAGCGCCCGCGTCGAACCGCTGCCCGTGACCGCTGGATTCGGAATCAGCGTCGGATTGCTGCTGGTTGCCGTGAAACCGACGATCTGGCTCGACTCGTCGCTGCCGCCTCCCGGTCCGACACCCGTGATCGTCACCGTCTGCGTGGACGAACCCTCGAACACGGTCGCGTTGGAGATCGCGTCGAACACGGGCGGGTCGTTGACCGCCGTGACCGTCACCGTGAAGGTGCGCGTCGCCGTGTTGTTGGCGCTCTGACTGTCGTTCGCAGTGACGGTGATGACCGCCGTCCCGTTCGCATTCGCGACCGGCGTGTACGTCAGCGTCCGACTCGTTCCCGTGCCGGTGACCGCGACGCTCGCGATGAGCGCCGTATTCCCGCTCGTCGCCGTGACGGTGACCGTCTGACTCGACTCGTCGCTTCCGCCGCCGGTTCCAACGCCCGTCACGGTGACCGTCTGCTCCGCCGCATCTTCGAGGATCGCCGATGGATCGCTGATCGCGTCGAGAACCGGCGGGTCGTTCACGGCGTTGACGGTGACCGTCACGGTCGCCGTGTTGCTGTCCGCCTTCGTGTCGTTGGCTTTGTAGGTGAAGGTATCCGTGCCGTTGAAGTTCGCGGACGGCGTGTAGGTGACCGACGTTCCCGACACGGTTCCGAGCGTGCCGTTGGTCGGATTCGCCACGATGGAGTAGGTGAGGGTGTCGCCGCTGTCGGCGTCCGTGGCGTTGAGCGTGATCGCTTTGGCGGTGTCTTCGTCCGTCGTCGCCGAGACCGCGTTCGCGACGGGCGCGTTGTTCGTTGAGGGCGCGATGGACGCGACGGCGCCGCCTAGGATGCCAAGTACGTTGTTGAAGGCAGGACCCGTCCCAACCGACGAACTCGACGCGACGCTGCGATTGCCCGTCGTGGAGTCGACCCGAATGACGGTGTTCTCGCTGAACGTCGTGAAATAGAGGCTTCCATCCGCAGCAATGGACATGCCGTAACGATTCGATGTCGTCGTGGGTCCCGTTCCCGTCGAGGAGCCGGTAACGGTCGTTCGATTGCCTGTCGTCGGATCGACGCGGAGGATGTAGTCCGTGGAGCTGGTTTCATTCACGACATAGAAGGAACCGTCGCTTGCTCGCACGATCGCGGTGGGATCCGCCAGCGCGGGACCTGTGCCGGTCGACCCATCTGAGAGAACCGAGCGGACGAGCGTCGTTGGGTTCAAGCGGAGGATCGAGTTGCTGAACCGCGTCGTGTAGACGATGCTCCCGTCCGGCTCGACGACCACCCCGAACGGTGTGGAGACAGCCGCGCCGGAACCGACGGACGAACTGGCAAGCGTCGTTCGATTCCCTGTCGCCGGGTCGACGCGGTAGATCACCTCAGAAGCCATTGGTACGATGATGTTCCCGCTGCTGTCCAACGCCAACCCGTAGACCGCCGACAGTGACCCGCCCGTCCCGACCGTCGAGCTCGATACGACCGCCCGGTTTCCCGTGCTCGGATCTACGGACCAGATACTGGTCGATCCATCGCCTCCGATATAGATCGTTCCCGTCGTGCTGTTGCGCGCGATGCCGACGGGAAAGGATATGCTCGGACCGGTGCCCGTCGTGCTGTTCGACAGCACGGTCCGGTTCCCATTCGACAGGTCGACGATGTAGAGCGAGTTGCCACTATAGTTCGCGACGACCGTCTGCTAGGCGTTCCCGATGACACCCACCGCTGCCATGGCGACAACGAGCGCCCATGACCCGACGGTGCGCCGAACGGCGCCGCCCCACGGGTTTCCAGCACCACGCACGCCTAGGCTGAACGCACGATGACACTGCCCTTTCATTCGAGCCCGTCTCCTTCAAGTCACCAGAGGTCGCGGCGGCAGCTCTTCCAGGGTATGCCGATTCAACGAGACCGTGACGCCCCATCCTCGACGACAAGGAGTGTATTGGCAGTCCGATCTCGTGTCAATGCCCGGTTCCGAGCATATTAGAGAGTATTGTTTTAGATATCTCTTAGCTAGATAGCAGCCTTCTGCCGAATCCGAGGCTGATTCACTCGACCGTATTCGCTCCGTTACGAGCCTGCGTGACGAACGCCCCGGCGATGGGCTCAGCGCAGCATGTCATCGAGGAATGCCGCCAGTCCGTCGTGCCGGGCGAGGTCGATCCCGTAGAGGTCGAGCAGGAGCGCGATCCGGTCGTCGCCTGAAGCCGATGGGAGCGCCCGCGCCTCGCTCTCCGTGAGGGCGGGCACGCCGAAGCGCTCCAGGAACGACTTGGCGTAGGACTTGTAGCCGTGCTGGTAGGAACGGCTCGTGCGGAGGATGTAGAACGCCATCAGCGGCGAATTCAGGAGCGTCTGCAGAACGCGCAGGTCGGTGTTCCACGCTGGCTGTCCGTCCGTAGGGGCGACTCGGCGAATCGCCCCTACGTCGTGGGTGTCGCCTACTTGTGGATGACCAGCGGGCGAGTCTCGCGGAAGGGTCCGCCCAGAGCTCGTCGGTTTCGGTGACGGGTTGTTCCTGCCACAACGAACACCGGGGCGCGGCGAATGCCTGGCGCCATGCGGCTTTCATCGGCGAATGAGGTTGCCCAAACCGCGCCCAAACTGGCGATCTATCGGGTCATTCGAGGGCGAAAGCGGGCGCCATGGCAATGGTTGGGTCTGCCAGTAGACGGCAAGCAGAGGACCCGCAGAACCAGTGTTCCTGCGGGTCGAGGTAGCACGCTCTTGGTGGCTCCGGTTGGACTTGAACCAACGACCTAGCGATTATGAGTCGCTCGCTCTACCGACTGAGCTACGAAGCCGCGCGATTGCGGGTGGTCGCGTCCGCCGAACGGTATTGTATGGACCCGAATCGCCGTCCGTCAAGGAAAGGTCTCCGTTGGCGCCCGCCGCCGGTCACGACTGCCCGTACAGCGACCGGTACGCTTCGGTCGCCGCGTCGTAGACCTCGCGGATGGGCTGCGCCCGAAAGCTCTGCCGCCCGACGGCAGTCGTCGTACTCAGGAGCGGTCTTCAGGATACCGGTGCAATCCCGACTTTCACGCGGACTTCGCCGAACCGAGTCGTGACGCGAACGACCTCGCGCGCGACCTTGCGACGCGAGAGCGGCGACACGCGAACGCCGAAGGTCGACGTTTCGCAGCATTGTTGAGGATCCGTCGCGGTCACTGGCAGATCGAAAATGCCATCCACTACGTCCCAGATGTGACCTATGACGAAGACCGCAGCCAAGTCCACGTCGGCAACTCGCCACGTCTGCTGGCAGCCCTCCGCAACATCGCTATGGCACGATCCCGATCCGACGCAACGGACGAACCAACATCGCTCAAGCAACCCGCGACCTTGCCGCCAAACCCTGGCAAGCCCTGCAATGGCTAGGGATACGTCGTTCGTGAAATGGCAGTGCAGCGATCGGGCAGTCCGGCGATCCTTGCTGTAGGGCTCCGGCGGTGCCTAGAATGGCGCTTACCGGCGACATGACTCCAAAGGAATCGGCAGTGACTGCGAAGAAGATCCGCCTGACGGAGAAGGTGCAGTGCGCGGGTTGAGCGTCCAAACTCGCTCCAGCGGTGCTGGAGCACGTGCTGGGAGCTTTGCCCAAGTTCGCTGACCCAAACCTGATCGTCGGTATGGAAACCGCCGATGACGCCGGAGTCTATCGACTCGCCGACGATCTCGCCATCATCCATACGGTGGACTACTTCACGCCCATCGTCGATGATCCGTATACGTTCGGCGGCATCGCCATCGCGAACGCCCTCAGCGACGTGTACTCGATGGGCGGAACTCCGCGCACTGCTCTGAACATCGTCCTTTGGGACAAGACGCTTCCGACCGAGGTTCTCGGTGACATCCTTCGAGGCGGAGCCGACATGCTCCTGCGAGCCGGCTGCACGCTCGTCGGAGGTCACTCGGTCGATTCGCCGGAGCTCATGTATGGAGCCGCCGTCACTGGTACGGTGCATCCGGGGCGGGTCATCCGCAACTGCGACGCCATGCCCGGCGATGTGCTGATCCTGACGAAGCCGCTCGGCGTCGGCATTCTCGCCACTGCCGCGAAGTACGACGGGATCGGTTCCGACGAACTCCAGCCCGCGGTCGATTCGATGATGACGCTGAACGATCTAGCCGCGCAGGTGATGCTCGATCACCACGGACGCGCCTCCACGGACGTCACCGGCTTTGGTCTCGTGGGACACGGGTACGAGATGGCGAAGGGCAGCGGATGCGGACTGGAGCTGATCGCGAATCGGGTACCCGTGCTGGACGGCGTACTGCGGCTGATCAACGCTGGCACGCACACGCGAGCCCCGGGGCTCAACCGCGCGTATGTCGGTTCCCTGCTCCATTGCAGCGATGGCGTGGACTCCCATCGGGCGCAGCTCATGTTGGAGGCTGAGACCTCGGGAGGCCTCCTGATCGCGTTCCCGGCTGATCATGCGAACGCCGCGTTGGACGCGATGCGCGCGGCAGGCTTGGCATACGCGAGCGTCGTCGGGACGGTCATCGACGCGCCAGCAGGGACGGTGAGAATCGTCTAGCAGATCGAGTCCACCTCGATGCGCCGACCCGTCCGCGCTGAGACGTGGCATGCCTCCGTGAACGCCATGTAGCGCATGCCCTCCTCGAACGATGTCAGCACGACAGGTTTGCCGGTACGGATGGAGTCGACGAAGTCCTCCTCGACCCGCCAGCCGCCCCGCTGAGACTCCGGCACGATCACTTCCGACATGCCTGAGCGGGAACCCAGCGAAAGCCGCTCCGTTGACAGGTCGATGTGGAGGGTCCCGTTCGTGCCGTAGACCTCGACCCTGGGCGGGCCCGCGTGGACTGCGACGCTGGAATAGTGGAACACCGCCTGCGCGCCGGATTCCATGTGCGCCAGTATGCTCAACGAGTCGGGAACGTCGGCGGCGACAGGCACGTCTGACGAAGGATCGGGGCGGGATGCGATCCAAAGACGCATCTGCGCCATCACGCTTGCGGCGTGGCCGAAGTAGCGGCTCAGCATCTCGTAGTCGATCCCCAACGTCATCACGTTCAGGCCCGACAACTCCCGACGATGCCGCCAGTGGACGGGCGCGTTCGGGTCCGCGCCAGCATCGGTCAGCCCGCGCACGTAGATCTCGCGCGCGTCTCCGATGGCTCCGGCCGCGAGCAGCTCGCGCAGCACGACATCGGGTCCGAACAGGCGAGGCGACGGGACGATCTGCGCGACTCGATCCGTCCGGCGAGATACCTCGTGCATGGCGCGCGCCTCGGCGGCGTTCATCGCCATTCGAGCCTCGCAGAGGATGTGCTTGCCCGACTCCAGCGCGGCAATCGTCATCCCCGCGTGCATGTAGGGCCACGTGCCGATGACCACGGCGTCGATGTCGTGACGCCCGATCAGGGCTCGCCAATCGGTCATCACGTCGTCGATGCCGAACTCCCGCGCGACGCGGCTCCCGGATTCCACGCTGCGGTTGCAGATGGCAACGATCTTCACGTCGGGCAGTCGCTGAAGCCCGGGGATGTGCCTGCTTCGAGTGTTGGCTCCGGCACCGATGACTCCGACGCGCAAGACGCTCATCTCCGAGTCCCCTCTGCGAATGGACGCGCGCGCCTGTCCTACCGCGAATGGCGGCTTCGTGACCGGTCTGACCAGGGGATCGAACCGAGGCTGAGACGTTCGCTCGAGCCGAAGACGGCAGACGGACTCAAGCCGCGAGTCCTACGAACCATTCCCTGCTGTGCTGCGTTCCGACGGGAGCGTTACGGGCTTTCCGGCTGCTCTCGCCCTCGCCGCGCGACGCATCAGGAGCTGCTCATAGGCGCTGGGAACCGACGAAGCTTGGGGAGAGGGCGGGTTCGGCTCGCGCGCACTGACAGATGACCTGCGCGCGGTCTCACGGGAGCGGGACGCAGATCGTGTCGCGGTTCGCTTCGGCTTGGGCTGCTGCGACTTGGCGACATTGGTTGTCTCGGAGGGCTTCGGCGGCTCCTGCGCTGGCGGCGGTTCCGCCACGGCTGCGACCGGAACCTCGGCGAGTGGCTGCGTCGCGGCAGCGGCAGCGGAGACAGCCGCGTTCTCAGCCACGACGAGCGTTGGAGTTTCGTTCACCTGCTCCGGCACGATCAGGGGCGCTTCGGACGTGACCGGCGCTAGCGGGGGCGGGACAATCGGAGGTCGCAGCAGCCAGCGCCATATGCCGTAGAAGGCGATCGCCAGTCCGATGACCGTGACCAGAAGAGCCACCAGCCGCAGGCGTTCGTTCACAACAGGAGCGGGTTGCTCTTGCTGCTCGTTCGGGGGTGTTTCCACGAATCGACTCTCCGTGTCGGTCCCGTGCGGCCGCAGCCGTGATAGCCCGTGATCCAGCGCTGCGAAGCCGAACAGGAAGCGCTCCGACGTCGCCGAAGGCTAGCACACTCCGCGCGTGCGTTCAACCGAGACGTCGTCTGGATGTATACGCTCGCACCGCCGCCTGTGTTGCAGGGGTTCTAACGACCAGCACCAGCGTGGCGCTCTTCGAGTCGCTCATTGACCACTCGCATGCGCGACGTCAGGACGGTCCAAGGCTCGTCGCGGATATCCACCACGCCGTAGTTGCTGTTTTCTCCGTCGAACCGCCCTTCGGAGGGCTCGTCTGCGTGTTCGAACCAATGGAACCCGACCATGAAGGGGAGCCCGAGCAACGCCGTGACATACGCGTCATACCGCTCCGCTCGCTCCTGCTGAGTCGCTACGGGTCGACCAGCTCCTCGTGTGTTCGGCAGACCGGAGTCCATCGCCTTGAACGAGAACTCGGTGAGCATCATCGGTCTACCCGTGGCGCGATGGATCCGGTTCAGCTTCTCGACCGGGGGAAGAAAGTCGTAGTTGTTGTAGGAGACGATATCGACGTTCTCCCCCATGCTCTCCACGACTTCGTCCGGCGCGTAGCCGGCGTAGCGGCAGCCGAGGATGAGGTGGTTAGGGTCGTGCTCACGAATCGCTTCGGCGCACACCCGGAAGTACTGCGACGCGACACGGCGCAGCCAGTCGCTCTGAAGACGCGCGAGCTCCTGCGCCTTGGGAGACGCGGACTCGTCCGCAATCGCGGCTTCGAAGCTCTTGTAGTCGGTTCCCCAACGTTCGTTCAGGGCTGCCACCGATGGGTAGACCCGCCCGAGGTACCGCAGGATGTCGTCTGACCGGAAGGACCGCTTGGCGGCGATCCTCGTCAGAGCCCACTGCGCCGCTCGCATCTCGGCGCTGACATCGCTGAGCGTGCCCACGCTTCCGGCATCCTCGAAGCTCGACATGTGCGAGCCCCACACTTCATTGAAGCGCTCAACAGAGCCGTAAGACTCCCTGAAGAGCCGGACGACTTCTGCCTTGCCCTCCGCACCGGCAGGCATGGCGAAGAACTCTTCGAGCAGAGACTGGTCCGACCTCCAATCGGGGCCCCAGCGCAACTCGTTGTCGGTGAAGTATCCGAGCAGGTACGGATCATCCCGGAGCGGAGCGCACTCCAGCCTTGCCACGCGGTCGGCTTCGGATCTGAACCGCCCCGAGAAAACATCAGGGAACGACCCGGTCTGCCAGTCTCCGCCAGCGATGGAGCCGATGTTCACGATGAGCGTGTAGGGCATCCCTTGCGCGAACGTTGACCGGCTCGACCAGGCGCCGACCGTGTTGAAGCCCCACCCGCGCAAACGCTCGACGCAGGCTCGCGCCCAAGCGGGCTCGTCCGGATACTTCGCGCGCACGACATCGCCGTACGGCGACCTGCCCAGCGCAGGAGAGCGGTCGCCCGCGTACGAGATGTGATTGACGCCCTTGGACAGGAAGGCGTTGCCGTCTGGGTCGATCAGCCACCAGATGCCGTCGATCCGTTGGACTCGGAAGAAGCCGGTCGACTCGCCGCTCTTCTCTGACCAGCCGCCATAGGGACTGGTGCGCGTCGACATCTGCAACGCGAGCGCGATCAAGGCGCTGAGCATCGCGGTCCCCAACCGTGTGATAAAATCACGTCTGCTTCAGGTCCTGCTTTAGCAGATCGCCCTCGTGGTCCCATCGCGGCTTGGTGATCTCGCCGGTGTACATGCGCTCGTGGGCGTCCCAGAGCAGCCCTGGGATGTCGAGGTGCTCAGGGCAGCGCGGTAGGCAGTCTCCGCACTTGGTGCACTGATCGCCGCGAACGCCGAGCACCCAAGCTCCACCGTCTCCGACGCGGCTGTAGCGTCCGCGGGTGTACTCGTGCATATCGAACGCGAGGGTCATGTTGCGCCAGTTCAGCAGTCCCGGGATGTTGATGTTCTCCGGGCAGGGCAGGCACTGGTTGCATACGGTGCAGAACGTATCGCCCAGCGCGGCTCGGTAGCGCGCCTGGACGTTCGCGTAGACGCGGTCGAAGACCTCGCGTTCGGGCCCGTTCGGGTCGTAGTCGCTGGTGAGAAGGTTCGCGTCGACTTCATCGGGCTTGGCGGGCCCGAACGACAGCGTGTGGACCTCCGGCTGGTTCAGGAGCCACATCTGGTTGAACGCCACGGGCGTCAGCGGCTGGCACGTCTCGGTGAGCTCAGGAGTCGGGCGGTGCAGGCGCCCTCCCTGGGCGTTGGGGCTGATGATGAACACTCCCAAGTCGAGCTCCGCCGCCCGCTCGACGACGTTTCTCAGCCCCTGGTAAAAGAAGTAGTAGTGCAGGTTGATCGACTCGAACTCCTCCGTGTTCACGAGCTCCATGACGCCCTTCGGGTAGCCGTGCGTCGAGAACCCGAAGTGACGCACGCGACCCTCCGCTTGGAGCTTGCGCACGTATCCGAGGCAGCCGTTGTCGCTCATGGCTGGACGGACGGACTCATAGCTCCCGGGCCCGTGGAAGTCGAGGTTGTCGATCACGTCGATGCCGAGGTGCTCTTGGCTGATGTCGAAGTTCCGCTTGAAGTCGTCTACGTTCGACGACGGACCGATTTTCGTCGTGATGTAGAGCGATTCCCTCGGTACACGCTTGAGGATCCGCTTCAGCGCCTTCCCGACGCGCTCCTCCGAGTTGCCGTACGCGCGCGCCGTCTCGATGTGGTTGATGCCCATCTCGACCGCGCGCTCGACGACCCCGATGGCGTCCTCTTCCGGCTTGTTTCCGGTGAACTGCATGCAGCCCACCGTGAGCTGAGAGAGCATCATCTCCGTCTTACCGAACCGTCGGAATCTCACCGAGTTTCCTCTCGCATGCCGCCTTGCCGCAGAACGCAACCCAGTTGGGATGAGAATAGCACAGATCACGGACTCAGCGGAGTCCGGTTCCCATCGGACGTGTGCGTGACGCGCGCAGGTGCCGCATCGAGCCCGGCTATAAGAGCGTCTTCATCGCCGCCGTCATGCGCTCGATGGCTCGGTCGATCCACAGGAGCGACTCGGCTCCCCGACGGATGTGGGTTCCTGCGTGCGTCGGGAACCAAATGACCCCGTGCGACGCAAACGCGATCTCGAACGCGCGGTCGTAAGCATCGTGCGAGTATGCCTTGCCGCCGTTCGCGACGTACGCCTGGAAGTAGCGCTCCTTCACGCGGTCAATCCACGCGCCCTGCGAGATGGGAAGCGCGTGATAGCATGCCTTCGTTGCGTCGAGCACGAGGGAACCAACCCCAAGGCACTCCCAGTCGATCAGACTGACGGACGCACCGTCGTCTTCCCATCGGAGACCGACGTTGCGGAAGTCGAGATCGCCGTGCAACAGCGTCACGGGCTCGGATACCAGCGCGTCCACGAACGGGCTCCGGTCGCAGATGAGCTCCGCCCAGATGCCTCTGTCCCCGCTGGACACGCGTTCCAGGAACGCGTTGGCGTTGGCGCGCAGCCACTCTGGCGGATTGGGCGTCCTGGTCCATTCCCGGTCCAGCCCGAACGCCCATCGATAGCTCGGGAGCAAACCCTCCATGGCGACCCGATGCGGCGTCAGGAAGTCGCAGGAATCCAATAGCGGGCGTCGTTCCGGGCCCTCCCACGCCACGTGGAGTCGCGCAACACCGTCGAGCACGTATGCGGTTCGACGCCACGTCTCGTCGAGCGTGTACGCGGGGGACGCGACCTCGTCGGGCATCCACTGGCGCGGCATGCGGAATTCGTTTAGCGTCGCGCTGATATCTTCCATCACGACCCATGCCTCGGTCGCGCTGTTGTCGGACCAGGCGGCGAGGATCGGTGCGACGATACCCTGGGGCATCGCCTCTCGGCGGAGCAGTCCCGCCTGCCAGCCCAACGCTTCGAGCGGCTTCGTGATCCGTATCCAGTTCTCGGTGTTGCCGCCGCGACGCCAGCGCTTGACGATGAACTCCGTCGTGCGATCCGCGGACGAGTCGCCGGACCGCCATCGCACCACGGCGCGACTCAGCGATGCCGAAATGCCGTCGTGCTGGATGGAGCCGTCATCCGAGTCGAGCAGTCGCGGCGACTCGCTCGCGAAGAGAGCGCACAGCGCCCGTTCGAGCAGCTCCGTCGGGACGTGGTCTTCGGGACCCATGGGCCCCCCTGAGGTACTTGCCGTGTGATGTCGACGACCGCTCGAGGTGTCTGGAACGCGGAGCGCCTGCCAGACGCCTGCGAGCCGAGCTCGTGACGATGGGGTGACTGCGGAGCACGCAGCCCGTCGCCCAGATCACAGCATAGCACGGTCGCGCGCCAGCCGTGCGTTTCGTCAGCGCGCTCTTGACTCCTCGCGGGGTCCGTGCTAGTATCCGGCGAGCTTCAGTGTGGATTGGCGCGACCTGCGGAGCGGGATTGGCTCGATGACTCAGACCCGCACAGCATCGGCTACGATGCGATCGGCAACCATGGTCATGCGACGCGGCATGCGCGCTTGGCGCATGCCGCTTTCCGTCGAGTGTGGGTCGTCTGTCTGCTAGCTCGGATGAGCGCGAACACAGATCGTACCCACTGTCGTGCGGCAGTGGGTTTTTTGTGCGGCGAACGTCCATCGTTGCTCGGACGTCGCCGAGGAGTTGGCTGCATGGGACGCATTCAGGGACTGAGATGCCGCGAGTGCGGAGCCGACTACCCGGTCGAGCCCCTGCATGTCTGCGAGTTCTGCTTCGGGCCCCTTGAGGTCGCATACGACTACGAAGCGATTGCGTCGGTGATCTCCCGCAAGCGGATCGAATCGGGCCCACCGAACCACTGGCGGTACGCCGACCTGCTTCCGGTCGACGGCGAGCCGACCGACGGGCACGACACCGGCTGGACGCCGCTGATCAGAGCGCGCAACTTGGCGGAAGCCCTCGGCGTGCGCGAGGTCTACATCAAGAACGACGCCGTGTGTGCGCCGACCCTGTCGTTCAAGGATCGTGTCGTCACCGTGGCCCTGTCGAAGGCGAAGGAGTTCGGATTCGATACCGTGGCGTGTGCCTCGACCGGCAATCTGGCGAACTCGGTCGCGGCGCACGCGGCTAGGGCAGGCATGAAGGCGTACATCTTCATCCCGGCAGACCTGGAAGCCCCGAAGGTCGTTGGAACGCAGGTCTTCCAGCCCACGGTTGTCGGCATCACCGGAACCTACGACGAAGTCAACCGGCTCTGCAGCGAGATCGGCGGCGTCTACAACTGGGCGTTCGTCAACATCAACATCCGACCCTTCTACGCCGAGGGCTCCAAGACCTATGGATACGAGATCCTCGAGCAGCTCGGTTGGAGGGCTCCCGACAACATCGTCGTTCCATGCGCCGGTGGCTCTCTGATCACGAAGATCGGCAAGGCGATCCGCGAGTTCCACAAGCTCGGACTGATCGACTCCGAACACACGCGGATCCATGCTGCGCAGGCGTCTGGGTGCGGGCCCATCGTGAACACGATCAAAGACCAGGACGAGTTCGTGAAGCCCGTCAGACCCAACACGATTGCGAAATCCCTGGCGATCGGCAATCCCGCCGATGGCATCTACGCCGTGGAGACGACTCGACGAACGGGCGGCTTTGGTGAGCACGCCACCGACGACGAGATCGTCGAGGCGATTCACCTGCTGGCGAGCACGGAGGGCATCTTCACCGAGACCGCCGGAGGCGTCACGCTCGCCGCGACGAAACGGCTCATCGACTCAGGGCGCATCCGTCCCGACGAATCGGTGGTCGTCTCCATCACCGGCAACGGACTCAAGACTCTGGAAGTCGTCCTCAGCACCGTGGCGGAGCAGGAGATCATCCTGCCGCAGCTCGCGGCGTTCGAGAAACTCATGCAGCGAGCGGGATGAGAGCGACGACTCCGTCGAAAGACACGGCACGGCTGAAGACGCTGGGCGACCTGCTGGGCTCCCGGACGATTCCCAGTGAGCTCCACGACGACCTGCCAGACGGATCGGCGCGCTGCCATGCGTGCGCGCACGCTTGCCTCGTCAAGCCAGGTCGAGCTGGCGTGTGCCGTGTGCGCTTCCACGATGGCGAGCAGTTCGTAGCGCCGGGAGGGTACGTCGCCGGGATCCAGTGCGATCCCATCGAGAAGAAGCCCTTCTTCCACGCGCTCCCTGGAGCCTCGGCTCTCTCGTTCGGGATGCTCGGATGCGACCTGCACTGCGGGTACTGCCAGAACTGGGTCACCTCTCAATCGTTGCGCGATCCGAGCGCCGGAGTGGCTCCCAGGGACGTGAGCCCTGAGCAGATCGTCGCCGTGGCGATGCGCATGCACGCTCAGGTCGTCACGAGCACATACAACGAGCCGCTGATCACGTCGGAGTGGGCGACGCGCGTGTTCCGCCTCGCCCGCGAGGCGGGCCTCATCTGCTCGTACGTGTCCAATGGGAACGCGACGGAACGTGTGCTCGACTATCTACAGCCGTACATCTCGCTCTACAAGGTCGATCTCAAGACGTTCCAGGATCGCCAGTACCGACGCCTGGGCGGCAGGCTGCAACCCATCCTCGACACGATCCAGAGCTTGGTTCGGAGAGGCATCTGGGTCGAGATCGTGACATTGGTCGTTCCGGGCTTCAACGACTCGGACGAGGAGCTGAACGACATCGCGGCGTTCATCGCCTCGGTGTCGCCCGACGTGCCATGGCACGTCACCGCGTTCCACCATGACTACCGGATGCTCGACCCGAGCGAGACGACCGCCGGCGATCTAAGGCGCGCTCGAGAGATCGGCGTGTCCAACGGGCTGCGGTACGTCTACGCCGGGAACCTCCCTGGCGAGGTCGCCGACTCGGAGCATACGAAGTGCCCCGGATGCGGTACGATCCTCGTGGCGCGTCGCGGCTACCGAATCCTCGAATATCACATGGATCATGGCAAATGCCCGCGCTGTTCCGAGATCATCTCAGGATTCTGGACGGATCGTGTTCAGCCCGCTCGCACGACCGCGGTTCCGCGTTAGAGTGACATCTGTAACCGCAGGACTCCGTGTCGGTCCTCGGCGGCATCTGGCTTTCTGGTAGAGGGAGCGCTCTATGCGACGTTGGGCGGCAATCGCGTCTCTGGCAGTGGTGCTGGCTTACTCGACCCAGGCGCTCCGAGCGCAGTCGGCGTACGGGCCCGGCGGTCTCTTCATGATCCCGTCGGCATACACTCTCGGCGAAGGCAAGGTAGCTCTCGGAATGATGGGCGGCAAGGAGGGCATGTGGGCCCCCCACGGCGAACACGACCACCTGTGGTTGGCGACAGCCGTGGGACTGGGCGCGTCTCCTCGCCTCGACGTCGGCTTCGGACAGATCGCGCTCCAAGATGTCAATACGAGCCCGACATGGGGCGCGTTCGGCAAGTATCTCCTCGCAGAGGAGAGAGGCATCGCGCCGGCTATGGCGTTGAGCGGCGTCTACATGCCTGTGTGGCACTGGAAGACGCAGATGCTGGCGCTCAGCGCGAGCAAGACGATACGGTTCTCGGACAGCATGGTAGCGCACGTCCACGCGGGCGCGATGCGCGCCTGGCTCTTCAACGGGCTGTCCACGTCCGCGCATCCCTACCGACCCGACGGGTGGAAGCCCGGCGACCCGATCCCCGCGGACCATGCCGCCTTTGATCCCAAGAGATCTGTGGTTCGGCAGGTGCCCTTCGCGGGAGCCGACATCGCCCTCGGATCGTATGTGAAACTGACGCTCGAGGGCAGACCGCGACTGATCGTCGATCATCCCGACGCGATCCCCGCCAAGGCGGGAATCATCTTCGCGCTGCCCAAGGGCGGCAGACTGGGCTTCGCGTGGGGCAGCGACGGGCTCGACTCGGAGCAGTCGCTGACCATCGGCGTCGGCTACAACATCTCGGCGGTCGATTAGACGACTTCGCCAGGCTGAAGATCCTGAGCGGTGTCCGACGATTCCTCCTCGGCGAACCGGCGGAGCACGCGTCGGTACATGCCGCGAACCGGCTGGCGCTGCTGCAGAAAGACCAGTACGGCAGTGAACATCAGGCTGAAGAAGATCACCGAGTAGACGATTCCCTCGATGACATCTCCCAGCGCGACCCCTTCCTGCCGTGGCAGCGACGCGAGCACCGCTGCCGCCAGCCCCTTGGGAACCATGATCGCCATCAGAGACGCATCAGCTTTGGTCGTCTGTCTGGAGACGGTCCATCGGACGATCAACGGTCTCACGACGTAGACTAGCACCGTCGCCACGAGCCCGAACGCCAGCACCCACAGGTTACCGAACTGCAGCGAAATGCCCAAGTAGCGGAATAAGTAGAGGAAGAAGAACGTCTTCAGCAGGAAGACCACCTCGCGGAAAACCCCTCGCTCGACTTCCGATACCTCCGCCAAGCTGAATACTTCTTCGACACGTGTCCCGAACAGGCGGTTGCCGATGGCAGAGGCGCTCGACAGCGTGATGCCGAAGGTCAGCGCGGTGATGGCTCCGCTCCAGCCCATGGCTTCCGCGATTCCATAGAGCATGAACATGAACGCGAACGTCGTGAAGAGCCTGTTGGGGAACCGTCGCACGCGGGTTCTGAATGGCTGACCACATGAACGCGCCCAGGACGCCGATCAACCCCGCCCCGACGAACGCCGCCACCATGTCTCCGACTAACAAGCCGGTGTCGAGCTTGCCTATGCTGAGCGCCTGGAGGATGCCGAGGGTCGTCACGATGGACAGCACATCGGCGATCGCGGATTCGAGGATGACCGTCGTGGCTGAACCCTCGCGCATCCGCATCATCGTCACCAGCGGGAGCACGACGGCAGGCGACGTGCCGGCGAGGATGCAGCCGATCAGAATCGCCAGCATCGCGTCGATGTGAACGACCGATCGGACGCCGATCCCCGATGTCGTCAGGAACGAGCTCGTCCCGGTAACGTGGAGTATGCCCGTGCCGGCAGGCTTGACCGGGTCGTCGCCTTCGGTGTGCCACTCCGCGACGTCGAGGATGAGCGTCGTCGGCATGGTCGGTGTGAGCCCGGGCTCCGGCGCAGTCGGCGTACCTGGAGCTGACGCGATGACCGCCTCCGCAGCTTGGTCGAGGAGTTGGATCGTCTCGCCCTCGTTCACCGTGAGGGCGATCCCGGCTGGCACGAGCAACGTCAGGCGTCCTCCTGCCGAATCCCTCTCCGCCGCGTACGTGATCGGAACGTACCGAGTGCCCTCCCGCGTGAAGGCGGAGGCAACTGGTTCAGACCCGATTCTCTCGGCAAGCGAACTCCCCTCGGCAGCCTGCCAGTCACCGACTCTGATCTGGAGCACTGAAGGCTCGAGCGCCTTGGCGACTTGCTGAATCTTGGCGTGCACGCCCTGGTCATCGAAGTGAAGCTCGTTGCCGCGGTCCATCGCTTCGGGTTCGCCGTTCGCGAACCGCAGCGTCACGATGTCGCCCTGAAGTCCAGGCTCGATCCGATACCGCACGTCCGCATGCTGGCGCTGCAACGACACGAACCCGACGGCAGCGGCAACCAGCGCGACGGTCGCGAAGAACGTCGCCAAGGTGAGCCCGACTGTCTGTCCGAAGGATCGTCGAAGCTGCGAAAGGCTGAGGTCGGTTCCGCCCTCGAAAAGGATCACGATCAACGCGATGGTCGAGAAGGCGAGCCCGACGCTCCCGAACGTCTCAGGGCTCACGATGCCGAGCACCGGTCCGATCACGATCCCGAGGACCGTGAGAAGCAGCACGTCTGGGATGAAGGTTCGCTGGAACAGCGCCGTGAAGAAATGCGCCAGCAAGACGAGGAACCCAAGAGAAAATGACCAGATGCATGTGCATGAGCGCTCCTCCGCGGCGTCATCTCTGCCGGAGTCTCGCATAGGCTCACAACGACGGGCAAGTTCCGGGTTGCAGAGCCCGCTCCGCTGACGGTACGATGGTCGTGTCGAGCAGTCGTGCCGTTTCGCCTGGAGCCCGCATGGACAGTCCGACCAACCCGCTCTTGTCGCTGGCTGAGATCGAGTCCCTGCATCAAGGATGGCGAGCCTCCGAGGTTCGATTGACGCAGGCGTCCTCCCTGTCGTCCCAAGGACGCTCCATGGACGCTGCCAGGGAACTGCGGACACTGCTGGACGAGGACGAAGATCACCCGTTGGGGCACTACTACCGGGCGCAAGCGCTGATGGCGCTGAGCCAGCCGGTCGGTGCGCTCGAGCATGTGGCGCGCGCCGTTGAGCTAGGTCTGCGTCACCCGGACGTCCTGGCGAACGCGCGCCGTTTGGTAGAAGCCTGCGAGCAGGTCGCGAGCCAAGAAGCAGTGGACTATCGCATGCGGCTCGAACCCCTGCTCGCCCCCACAGAGCCGACGGTTTCACTGTCGATGATCGCCAAGAACGAGTCCAAGTACCTGGCGAAGTGCTTGTCGGCAGTCCGAGACTGTGTCTCGCAGATCGTCCTCGTGGACACCGGTTCCACCGACGATACGGTCGCCATCGCGCGAGACTTCGGCGCGGAGGTCTACCACTTCCCATGGTGCGACGACTTCTCTGCGGCTCGGAACCATGCGCTCCAGTACTCGACCGGCGACTGGATCCTCTGGCTCGACGCGGACGAGGAGCTCCAGCCGGAAAGCGCATCCGAGTTGAAGGCTCTGGTGAGTCGGGAAGACGTCGCCGCCGCGCATCTGCGGATCGACAACCTGATGGGCGGCAAGACCGTGCCGTTTCTGCTGACCCGACTGTGGCGGAACCATCCGGCGATCCGCTTCAAGCTGCCGGTTCACGAGCAAGTGCTTTGGGCAATCGGCATCGTCGGGCGTCGGTTCGGTCGGAAGGCGGTCGAAGCTCCGTCGGTCATTCTGCATCACTACGGCTACATGCCCAGCGTGGCTGCTGAACGTCGCAAAGACATCCGAAACCTGCATTTGCTCGAAATGCTCGTCAAGCGCGAGCCCGAGAACACGTACGCCGTGTTTCACTATGCCAGCGCGCTGCGCGAGCAGGGACGCACGAAAGAAGCGCTCGACTGGTTCCGCCGATGGGAACCCCTCGCCGATGCGACGGTTCAGGAAGAGAACTGGATCCGCATCGGCTACACGAACTACGTCGCAGCGCTCAACGACGTCGGCGAACACGACACCGCGCTTGCGGTAGTCAGTCGTGTGATGGAGCAGCGAGGAAAGACGATCAGCTTGCTCTACCAGAGAGCCCTGGCGCTGCACCGTTTGGATCGGTCTCGAGAAGCGCTCGCGGACGTGAACGAAGCCGAGACGATGCCCCGGACGATCAGCGGCTCCATCGAAACCATCGACTTCCAGCCCCTCTTGGCTCCCATGCTCACGGCAGACATCCACATCGCGCTGGGGCAGCAAGACCGCGCACGCCAGCTCTTCCTCGACGCGATCCACCTAGATCCGAACAACGCCGCCCCGAGGTTCAGCCTCGCCCGCTTGCTGCTCGCCGACAAGGACTTCGACGGGGCTGCCCAGCAGTTCGAGCGGATCGTCGAGACCCACCCCGACGAAGCGCAGGCATACACGAGCCTGGCACAAGTGGAGCTCTTCCGCCATCGGTTCGGCAGAGCCGTCGAGCTTCTCCAGCAGGCGGTTCGCCTGGACTCCTCTGGAGACGCCCCGCGTATGCTGGGCGAGGCGCACCTCCTCGACGGCGATCTCGACGCCACCCGACGTGCTTGGGAGTCCGCGACGGACCCCTCGACCGTGCAAGGCGCGCTGATGTTCTTCCGCCTCACGGGAGATGACCGCGACTCCGCGATCCGAGACTTGTCAGACCCCAAAGCCGCCGATGGGATGTGGATACTCGTGGGCAAGCTGCTGTCGCTGCTCCATGTCGGCTCGGACGCCTGTCGCGAGCGGATGCGCCAGCTCGCGCAGGCGTTCGCCAGCGATCGACGCCTCGAACCCCATCGCGCCAACTTGGTACGCATCTTCCTCAAGAACCGCTACACCGAAGGCATCGGCATTCTGCGCGGCTCGCGTACAAGCCGGTAGACTCGTCGCCACTCGAAAGGAAGCTCCGCCATGCAGGTCGGATTCATCGGACTGGGAATCATGGGCAAGCCCATGGCGAAGAACCTCATGAACGCGGGCTTCCCGCTCATCGTGTGGAACCGGAGCCAGCCTGCAATCGATCTGGTCGCCTCCTGGGGCGCGGAGGCAGCCAAATCCCCGAAGGAAGTCGCCGCGAACTCGGACGTGATCATCACCATTGTGACGGACTCGCCCGACGTGGAACACGTCGCGCTGGGCCCGGACGGGATCATCGAGGGCGTACGTCCCGGTGCAATCCACATCGACATGACGACCATGTCGCCGATGATCACTCAACAGATCGCCGCGAAGCTCGCCGAGAAAGGCGCTCAGATGCTCGATGCGCCGGTCAGCGGAGGCGACATCGGCGCTCAGAACGGCACTCTCTCGATCATGGTGGGCGGGCCCTCGGATGCCTTCGAGCGATGCCTGCCCGTCTTCGAGGCGATGGGCAAAAACATCGTCCATGTGGGCGAGGAGCACGGCTCCGGTCAGTTCGTCAAGCTATGCAACCAAGTCGCATGCGGGCTAAACTTACTAGCGATGGCAGAAGCCATCGCTTTGGGCAAACGCGCTGGCCTCGACCTCGACAAGATGCTCGAGGCGATCACCAAAGGGGCGGCGGGGTCGTGGATGCTGTCCAACCTGGGTCCCAAGGTGGTCCAGGGCAACTGGGAACCGGGCTTCATGGTCCGCCTGAAGCAGAAGGACCTGCGGTTGTGCCTCGAAGCCGCTGCGTCTCTGGACCTTCCGTTGCCGGGAACGGCGCTGGTGCACCAACTGTATCGATCCCTCCAAGCTGATGGGCTGGGCGACAAGGGCACGCAGGCTCTCGTCCACGCCATCGAGAAGCTCGGGAACTTCACCGTCCACGAGTAGCGGTCGACGGAATCGCCGGCGACGGCTGGTTCGAGACGTCGCACGGCAGGTTCGGGAATGACGCAGAGCGACACCCATTACGAGGTCATCGTTGTCGGCGGCGGGCACGCCGGAGTCGAAGCGGCTCTGGCGGCGGCACGGATGGGAGCTCGCACCCTCCTGCTGACGATGAACCTCGACACGATCGGGCAGATGTCCTGCAATCCGGCGATTGGTGGGCTCGCCAAGGGGCATATCGTCAAGGAGATCGATGCCCTCGGCGGCGAGATGGCGCGGAACATCGATGCAACGGGCATCCAGTTCAAGCAGTTGAACACGAAGAAGGGCCCGGCAGTCCGAGCATCCCGCGCTCAGGCGGACAAGAAGGACTACCAGTTCCGTCTCAAGCACGCCGTCGAAGCCCAGCCCAATCTCGACGTCAAGCAGGGAACCGTCGAAGACCTTCTGACGGATCGCCAACCGCAGACTCGAATCCAGGGCGTGCTCACCAAGACCGGCATCGCCTATACAGCGCGCAGCGTCGTCATGACGACAGGCACGTTCCTGCGCGGGCTCATCCACATCGGAACGCATCGCCAGAACGCGGGACGCGCGGGCGAAGCCGCTGCAGAGGGCGCATCGAGCGGTCTGCGGGGACTCGGGTTCGAGCTCGGTCGGCTCAAGACGGGCACGCCTCCTCGCATCAACGGTCGATCCATCGACTACTCGGTCGCCGAGGTTCAACCCGGTGACGAACCTCCGAAGCCGTTCTCGTTCGAGACGGAGCGCATCGAGCAGCCGCAGATGGACTGCTGGCTGGTCCGAACGGCGGCTCAGACGCACGACCTGATCCGAGCGAACCTGCATCTGTCTGCCATGTACTCCGGGCAGATCGAAGGGATCGGGCCCCGCTACTGCCCGTCCATCGAGGACAAGGTCGTCAAGTTCGCCGAGAAGGCGAGCCATCAGTTGTTCCTGGAGCCGGAGGGCAGGAACACACGAGAGGTCTACATCAACGGGCTGTCCATGAGCCTACCCGAAGCCGTCCAGACCGAAATCGTCCGGTCGGTGCCTGGGCTGGAACGAGCCGAAATCATGCGACCCGCCTACGCCGTGGAGTATGACTATTCGCCGCCGACGCAGTTGACACCGACGCTGGAGACGAAACTCGTCGAGGGGCTGTTCTTCGCGGGTCAGATCAACGGCACGACGGGATACGAGGAAGCCGCCGGACAAGGCATCGTCGCGGGCATCAACGCGGTTCAGAAGGTCCGAGGCGAGCCACCGCTCGTGCTCGACCGTTCCGAAGCCTACATCGGCGTCCTCATCGACGACCTCGTGACGAAGGGTACTCAGGAGCCCTACCGGATGTTCACGTCACGAGCCGAGTACCGCCTGATGCTCCGCGAGGACAACGCCGATCTGCGGCTGATGGATCGCGGACGCCAACTGGGGCTCGTGTCGGATCGTGCGTACGAGCGACACCGCACCAAACGGGCTCAGATCGAGCGTGAGCTTGCGCGGCTCAACGAGACGCGTATCGCTCCGTCGCTCGGGCTGTTGGAACGCCTCCGAGCCCTGGGCTCCGCAGAGCCATCTGGCAGCATCCTGCTGTCCGACTTGCTGCGCCGCCCGGAAGTGCCGATATCGCTGATCCTCGACCTGTCTCCGCCGGCCGAACCGCTTGTGCGGGGAGTCGCCGAGGAGATCGAGCAGACGATCAAGTACGAGGGATACATCTCGCGCCAGAACTCGCAGATCGTCCAGTTCCGCCGCCTGGAGGAGTGGACGATACCGCCCGACTTCAGCCATGCGAACGTCGCGGGCATCTCCCGTGAGGCACGGGAGAAGCTGGGCAGAATCCAGCCGCGCACGCTCGGGCAGGCATCGCGCATCTCAGGGGTTTCGCCGTCTGATATTGCGGTTCTGATGGTGGTCCTACGCGCCCATCGGAACCGTCCCCAGTCTGTCAACACCGACGAAGAGTTCTGCGACGCCGGCTAGCGTCGATATCGTGACCGAGAGGAGACGTCGACACATCGCATGAACACCAACGCCCTGCTCGTCTACCCGAAGTTTCCGCCGTCCTACTGGGGCTATCAATACGCTCTCAAGTTCATCGGCAAGAAGGCGAACATGCCGCCTTTGGGGCTGCTGACAGTCGCCGGGATGTTCCCAAAGGACTACACGCTCCGGGTCGTGGACATGAACGTCGAGCCCTTGACGGACGCGCACCTTCGGTGGGCGGACATCGTTTTCACGTCGACGATGGTAGTGCAGAGGGATTCGCTCAACGACGTGATCCAGCGGGCGAAGCGGTTCGGGAAGACCGTTGTCGCCGGGGGCCCGCACCCGACCTCCTACCACGACGAGATCAAGGGCGTCGATCACTTCGTGCTCGACGAAGTGGAGGAGATTCTGCCCGAGTTCCTCCAGGATTTGCGCAACGGCACGGCGAAGCCGATGTACCGTGCGACGCGCAAGCCAGACGTGACTCAGACCCCGCAGCCACGATACGACCTGATCAAGAAGCATCTCTACGGGTCGATGGCGCTGCAGTTCTCGCGCGGGTGTCCGTTCGACTGCGAGTTCTGCGACATCACGAAGCTCTTCGGGCGTGTTCCCCGCGTCAAGTCGCCCGAGCAGATGCTCAAGGAGTTCCAACTCCTCCACGACCAGGGGTGGCGCGGAGCGGTGTTCGTCGTCGACGACAACTTCATCGGGAACAAGCGCGATGCGATGGCGTTCCTGCCGCACCTCGCCCAGTGGCAGAAAGAGCGAAGCTTCCCGTTCTCGCTCTACACGGAAGCCAGCGTCAACCTGGCTGAGATGGACCCGCTGATGGACGCCATGGTCGACTCTGGGTTCAATATGGTGTTCTTGGGAATCGAGACGCCCAATCCTCAGGTGCTTCTCAAGACCAACAAGCGTCAGAACACCAAGAAGGGCGAGGACGACTTCCTACTGAACGCTGTCCGCACGATCCAGCGCAAGGGCATGGAGGTCACTGCCGGGTTCATTCTCGGTCTGGACGGCGACACCGAAGATGCCTTCGACTCCCAGATCGACTTCATCACCGAAGCCGGAATACCCACGGCGATGGTGGGGCTCCTGACGGCTCTCAAGGGCACGAACCTCTACCACCGACTGTTGCGCGAAGACCGTCTCGTCGGCGAGTCCGTCGGCAACAACGTCAGCATCTCGCTCAACTTCAGAACCGAGATGGACACCGACACGCTCGTCGAAGGCTATAAGCGCGTTCTGCGGACGCTCTACGATCCGACCCTCGGCAACTACTTCGAGCGCTGCCTGACGTTGCTCGAAAACCTCAAACCGACGCCTCACGTCACACGAGAGGTCGCCGCACCCGAAATCCTCGCGTTCGTGCGCTCGTTGGGACGGCAGCTTCTTTCGCGCCAGGGTCCCGCGTACGCGCGTTTCCTCGCGACTGCCTTGAAGGAGCATCGCGCGCTGTTTCCCGAAGCGGTACGCCTGGCTGTCGCCGGCTACCACTACCAGAAGGTGACCAGCCAGCAGATTGCAGTCCATGAGTTCCGCGAGTTCCTCGAGTCGGAGCTCGACGCGATCAAGGACGCCGTCAGCCGTCTCGCCCACACGCATGACCGGCAGGTCCAGGAGCTCCGGACGCAGGTCGCCACGATCCTCACTCGTGCGCGTCGCGAGTACGAGCGGATCCACAAGGACTTCCGCTATTCCGTGCAGGATGCACTGGAGGCGTTCCAGCAGGCGATCCAGGCGCAGGTCGCCTTGGCTGCAGCTCGGTCCTAACACGTCGGAGACGTGTTGCGGGTCGCTCGGACGCTCTGTGGTTCCAGCGCATCATATCGCATTGGCTATCGTGAGCTCGAACGCGCGGTGTTCCGTCGCACCTGCCGATGGCCCGAGCTCGCAGAGGAGGAACCTGCCGATGAGACCCGAACTGATCTTCCTGTGTGTCCTCCTGCTGTGCGCGTGCGCTGTCCCGGCATGGACTGTCGATCCCGTTCCGTTCGTCCTGCCATGGGACGACTCGACGCCAAGCTCCACCGACCTCAGCTCGTGGCTCGGCAAGCCTGCTGGAGCCAAGGGCTTCGTCCGAGCCGGTGACAACGGACACCTGTATGTCGGGGACGAGCGGATCCGGTTCCTGGGCGTCAACCTCTGCTTCGGAGCGAACTTCCCGACGCACGACGAGTCCGAGAAGATCGCCGGCAGAATGGCGAAGTTCGGGATCAACTGCGTGCGATTCCACCACATGGACAGCCGCCGGTTCCCGGACGGCATCCTTCTGCGCGATGGCGGCGACACATCGGAGCTCGATCCCGAAGCGCTCGACCGACTCGACTACCTCATCGCCCAGCTCAAGCGGCACGGCATCTATGTCGATCTGAATCTGCTGGTCTCGCGTCCGTTCCGGTCGTCGGACGGCTTGCCCGCCGAGATCGACGGCGTCGACTGGAAAGACACGCACGTCGTCGGTTTCTTCCACGAGCCGGCTCTGGAGCTCCAGAAGGACTACGCGCGGGCGCTCTTGACGCACCGGAACCTGTACACCGGCGTACCGTACGCAGACGAGCCCGCCGTCGCGTTCGTCGAGATCAACAACGAGAACGGGCTCCTCCACGCGTGGCTGGGAGGTCGCATTGACCGCCTGCCCTCGTCGTTCCAGGATGACCTCCGAGAGCTATGGAACCGCTGGCTGCAGGATCGGTATGACTCGACGGACGAACTGCGCCGGGCTTGGGGCGAAGGAAGCAGACCACTCGATCAGGAGATGCTCAGGAACCCCAGCCTGCGGAACGACGCCGACCAGTGGAACCTGGAAAGACACGGAGGAGCCCAAGCGAACGTGACATCCGACAACGACAGCGTTCGCATCGAGGTCATACAGACGGGCTCCGCCGGATGGCATGTACAGCTCAACCAGCGATCGCTCGTGATCGAGTCCGGCGAGCCCTACACCGTGTCGTTCCGGGCGAAGGCGGACGCTCCGCGGCGACTGGGCGTCGGGGTCGGCATGGCGCACGATCCGTGGGGCAGCCTCGGATTCGGCGCTGACGCTCGACTGACGTCGGAGTGGCTGGAGTTCCACTACACCTTCACGGCGAGCGCCAGTGACGACAACGCCCGACTCAACCTGAGCAACTTGGGCGAGTCGGTTGGCGTCACCTGGATCGCCGACGTGTCCCTGAAGCCCGGCGGCATCGTCGGCGTTCTCGATGGAGATACGCTGGAAGATGGGTCGGTAGCCGCGTTCCCCCGCGATGCCATCGGTGGGCGATCACTGAACGCTCAACGGGACTGGCTCCGGTTCCTGCGAGATACGGAAGACGACTACTGGCAAGGCATGTACCGGCACATCAAGCAGGAGCTCGGCGTCCAGGCGCTGGTCTTCGGGACCATCGTCGCGTGCAGCACGCCGAACCTCCAAGCGGCGCTCGACGTGATCGATACGCATGCCTACTGGCAGCATCCCGTGTTCCCGGGGAGACCTTGGGACTCCGCGGACTGGACCGTCGGGAATGTGAGCGCGGTGAACACGCCCGGCGGCGCGCTCGCAGATCTCGCGCTCCAGCGCGTCGTCGGCAAGCCGACGCTCTGCACCGAGTTCAACCACAGTGCGCCGAACACGTACGGCAGCGAAGCACCGATCCTGCTCGCCGCATACGCCGCGCTCCAGGACTGGGACGGCGTGTTCCTGTTCGCGTACTGCCATCGGCGCAGCAACTGGGACATGCAGCGAGTTCCGAACTTCTTCGACATCGACCAGCATCCGCTCAAGATGGCGAATCTTCTGCTGGCTGCCTCGATGTTCGTCCGAGGCGATGTGTCGGCGGCGCGTCAGTGGGTCACCGCCGCGCTCTCGCCTGAGCAGGAGATCGAAACGATCCGCACGAAGGGTCGAGGCTGGTCGGTCGCCAACGCCGGGCATCTGGGCGTTCCGACGTGGGCGTCACTGGTGCATCGGATCGGCTTGCGCGTCGGCGATGCGCCTGCGGCTCTGGCTTCCGTGGAACCGGGGGCCCGCCCAACATCCGAGTATCGTTCCGACACCGGCGAGCTGACCTGGAACGTCGAGCGAGACGGCAAGGGGTTCGTCTCGGTCAATACGCCGAGAACACGCGCGTTCGTCGGATTCGTCGACGGCAGGACGTTCGAGCTCGGCGATGTGACGATCCAGCCGGGCGAGACGTCTCAGGACTGGTGCACGGTCGGCGTGACCCTCCTTGAAGGTGACTCGTTCGCGGGCCCCTGTCGCGCGCTCATCGTCGCCACCGGCTTCGTCGAGAACACGGACATGGGTTGGAAGGACGCTGCGAGAACGACCGTCGGCAGAGACTGGGGAAACCCTCCGAGCCGCGTCGAGGTCGTGCCGTTGCGCCTGATACTCCCGGTCGCGTCTGCGCGCGTCGAGGCGTGGGCGCTGAATGAGCTCGGCGAACGTCGAGGACGACTCACCGTTCGTGACGTGGGTGGCAAGTCCGTCGTCGAGGTGACACCCGAAGCCGGAACCGTGTGGTACGAAGTCACCGTTCGGTAGTAACCATGCACAGCAACGGCGGAACCGGCCTGCAGCGGCGGCGTGGGGTCATGTGGCTGTGTCTCGCGCTCGTCTGTGCCGTCGTCGCGCCGTCTGTGAGGGGTATGGAGGCAATGCCGGAGGTGTCGCTGCCGCGCGAGGACTGGTATCGGCTCGAGCTCCTCGGCGAGCATATCGGATGGATGCACTTGACCTCCGAGAGCGCTTCACACGACGGCAGACCGGCTGTGCGGGTGCGGTCGGAGCTCTTGATGCGCTTGACCCGCTCCGGCACGCCGCTGGAGCTGCGGCGCACTCGCGTCGTCACCTTCGGCGCGGTTCCCCCGTTCGAGTTCCTGCGCTTCGAAATGACATCGAACGAGACGGGTTCGAACCGCTTGGTCGAGGGGTGGGCATCCGGCGACACGGTTCAAATGGCGACTCGGATCGACGGGCGCTCGTCCGCCCAGACGCTGGAGCTTCCGCCCGGGACGCTGTTCGAGGAGGCGATCCCGTTCTACCTCCATGCACGCGGCTTCGGGATCGGCGAGTCGGTGGAAGTGAGCGTGTTCAACGGCGACCTGCTACGTCCCCTGTCGGATCGCATCGAGGCGATTAGATCGGAGACACTCGAGCTGGACGGCGTGCCGTTTGCCACGCTGCGGGTCAGTCACCGGCTCGATTGGATGGGTGGCATCGAGACGACGGACTGGATCGACGCCGACGGTTCCCTCGCCCGCACCGAGATGGAGACGCTCGGGGCTCCGATGGCGATGGTCCGCACCGACCGATCCGCTGCTGTTGCGCTGGGTCCGACGCACGATATGGACCTCATGCTGGCGACGCGGCTGCCGTTGGTCGGCGGGACGCCGACCAACGCCGAGCGGTTCCGAGCCCGGGTGCGCATGAGCGACGGGAATCTGCGCTCGGCAGTTCCCGACACGTCCCGGCAGCGGCTAACACTCGACCCGGACGGGAGCACAGGAGCGCTCGAGGTCCGCCGAGACACCCCACCATCCGAGCCGTCCCAGTTCCCGGACGGCGAGCCATCGCGCAGCGCGTTCCTAACGCCGACCGTTTACGTCGAGTCGGACGACCCCACGATTCGGGAGGTGGCACGCAAGATTGCCGACGGAGCGACCGACGCTTGGGACGCTGCCTCTCGCGTGAACCGATGGGTCTACAGCCACGTCACGAACAAGGACCTCTACACCGGTTTCGGAACGGCTCGGCAGACGCTCGATTCTCGTTCAGGCGACTGCACCGAGCACACGGTTCTCGCCGTCGCCTTGACTCGGGCGTTGGGGATTCCGGCGCGTCTGTGCTCCGGCGTCGTGTGGCAGAAGGACGGCTTCTACTACCACTTCTGGCACGAGGCGTACGTCGGGGCGTGGATCGCCTTCGATCCGACGCTGGGGCAGACGCCAGCCGACGCCAGGCGTATCCAGCTAAGCGGCGGAGGGCTGGAGTCCCATACGGTGCTGGAACTGGCAGAAGGCGTCCTGCGAACTCTCAACCGCCTCTCCTTGAAGCTCGAGACCGAAAGCGAATAGGACGCCGCCGACGGAAAGCCAGCGACGTCCTTGGGGCTGGATGGCAACCGCCTCGAAGCGGCTACCGCACGAAACCGAACGCGCGCGGGATGATGTCCGCGGCGAACTTGTCCAACTGGGTTCCGGTCGGCTCGAAGACGTAGACATCGCCTGGTGTCACGAAGTCCTTCGCGTCCGTGACGTAGATCGCGCCCGTGGTCGGGTCGACGCCGATGCCGTAGAATCCGAACACGCCAGCCGGAGCCTTGATCGGCGTCGCCTGCACCGCCCTGAGCGACGTATCAAAGCCAACCACCTGGGAACCGATGAGGAAATACGCAGACCCATTGGGCGACAGCTTCATCCGGTCGCCTGGGGCGGCATCTAGCGGGATCTGCTCCACGACCTTGTCGATCTTGGAGTCGATGACGACGATGCTGCCAGGCGTGCTCTCGTCGGCTCCCTCCGTTGTGTAGTCATCCCAAAAGCCCGTGCAGAGCACGACCAGATCACCGTTCGGCGCTGCGACGATGGACGTGGGTCGGTCGCCCACCTGGATCAGCTTATCGACGGACATCGTGGCGACGTTGACCACCGCGACCTGGCTTCCCATACCGTCGAACGCGGCATCGCCGCCGCTGTTCGTGACGTATGCCTTGCCGTTGGCGAGAGCGACCTCCGTCGGGTTACCACCGACTTCGACGAGCTTCTCGACCTTCATGGACGTCAGGTTCACCTTCGCCAGCGCGTTGCCGAGGAACAGCGGGACGTAGCCATATGCGCCTGCGGCATCCAGCGTGATCGTGTAGGGGCTGCCTCCGTCCGCGAACTGGACGGCTCCCACGGAACGGCGCGTCAACGTGTCGATCACTTCGATGCGCTGCGAGTTGTTCACGACGATCCACGCCTTGCCATCGCGGATCGCGATGTCGTTCGGCGTGTCTCCCAGCGGCTTGCCGTTGACGACCTCGAACACGTTGTTGGCGACCTGTTTCAGAGCCGGATCGTAGAACGACAGGCTGCCGTTGCCCTTGCCGAAGTTCCCTTCGTTCACCACGAACACGCCGGCTCCAGATCCGCCGTTGCCCGTGTCATCGTTGGGCTCGTCGTCACCGCCACAGCCCCAGACTGCGGCGATCCCCAGCGCGAGTATCAGAAGCCACCCATGACCGAGTCTTCGCATCGAACGTTCCTCCTCGTGCACCGGATCAAAGGCTTCCGCTGACCGCCAGCCGAAGCGCCCGCCCGGGAAGCGGATACTGAGGCATCACGACGTAGCGACGATTCCAGACGTTATCCACGTCAACGCGTAGTTCCCAGTGTCCCTCCATCCATCTGGGGCGCACCCAGACGCCCATGTCGCCAATGGAATAGCCGGGAAGAGCCGCGCGATTGTCGGCTCGTGTGAACGCCTGCCCGACCCAACGCTGCCGAGCAGTGAATCCGAACTCACTTCGCTCGTAGGAGACCTCCGCCGAAGCCATCCGTCGCGCAACAAATGGAATCTGCTTGCCATACGCCGGCGTTGTCGCAGGCGAGCCGTCCTTCTGCACGGCATCGGACTGGGAGCCCCGGAGCCTTGCGCGCCAGCGTCCCGTGCGCGCGGCAGCCCAAGCGTCCCAGCCGGACAACTCGCTCCGGGCTACGTTCTGCGCGGACCACTTGCCGCCCGCGTCCGGCAGCCACCTGATCTGGTTCCGGTATCTCGCCTCCAGTCGAGTGACCTCAGCCGACCAAGTCGGTCTGGTCCACCCAACGCCAACCGCGTGGTGATCTGCGTGCTCGGGTTGGAGCTCCGGGTTGCCGCCTGGATTCCAGTACAAGCTGTTGAAGGTGGGGGCTCGGAAGCTCTCACCGGCGTTCGCCAACAAGCGAAATGCCCCGTTGCCGACCACGATGCCAGTCCGCGGGCTGAAGGCTCGACCGAAGTCGCTGAACGCATCCTCGCGAAGCGCGGCGTCGGCGTCGGCTGACCAGCCGCCGCCCAACCCGAAGGACGCCATGCAGATGGCATACGCCCCGACATGCCGACGATCACCGTCTTTCGTCTCGGTGCTGCGGATCGTCGAGAGCTCGCCATCCAATCCAGCCGCGACGCGGAACGGACCCAGCATACGCGTCGCCTGCCCGGACGACGTCACCGAACGCACTCGATGCCGGCTATCGATATCGATGGTTGGGTCGTGGTACCGTTGATAGGTGCCGCGGACGCTGCCGGATGCCTCGATCCGCCAAGTCTGCCCTGGGCGGATGGCTCGGATCGTGGCGAACCCGTCGTCGTCGTCCTGGCGGATCCGAGGAGCGGATTCGTTGATCGGCGCTCCTGTGTCAGGGCCCGGCGTGCCGGCATGTCGATGCGTGCCCTGCGAGTTCAGGACCCATCGCCACGACCGGGTCGGGACATCGGCTCGAACTCGCACAGCGGTCTGCTGGGCGTCGGTGTTCCAGCGTCGGCGGGTCTCGCCGTACCAGTCATAGGGGTAATCGTTCTCAGCCATCAGACGAGCGGCTTCGATGGATCCGCTGCCGCCGCGAGCAGACCCCGACGCTCCGGCACGGACGCCGCGCAGCCCAAACGAGCCGGCCTCCGTCGAGAACCAGAACGGCGGGCGATCCTTCGACGAGAGGCTCTCCAGATAGATGACGCCACCCATCGCGTCCGCGCCGTACATCGCCGAGTAGCCGCCGCGCGCCACTTCGGCTTTGCCGACGCCACGTCCGTCCCACAGGCTCAGGTCGGTCAGACCATGCTGCGGGGAGTTGAGGCGGATCCCGTCCTGGACGACCACGACGCGTTCCGCCGATGCGCCATGAACCGAAAGCGTCTCAAGGGAGCCGAGGCCGCCGTACCGCTGAACGCGCACGCTGGCGAGCCCGTCCAGCAGTTGACCCAACGTCTGGGCGTTCCGGGCCCGTATGTCATCGGCGTCCAGCTCTTCGACCGAGGCGGACACAGACGTGCGAGGCGTCTCGATGCGCAGGGCGCGCACAACGGACGGCGGGAGCGATGCGGATGCTTCGCCGGCTTGCAGCGAACCGGCAAGCGGCAGACCGATGGCAAAGCTCAGCCAGATGAGGAAAGATGCCGAATCTGGGATGCCACGCCGTACCCGCGTACCACGTGGGCGCATAGGAAACCCCGATGCCTTCGCGGGAGGCCTCGGGGTCACACGACCTGACTCACGCGCGCAGCCGCTTGGGCTCGCGACGGTCGTTTGCCCCGCCCATCCCTGGAAGGCGGAGAAACCGGTTGTGGCAGGTCTCCGGACTTGTCGACGCTCCCGACCGGAAGCGCTCGCGGCACCTTCCCTGGCACGCCGATCGCGCCAAGTGGTTCCGCCGCGAGTACCCCAAGGGTACCGACTCACCGTTGCGGGGCAGTCACGGACTTACACCGTGTTCCCTATTCTCCCGCTCACGCGGGCACCAACAACCGATGAGTTTGTTGTGTTCGGTGAGCCGCGATCTCCCGACGGCGGCTCCATGGCTAATCTAGCCGTGTCGGTCTGGCGTGTCAACCCCGCCCGGCGCGACGTTCCTGGGAGCACGAGTCCTTCCACTGAACGCAAGATGGGGGCATCCGCGCCACGGCTGCCTTGATTGCGTTGCTGTCGAGTGCTAGAATGCTTCCACGTTGAGGGCGACGCCTCTGAAACTCCTTTGCGCAGGCGCCGAATCGTCGGCGCGACCTCGTGGCCACGCTAGGTGGGGAGGTAGCGGTGCCCTGAACCTGCAACCCGCTATAGCAGGACGGAATCCCTGCCCGAGGCGACGTTCTGTGAGGTCAGGCTTCGACAAGTGGCGTTGAGAGTCGGGTCCTGCGCAACGTCTACCTGCCGAACCCCGCCAGGTCCGGAAGGAAGCAACGGTAGGTGGCGAAGCGTGTGCCGCAGGGGCGCCTGACTGGAGCTGGCTGTCGGAGTAACGCTCGGAGCGCGGACGTCAACGGCAGGTGCGTGGCCATATAGAGATCGACGCCGGGCAGTATCCGTTTGCGCTGCCCGGCGGGGCCCAGCCTGACCTGTCGCCACTCATTCGAACAGGAACCACGGGCTCCGCAATGCCGTACCTCGCCCTTTCGCGAAAGTGGCGCCCCCAACGCTTCGGCGCTGTCGTGGGACAGGCGCACGTCATCCGCACCCTCCAAACGGTTCTGCGCTCAGGGCGAGTGCATCACGCCTATCTGTTCTCCGGTCCGCGCGGCGTCGGCAAGACGACCATGGCGCGCATCTTCGCCAAAGCCCTCAACTGCTCGGCGCGAGAGGATGCGGAGCCCTGCAATGCCTGCGACTCGTGCCGAGGAGTGAACGCGGGAGCGTCGCTGGACGTGCTGGAGATCGACGCGGCATCGAACAACAGCGTCGACGACGTGCGGGAGCTGCGCGAGAACGTCAAGTTGGCGACGGTATCGTCGCCCTACCGCGTCTACATCATCGATGAAGCGCACATGCTGAGCATGACGGCGTGGAACGCCCTCCTGAAGACCTTGGAGGAGCCGCCATCGCATGTCGTCTTCGTGTTTGCCAGCACCGAGAAGTCGCGCTTCCCAGCGACCATCCTGTCGCGATGTCAGCAGTTCGAGTTCCAACGGGCGAGCCATGAGGAGGTCGTCGGCAGACTCAGAGAACTCGCTGCCGACGAAGGTTTCTCCATTGATGACGACGGCCTCGCCCTGATCGCGCAGCAGTCCGAGGGCTGCCTCCGCGACGCGCAGAGCGTTTTCGAGCAGCTCATCGCCTTCAGTGAAGGCTCTGCCGACGCAGACGACGTGAGCCGGCTGCTCGGGTACGGTTCCGCCTATACGCTCCGACGGCTCATCGATGCGCTCTACGCCCGGCAGGCAGAGCAGGCAATCGATGCCGCAAGCGAGCTGGCGGACCAAGGAGCCGACGTCGGGCAATGCATCCGGCTCCTGCTCGCGCACTTTCATCGTCTGCTTCGGCTGCGCGTGAGCCCGGCATTGCGTCGCACCATCGATGTGCCAGCATCGTCGATCGAGAAGCTTCAGTCGGAGGCGGACAGCCTGACCATTGATCGGATCCAATGGACGATCAAGACCCTGGCTAGGGCGGACCGCGACATCAGGACGCTCGGATACAGCGTGTTCCTGTTCGAGCTTGCGCTCGTCGACATCTGCCGCATCGAGGACGAAGTGCCCCTCGCGGGCATTCTGCAAACGCTGAATACAATCGAGGGACGGCTATCCTCCGTCGCCGCCGAGCCCGTCCTGGATGTCCGACGCCCGCTGGGTTCGATCGCATCCGCTCCGAGCGCTGTCGAGGCACGAGGCATCGCCGAGGACGACGCCGAGGTCGCCGAAGACCGACCCATGGCGGTCGCGGAACCCCCATCAAGCGCGAGCCAGCCGATCACGGAGGAATACAGCGCGGCGCTGTGGGCTGAGGCGCTTCGCCTGCTGGGTCAGCGTGATGCGCCACTCCGAGGGAGGGTCGAGACGGCTACGGTGTCGGCGTCTGACGGCGGGCTCCTGATCTCGGTCCCGAGCCGGGTCGTGCTGAACCAGATCACGGCTCGCGAGGACACCCTCCGCAAGGTGCTCGCCGAGGTACACGGGTCGCCCGTTGTTCTGCGTCTGACCATG
>Ga0194120_10002296_pt1 | contig 33193 bp, 36 predicted proteins | sample TA2MahCa65mmetaG_FD_148642 | JGI IMG/M metagenome (GOLD analysis project Ga0194120, IMG submission 148642) | Freshwater microbial communities from Lake Tanganyika, Tanzania - TA2015019 Mahale Deep Cast 65m | ecosystem: Environmental > Aquatic > Freshwater > Lake | place: Tanzania: Lake... | reverse complement strand
AAAATATTATCGATCAATCCTTTTACTCCGATAATTTTAATTACTGCTTATGCTAAAGTTGATAATGCAGTAATGGCAATGAAGAAAGGCGCTTTCGATTATATTACTAAACCAATTAATATTGATGAACTACAGCTTGTTATAAAACGAGCCCTTGAACATAAAACTCTTAAATCAGAAAATTTACATTTAAGAGAATCGCTGCAGTCAGAGCATTCATTAAAAGGGATTATTTCTGCCAGTAAAAAAATGGAAGAGATTCTGAATTTAGCTGGCAGAGTAGCTGAATCTAAAGCCTCAATTTTAATTAGGGGTGAGAGCGGAACGGGAAAAGAAGTTCTTGCAAAAGCAATTCACTTTAGCAGTCGACGAAGTGAGAAACCATTTATTGCATTTAACGCAGCAGCACTTTCTCCAACTCTAATTGAGAGCGAGCTTTTTGGACATGAAAAGGGAGCTTTCACTGGAGCTGATAGACAGCGAATTGGTAGGTTTGAACAATCGAATGGAGGAACAATTTTTATAGATGAAATTGGCGATATTCCACTTGAATTGCAAAGCAAATTTCTTAGAGTACTTCAAGAAAATAATATAGAAAGGATTGGGGGAAATGAAACGATTGAAGTTGATATTAGAGTAATTGCTGCAACTCATAAAAATCTTGAGCAGATGATTCTAGATGGAAAATTCCGGCAAGATTTATTTTATCGTTTAAATGTAATTACAATCGATATTCCTCCTCTCCGTGATAGGAAAGAAGATATTTTACCATTAACAAATCATTTCATAAAAAAATATTCATCCATCAATAATAAAAATGTGGATAACATTTCTAAAGAAGCATTCAGTCATTTGATGAAGTATGATTTTCCCGGAAATGTGCGAGAACTGGAAAACATTATTGAAAGAGCAATTACTCTCAGTAGAAGTAATCAAATAGTTAGTGATGATTTTCCACAGAATATTTTTCAGTCGGATTCAAAAACTCAAAAAATAGTTGGTTCAATGGAAGAACAAGTTGAATCATTAGAAAAAAATATGATTTCTATTGAACTCAAGAAATGCGGTGGAAATCAAAGTAAAGTAGCAAAAAATTTAGGTATTACTGAACGAAAGTTACGTTACAAAATTAAAAAATATGGATTAATTTAATTTTACAATTTTGTAAGAATGACATACAATTTTGTTGAAATGCTAAAAATTTTATCCTCTAACAATTTCCTTTTCTGAGAATTTACTCCACTTTTAATAAAATTCTTGATCCAAAGCTTTGGCATCTTAATTGTGACAACTTCGAAAAAACAAATCATTTTCAGGGAGACACTAACATGAAGAAACTAAAAAACATTTCGTTTATCCTCGCAGTTGTTGCTCTTTCTCTTTTATTTATCCAAACTACAAGTAATGCACAATCCATTGGCGATAGGCTAAAAGGTCTTGGAATTGATATTCCATTTATTGATAAGGATGGTGATGGAATAAATGACCTTTTGCAAAATGGATGGGGATTAAGATTTTTAAACCGTTGGCAGCACAGACAAGATTTGTGGGATCTTTTAAATGTTGAAATTATTAAAGGGGAAAACGGTTTGATGGTTGATACTGATGGAGACGGAGTTGGAGATATTGCTTTCAGAGATTTTATTAAGAGTAAAATGGATGAGTTAATTGATACAAATGGTGATGGAACACCAGATACTCCTTTAAAAGACTTACTTGGGAGAAGATTTAAAGGATTTGATAGAGATGGCGATGGTTTACCAGATCGATTAAATCATGATGAAATGAAAGAGTTAATGCAGCAAATGAAAGATTGGCGAGATCAAATGCGTGAAAGAATCAAACAAGGTTTACCGCCATTTATTGATGCTAATGGTGATGGAATACCAGATAATCTTCCAGAAGGATTTAAAATGCGCGGTTGGATGAAGGGGAAAAAATAAAATTTCTCACGCTCAATCCCTCTTAGAGTAGGGAACACAAAAAGTTTCCTACTCTTTTATTTTGTATAAAAATTGTTAGGGAAAAAATGAAAAAACAAATATTCTTATCCATGTTGATTTTTATTTCGGTGTTTTTACATACAAACACTTATTCACAAACAAACATTCTTTTCACTTCTTATTTAATACGAGACGACAACACATATAAAAATCGGTCTGCTCAAAATGAATGGATAAATAATACTTCATTTTTAATTGGTCACAAACTTGGCGGTGAATCGTTCCAATTGCAAGGTTATTATAATGCTGATTTTCTTTTATTCAATAATAATACTGACCTCAACAATAATTCTCATAAATTCGGTTTAAACGGAACCTGGCCAGGTGATGATTTATCAGTTATTGTGAGTGCTTATTACAAAAAAGAAAATTTCAAAGAGTTACTGAATTACTACAATGTACAAAAATTAAATTTAGGACTTAACCTTTTACACACCCCAGATTTAGCTAATTCATTAACCGCTGGAATCGAAGTAAATAGGGAGAGTTATTTAGAGTTTTCAGAATTGGATAACATTTCTTATAAAATTAGCGGCATGTATCAAAAATTTTTTCAAAGCAAGCTGAGTGTTACCGCACAAGCAAATGTTGGTCTAAAAAATTACATTAATCAAACTGTAATAAATTATTTTGGAAGTGTTGGTGGTTTGGGTAGAATGTTGCGATATCAAGAAGATCCTATTCAATCAACTATTTTTTCAATCTCAACTTTAATTGGTAAATCAATTTCTCCTTCAATGGGGATAAGCTTAGGTCTTGGGGGCCAGTGGTTTTTAGGGGACCCAATTCAGTCATATTCTAATGGAATATACTATTACACCGAAAGCGATTTATTTGATGATCCTTTTTCATATCAAGACAAATTTGTTTCACTACAATTAACAAATCAATTTGATGTAGACTTTCAAGGTAAAATTGGAGTTAAATTTCAGACAAAAGATTATTTAGGAACTCCAGCATTGGATAACCAGGGGAACTTGACAAATAATACACGAGAGGATACTCGAAGAGAGTATTTTTTGATGGTAACTAAAAAATTCGAAACTTCATGGACATTCCCAAGTTCTGTAAGTTTATTCTTCAATTTTATGTTCAGAGAAAATCCTTCGAATGATCCTTACTATGATTTTGATGATCATGTGTTCCTTTTAGGATTCGCTGTTGGGATGTAATAATTTTTATTCTTGTATTGGATGAACCCAGTTTTGAGTTCATCCAATAAGAAATTAAAAACCAATTTTACTTAAGATATACCATTTTTTTTGTTCCGGAAAAATTACCAGCTTTTAATGTGTAAAAATATAATCCACTTGGTAATTGACCAGCTCTGCCTTGCATTGAGCGAGGCGAGGAATTAAGAATTGTGAATTGAGAAAAATAAGTTCCTGGTTGTTTCAATTCATCAACAAGAGTTGCAACTTCCCTTCCGAGTATATCATAAACTTTTAATGTTACCCACACATTGTCATTTCGAGGAGACCTAGTTGACGAGAAATCTTTTAGATTCCTCGTTGCACTCGGTATGACATATGAGATAGTTGTTGAGGGATTAAATGGATTTGGATAGTTTTGCTGTAAAGCGTACTCAGTTGGCAAATTAATTTCATTTTCAATTGATGTCGTCCCTAGTACCTCTTTTAATATCCAATTGTCCGGATCGAATTGGACAGATGTTGGTTGGCCATTTACAGAAAAAATCCATCCTTGTTCTTGCTTATCATTAAATACTGTAACAGTTTTGGTCTCAAGTGGAGTTGTGTACTTAATTTGAATTGGCATTTTAAAGAATGTAGGATTCGAATTAGTCTGTTGATTTGAACGGACAATTAAATTGTAATTATTTCCTGATATTTGTTCACTTCTCCATCCAAAAGTATATTTCGGATGCTTCTCACCATAAATCCACTGTTTGAAGAAGTAATCTAAATTTTGACCAGAAACTCTTTCGGCAATTCTTTGAAAATCTTCTGTCACTGCAACATTATATGAAAGTCCAGGTTCTGCTAAATATTCTTTCATTGTCTGAAAAAATTTATCATCACCAATTACACCGCGAAGCATGTGCAATACTGCGGCTCCTTTATTATAAGATCGTGCTGAATTAAAAATTTCTCCCGTGCTATTTATATTTTGAACATATATTGTTCCGTTTGCATTTCTAGCAGAATTAAAAACAGAATTCATTTGAGAAGCAAAAGTTGAATTGCCATATTTTTTTTGATGATAAAGTTTATCTGAGTAAGTTGCAAAGCCCTCATTTAGCCAAATACTTTCCCAATTCTTGCAAGTAATTTTGTCACCGAACCATTGATGTGCAAGTTCATGAGCTACTAATGATTCTCCATAACTCCCCATCGATGAAATTGTTTGATGTTCCATACCGCCGCCAAAACCGCATTGTGCATGCCCATACTTTTCATTCAAATAAGGATACTGTCCGAACATCTCAGAGAAAATGCTTAGCATGTCATTTGTTCTATCAAGATTGGTTTGTTGAGAAGGAAACACTTCCGGATATACGTAGTGTGTTACTGGCATGAATTTACCCGGTTCATATTGAAAAGTGGTTTGATGTAAGTAATAATTAGACATTGCAATTGAGACCAAATAATTTGCAATTGGATAATGGTTTTTCCACTTATAAGTAGTTGTGCCATTCCCATTATCTATCGCTGCCATTAATTTCCCATTTGAAACCGATTTGAAGTAGTTTGATGCCGTTATCCAGACATCAGACGAATCAGCTTTATCTGCCGGTGTATCTTTGCTAGGCCACCAATCTTTTGCACCGTAGGGTTCTGATAAAGTCCATATAACTTGTGAACCATATGGAGTAGTTCCAAAGACAAAACTTCCTCCAATCCCTCCGGTTGAATTTGGTTTACCTTCGTATTCTATTTCTACAGAAAATTCTTCAATCCCATTGTAGATTTTGTCTAAGGTAATATTTAGCTGATCTGGAGATGTGTGTGCAAAAGTTAAATTTTGTCCGTTTGCTTTAACTGAGTTTACTTTTAAGCCGGTCCACAAGTCCAAGTAAATACTGCTTACTTTTTCTTTTGCTGCATGTCCTTTTACTGTTGCAATTCCCTTTAAGTACTGTGGTGAATATGTTATGCTTAAATCTAGTTTATAATATGTTGCGTTAAATCTGCTGTCTCCCGGATAAAGAACTTTATTCAATTGACTTATTTTACTAAATGAAGATGATTTTACTTCAGAACAATAATCTGCTCCGTCTTGCGCATAAATAACTGTAAAAAGAAATATAGAAAGGAACAACAATAGTAGTTTTTTCATACTCATCTCTAATTTTTAGTAAAAGATATTGAAGAATTTTTTTTAATGAAAGGTATTAAATTTTCTTTTTGTTTTGTTCGCAAAGTTCTGTTAATACTCCATTTGTCGATTTTGGATGAAGAAAAGCAATACTCATTTCTTCTGCACCTTTTCTAGGAGCTTTATCAATTAATTGAACTCCTTTTTTTACTAATTCATCTAAAGTACTTTTTAAATCTTCAACTGCATATGCAATATGATGGATTCCTTCACCCCTTTTATCAATAAAATTGCTGATAGGTCCATAAGGTACGGTTGATTCCAATAACTCTACTTTTGTTTGACCAACCATAAAATAAGCTGTTCGTACTTTTTGATCTTGCACTTCTTCTACCGCATAACATTTTAAGCCGAAAACATCTTCATAAAATTTTATCGTTTCAGTTAAGTTTTTAACAGCAATACCAATATGCTCTATATTATTTATTTTCATAAAGTCCTCTATTAATTCTCAATTCTAAATTATATTACAACATTTTCTTTATACTCACCAAATACATCCCTAAGTGTATTACAAATTTCACCAATGCTCGCATATACTTTTACTGCTTCAAGAATAAATGACATTAAATTAATATCTGTTTGTGCGGCTTCTTTTAAATTTCTGAGTTTATCTTTCACTTCTTCATTGTTACGTTTAGTTTTTATTTCATTTAACGATGCAATTTGTTCTTGTTGAACTCTCTCGTTTATCTTAAGTAAATTATTTGGAGAAGCTTCATCAGAATTGAACTTATTTACGCCTACTATTATTTTCTCACCGCGTTCAACTTGTTGATTATATTTATAGGCAGATTTCTGTATTTCGGTTTGAATAAAACCCGATTCAATTGCATTTATGACTCCACCCATTGCTTCAATTCTGCTTAAATAAACTTGAGCTTCATTTTCAATTTGATCTGTAAGTGCTTCAATGTAGTATGAACCGGCTAGAGGATCAATTGTATTTGTAATTCCACTTTCATAAGCAGCAATTTGCTGTGTCCGTAATGCAATCAGTACAGATTCTTCAGACGGAAGTGCTAGTGCTTCATCTCTTGAATTAGTATGTAAACTTTGGGTCCCGCCCAGAACAGCTGCTAATGTTTGAATGGTTACACGAACAATATTGTTATCTACTTGCTGGGCAGTTAAAGTTGATCCAGCTGTTTGAGTATGAAACCGAAGCATCATTGATTTCTCTTTCTTAGCACCAAACTTTTCTTTCATTATTTTTGCCCAAAGCCTTCTTGCAGCTCTAAACTTTGCTACTTCTTCAAATAAATCATTGTGTGAATTGAAAAAGAATGAAAGTTGACCAGCAAAATCATCAATGCCTAATCCAGCTTTTAAAGCAGCTTCAACGTAAGTAATTCCATTTGCAAGTGTGAATCCAATTTCTTGAGCAGCAGTTGAACCAGCTTCGCGAATATGGTAACCAGAAATTGAAATTGTATTCCACTTCGGAATTTCTTTTGAACAATATTCAAAAATATTTGTGATAAGTCTCATTGATGGTTTTGGCGGAAAAATATAAGTCCCTCTGGCAACGTACTCTTTCAGAATATCGTTTTGAATAGTTCCGCTTATTTTATTTTTGGGCACACCTTGTTTTTCAGCCACAACAATGTACATCGCTAACAGAATTGAAGCTGGCGCATTAATCGTCATTGATGTTGATACTTTATCAAGTGGGATTTTATCAAATAGAATTTCCATATCAGCTAAAGTGTCAATTGCAACACCAACTTTACCTATTTCGCCTTCGGCCATTGGGTCATCGCTATCAAATCCAATTTGTGTAGGAAGATCGAAAGCAACTGAAAGGCCCACTTGACCTTGTTCAAGTAAATATCTATACCGTTCATTCGATTCTTTTGCGGTACCATAACCAGCGTATTGTCTCATAGTCCATAATCTTCCTCTATACATAGTGGGTTGTATTCCTCTTGTGAAGGGATATTCACCTGGGAAACCAATTTTTTCTAAATATAAATCAGCGTTTGAATCTAGTGGAGAGTAAATTGGTTTTACTTCAGTAAAAGACTGTGTTGCTAAAGAATCAAGTCTCTCATGAAATTTTTGAATCGACTTTTTGTAAACGTTATTATCCCAATCTTTATATGCTTGCTGAACTTTTTCAAGAAGTTCTTCATTATTCATAATATAGTCCTTTACTAAGTTAAAGGTAATTCCAATAAAAGTGCGCAGAAGACTTGTAAAAGTTAAATTCTTAAATGGAGAATGACAACTGAAATAAAGAAAATGGAAGCAGTTGGATAATTACCAACTGAAAAATCGAGTTTTGATTTTCTGATTTGAAAATAGAAAAAAGTTAAGTATAGCTTGACAAAAGGGAAGTTATAATCTATTTTTACACCTCAATTTTGGTACATATTCCGCGGTAGCTCAATGGCAGAGCATGCGGCTGTTAACCGCAGGGTTGTAGGTTCGAGCCCTACCCGCGGAGCAAAACCCCAGCAATTACTGGGGTTTTCCATTTATAAACGTAATGGACTTTAATAATTAGTTTCTTTTTTTTGAAGCGGACTTTTCTCGATTATTATGTTGAAAAAATCCTCTAGAAAAGTTATGTATTCTAATTTAGTTGGATAACCAATCAGCTTCATTGATTTGTTCAATCTTCCAAATGCAGCAGCATCCATTTTCTTATTATCCCAAAATAAATAATCAATCCCGCCTTCCATTATAAAATTTGTTTTAGCTTTTATTCCTATTCCAACTGAGTGAGTTTTATCTTGAGTATTCTTATTGAAGAATAGATCGCTGATGATAAATATATAATCTGGTTTATTCTCCCCTAAGATAATTTGTGAATTTGGAATGAACATTTCGACGGGCTCACCGTTATCAAAAGTAAATTGCCTTTTGAGTAAACTTATTTCTGAAAAGTACTGTTGGTTTGTGATGGTTACAATTTTTGCAATCGTATTCTCGGATAAAATTAAACTTGCATAAGCTTCAAGTAATTCGATTTCCGGATTTGTCAAAGTTTTTTTTATTGAGGCCTTTCGTTCAAGGAATTTATTCTTTTGATCCTCAGGAAGAATTTTAGTTATAAAAGGGAGAACAAGTACGGAAACATTAGAATGTCTAAAAGTTTCATGTTCCTTTGAAATAAAGAATTGATTTTGTTTTGGATTACAACTAACAAAAAGTAAAATAATTAAAAACGAAAAAAGAATATTTTTGGCAATCATTATCATTATTGAATTAATAACTGGGTGTGCAAAAATAACTATTTATATAAAAATATTTAAAAAAATTTTAAATCTTAAAATGCAGATAGAAAATTCAAATAAGGTTAATAGTTTTAATAAAAAGTGTAAAGATTATTTTAGTTTATTTCCAAAGACCTTCTTGAATTTTTCTAATTTTGGAGTTATTACAAAACTACAATATCCCTGGTTTGGGTTTTTATTATAATAATCTTGATGATATACTTCAGCTTTATAGAATTTTTTGAATGGACTGATCTCGGTAACTATTGGATCATCCCAAATATTTGATTTTGTTAAATCTTCTTTTACTTTCTGAGCAATAATTTTTTGCTCCTCATCATGGTAAAATATTACGGATCTATACTGAGTACCAACATCCGCGCCTTGTCGGTTGAGTGTAGTTGGGTCATGTGTCTTAAAAAAAATTTCTAACAATTCAGTATAGCGAATTATTTTTTGATCATATGTTATTTGCACAACCTCTGCATGACCAGTTTTTCCCGTACAAACAGCTTCATATGTTGGGTTTGGAACGGATCCACCGGAATAACCGCTTTCAACATTTATAACACCCTTTGTCATTTCAAAAACTGCTTCTGTACACCAAAAACAGCCGGATCCTAATGTTGCAATAGAATATTTGTTTTGTCCATTCATCTTTGAATCTTTCGTTGATTGTGAATTTAAATTTATTCCATGTAATAAAATTATAAGAACAATTAAAAAATAAAGTCTTCTAGTCTTCATAATTAGTTAGTTTGTCTTTTATTCTTAATAACATTTCTAAATTGGAAAAAATTCAAATTACTTTTAAATAAATTATGATTAGATTTTGTTGAGTATTACCTCTTATCTGGAATTGAAAATAATTTTATGTATAAATTCCTTACGGAGGCGAGGATGAGAAAAATAATATTTCTAATATTATTTTTATTAACTCCTTCTTTATTTGCACAACTCATTGATGAAAATTTTGATTATGGTATAACAGAAACCGATTTAGTTACAGCCAGCAGTAATGTTTGGGTGAATCACAGTGGTGGTTCTGGTGTCTTAGATGTTCAATATTTAACAAATGGATTATCTTATAGTGGATATGTTTCTTCTGGGATTGGAGGTGCGGTAAGTTTAAATAATTCGAGAACTGGAGATAATAATCGAACTTTTACTTCTCAATCATCAGGCAGTTTATATTTATCAGCATTGATAAATGTAAATTCAGCTACAACTACTGCTAGTGGAGAATTTATTATACATTTTGGTTCAACTTCAACTCACTATTGTAGGTTATATATTCGAAATGAAAGTAGCAACTTGAGGTTTGGGATTTCTAAATCTACTGAAGGTGCTACATTTAGTTCGAATAACTATTCTTTTAGTACAACTTATTTAGCAATTCTTAAGTATACATTTAATGGTTTCTCCCAAGATGATAGAGTAGATCTCTGGATTTTTTCTTCTGGTGTCCCGAATAGTGAAGGAGAAGCTGGTACACCTATCGTAGAGAATATTACAGCTAGTACTACTGATGCGTCAAGTATAAATTCTGTTTCGCTAAGACAAGGATCAGTTGCTCACTCGGCATTAGTTGATGGGATACGTATTGCAACATCTTGGTCACAAGCACCTCTCCCCGTCGAACTTACATCTTTCACTGCCAATGTTTCGAAAAATAAAGTACATCTCAATTGGACTACTGCAACTGAAATAAACAATTATGGATTTGAAATCTTACGTTCCGATTGTAAAAATGCTTGGCAAAAAATTGGATTTGTAAATGGATTTGGAAATTGTAATTCAGAAAAAAATTATTCTTTTATTGATCAGCCACTTGGTGGAAAAGAATTTAAATATAAACTCAGACAGATCGATTTTGATGGAACTTATGATTTTTCAAGCGAAATTATTGTAATGCTTGATGAAATTAATAAATTTCAATTGGAGCAGAATTATCCAAATCCGTTTAATCCATTTACAACTATTAGTTATCAACTTCCAGTCTCCGGACAAGTTACATTAACAGTTTATGATTTACTTGGGAGGAAAGTAGAGGAATTAGTAAATGATTTCCAAGAAAGTGGATTTTATGCAATAAATTTTAATGGAATTAATTTACCAAGCGGCACGTACTTTTATAAACTTGAATGCGGTACATTTTCCGAAACAAAAAAGTTTATATTAATGAAATAGTCATTTATATTTGATTATTGCCTTTACCGGAAAATGATCTGATGGATATTTACCCCCTTTGTTTAAGTGATCAATATTTGCGCTTACTGGAATAAATTTATCGTTCACAAATATAAAATCAATTTTATCTCCATTTTTTTTACCAGTAAAATTATTGAATGTACCTTCGTCGTCAGTTCTTTCATTCAAATCGCGATAGGAATCTGTAAATCCAGAGTCAAGAATTTTCTTAACTGCTGTATTACTTTCACTGCAATTAAAATCTCCCATTAGAATTACCGGAAAAAATTTTTTATTAGTTTCAATTTTTGCTATTAGCATTTCAGTGCTTTTCTCGCGGGATATTTGAGATTGATGATCATAATGAACATTATAAACATACATTACTTTCTTTGAAAACTTATCATACAACCGGACCCATGAACAAATTCGAGGGAAATTGCTTTCCCAAGTTTTAGTACCAGGAATATTTGGTGTTTCCGAAAACCAGAAAGTTTCTGTTGTGTCTAAAATAAATCTGTCTTTCGAAAAGAACACCGCTGAGTATTCGCCTTTTGTCTTTCCATCATCTCTGCCAACACCGGCAAAACTATACCAAGGGAGTTCATCAATTAATTCATTTATTTGAAAATCGAGCGCCTCTTGTACTCCTAAAATATCAGGATAACTTTCACGAATAACATCAAACACTAAGTTTTTTCGGAACTGCCAACTATTTTCTCCATCATCTGCAGTGCCGTATCTAATATTGAACGACATAACCTTTAACTCTGTTTCATATGCAGACTTTTCAATTTTTTCAGTACAAGAAATAAATAAAAGAGAGAAAATGAAGAAAATTGTAGTGAATACAATAAATATTAATCGGGAATTCTTTACTGGTTTCATATGATTTTAGCAAGTTTGTTTTTAAATTTCATGCATTAAAATCTATAAATAAAAAAGAAAAGAAGCATAATGAAAATTGGCAAGTATGAACTAAAAGCAATTCAAACGGGAATGTTCGGATTAGATGGCGGCGCAATGTTTGGAGTTGTGCCGAAACCACTTTGGCAAAAATACAATCCGTCAGATGAACAGAACAGAATTACATTAGGCGCAAGAACTCTTTTGCTTGATGCTGGGAAAAGAAAAATATTAATCGATACCGGGCTTGGAGACAATTGGGATGAAAAGTTTAAGCAAATTTATAAAATTGAACAACCTGATAAACCAATTATAACAGCTTTGAAAAAAGAAAATTTATCTGCATATGATATTACAGATGTAATATTAACCCATCTTCACTTTGATCATACTGGCGGTTCAACTTCCTATGTTGAGGGAAAATGGATACCAACTTTTCAAAATGCAACTTATTATATACAGAGAAAACATTTTGAATGGGCAATTAAACCGGTTGAAAAAGATAGAGCAAGCTTCATTCAAAATAGGTTTTTTCCGCTGCAAGAAGCTGGAGTTTTGAAACTTCTCGAAGAGGATGAATTTGATAATGAAATTGAGTTAATCGTATTAAACGGACATACTTTTTCACAGCAGATGATAAAAATTTCTGATTCATCAAAAACACTTGTTTATTGCGGAGATCTTCTTCCCACTTCAACTCACATTCCACTACCATATGTAATGGGTTATGACTTGCAGCCGCTCGTTACAATTGAAGAAAAGAAAAAACTTTATTCCAATGCATTAAATGAGAATTGGTATTTATTTTTTGAGCATGATCCAAAGGTTGTTGCAGCAACAATAACTGACACCAACAAAGGGTTTATTTTAAAAGATGTTTTCACTGAGTTACCGATTGACAGAAGATAATTATCAATATGCTTGCAGTTATTCTGAATTAAAGGAAAAATCTGGGAAACGAATATTTGTTGATGATGAAGAAATTGCAGTTTTCAAGGTTGAAGGGAATGTATATGCTTTTAGCAATATTTGCCCGCACCAGAAAACTCATTTAATGCATGAAGGATTTGTTGAAGATAGAAAATTATTTTGTCCAGTTCACGGTTGGAGTTTCGATTTGCAGACTGGAAATATTTCTCCAATTAGAAAAGGATTAACAACATATCCAGTAAAAATTGTAGATGGAGATATTTACATAAAAATTTCAAAAAAAGAATTTAATTGGTAATTAAGTAAGAAAAATTGTGGTAAAATGTCTCTTACGAATCAAATTGTGATTGAAAAAGCAAAGGAAATCGGATTTAACCTGATTGGATTTTCAAGAGCAGAAAATTTATCTGATGAAGTTAAAAATTTAGAAAAATGGATTTCAAATGGTTTTCATGCTACTATGGATTATATGAAACGCAATATTGAAAAAAGAAAAGATGTTAACAAAATATTTCCTTCAGCTAAAAGTGTTATCTCGCTTGCTCTAAATTACTATACGAATAAAAAGCACACAACAGAAAATGGATTTGGCAAAATATCCCGTTATGCTTGGGGAAAAGATTATCACCTAATCATCTGGGATAAACTTAAACTGTTGGAAGAGGATTTAAAAAAAATTGAGCCTGAATTTGAATCAATAAGTTATGTTGATACTGGTCCCATAATGGATAAAGTTTGGGCAGTAAAATCAGGTATTGGCTGGATGGGAAAGCATTCGAACATTATTTCCAGAGAAATTGGAAGTTGGTTTTTTATTGCAACCATCATTACAAATTGGGAGTTTGAGAATAATTCTACTATAAAAAATTTTTGCGGCAATTGCACTGCTTGTATTGATGCTTGTCCTACAGATGCAATTGTTAAAGATTATGTCGTCGATTCAAATAGATGCATTTCATTTTTAACCATTGAAAATAAGGGGGACATTTCCAAAGAGTTTCAAGAGAAATTTGACGGGTGGATATTTGGCTGCGATATATGTCAGGATGTTTGTCCATGGAACCAAAAATTTTCAGTGCAATCTAGTATTAGAGAATTTGAATCAATCGAGTCAGAAATTAAACTAAATAATGTATTAGAAATGAATAGCGATGAATTTTCCTCTAAATATGAAGTTAGCCCAATTAAAAGAGCAAAACTGAAAGGTTTGCAGCGGAATGCAAATTTTCTTTTAAAAAACTAATCCAATAGATTCATCATTAGTAATCAATATTTTCCTTTCTTTTTTTAAATAAGTGTTTTGAATCCTTACAGATATTATTCTATCTAATTATTAATTAAATTTGTAATAAAGCAAAAATTGGAGATACGAATGAACAATCATCATAAATTAATTATCATTGGGTCTGGGCCAGCTGGTTTAACGGCTGCATTATATGCTGCAAGAGCAAATCTAAACCCAATTGTTTTTGAAGGATTGCAGCCGGGTGGACAATTAACAATTACAACTGAAGTTGAAAATTTCCCGGGTTTTGAGCATGGAATTCAAGGACCGGAGTTAATGGACATCATGCGTAAACAAGTAATGAGGTTTGGAGCCAAACCTGAATTCAAGATTGTTACAGAAGTTGATTTTTCAAAAAGACCTTTTACAATTAAAGTTGATAAAGAGGTTTATACTTCAGATGCAGTGATAATTTCAACTGGCGCATCAGCAAAATTAATTGGAATAGAGAGTGAACAAACTTTTATGGGTTACGGAGTTTCAGCATGTGCCACGTGTGACGGATTTTTTTACAAAGGTTTAAAAGTACTTGTTGTAGGCGGCGGTGATACTGCAATGGAAGAAGCAACCTATCTCACTAGATTTGCAGAAGAAGTAACAATTATTCACAGAAGAGATGAATTCAGAGCTTCAAAAATTATGGTTGAACGCGCTCAAAAAAATCCCAAAATAAAATTCATTACAAATGCAGTTGTAAAAGAAGTATTGGGAAAAAATGAGAATGGTAAAAAATCTGTTACCGGCGCACTTCTTCAGAATACAAAAGACGGCTCAACGTTTGAAGTAAAAACTGATGGAATATTTGTTGCAATTGGCCATAAACCGAATACAGATATTTTCAAAGGGCAACTTGATATGGATGAAACCGGATATTTAAAAGTTAAGCCTGGTTCAACTTATACAAGTATTGAAGGTGTTTTTGCTGCTGGTGATGTTGCTGATAAAACTTACCGCCAAGCAATTACTGCTGCCGGTACTGGGTGCATGGCTGCTTTGGACGTACAAAGATGGCTTGAAGAACATGAATTAGTTTAAGAGATTATAAGAAAAGCCGCTTCAAATTTAATTGAGCGGCTTTATACTTGAAAATTTTATTTGTTACTCAATTTTTTTGCAGCAAAAAATGCAGTAATAAATCCAAGTCCAATCATTGAAATTATTAGAAATGGAATCCACTCTTCAACCCCAGTAAATCTTTCAATAAGTAGTCCTATACCTAAACCTACTCCAAAGAAGAGGATTACAATTCCAATTTTTAGAGAAAGAAAAGGATCTCTTTTTGATTTAATGAACTCGGTCATCTGTTCATACGAAAGTCCTTTTTCGATCATTAATTGTTTTTCTTTTGATTGGAAATAAATTCCAGTTACTACTACAATTCCAATTACTAATACAGTAACAATCGGAATAAACACAGCAATTACACCTTCCATGATAGACCTCCTTTATTTCTATTTCTTATGACTAATTTCATTTTTAATAGGTTACATTCATCCATAAGTTTTTTAATAAATGTTATTTGATCATCCATATTTGTTACTTAAGACTCTGTTCATCTGAAAATAGTTACAAATATTTTTATATATTGTTTGTAACCTTAAGGACACAATTTAAGTCTAATATACCAAGATGAAACATTTATCCGATATAGAAATAATTGAATCAATAAATCGAGGTAATGCAGCCGATTTCGCATTAATTGTGGATAGGTACAAAGATAAAGCATTTTCATTATTGAGGAGAATGCTTAAAAATGAAATGGATGCAGAGGAAGTTCTTCAAGATAGTTTTTTGAAAGCTTATAAATCACTTAAGAATTTTAGACAAGATGCAAAGTTTTCAACGTGGTTTTACAAAATAGTCTATAACTCGGCATTAACAACAATAGCCTCGAAGAAAAGAAAGATTGAACATGCGATGACTTCAATTGATGATGAATTTGAAATAGGTAAATATGATGATGAAATTTATTCAACTGCTGAAAATGCGCGTCAGTATGTATTAAAATTAGTTGATAAGCTTCCATTAAAGAATGCACTGGTTACAATTTTATTTTATGTTGATGGATTATCCTTAAATGAGATTAGTCAGGTTATGGGAACATCTCTCGTTAACACAAAAGTTTTACTTCATAGATCTAGAAATGCTTTAAGAGATTTACTTCTTAAGCATAATTATCAGGAGGAAATGTTATGAAAAAAATATCTGATGAATTTTTAAATGATTATATAGATAATCAGTTGGATAGCAATTCTATAATAGAAGTTGCTGAAGCTTTAAAAGTTGATTCAAATGTATTGAATAGATTAACTGCGCTCAAAAAAGTTGATTCATCACTACATGATATTGAAGTTATTCCGGCTCCTGAAGGATTTACAAATAGAATAATAAAACTTGTTATAGCTCAATCAAAAATTATTATTCCCAGAGTGAGTTATTTTTTTATTTCGGTTGTTAGTGTATTGGTTGTTGGTGTTCTTTTGGTAAGCGCTGTAGCATTTGTAACTGCAGAAAAGAGTCAAAAGCAAGCAGATAAAATTTCTTTTCTTAAAGATGGAACTCAATATTTAAATGAAATAATGTCAAGTTTTCATTTGTTTCTATCAAATGATAATATATTAAAAATTGGTTTGTTCTTAACTATAATCTTGCTTATAAGCGGTTATTTTTTCTTAGAGTCACATAAAAATTTTAGGAACAAACTAAATAAGTTCCCTACTACATAAACAGAACTGTCAAGTAATTATAGTTTGTCTTTAAGTCCCCACTTAGATATTTTCACATCGAAAATAATTTTTAATAAAATGATAATTAAATCTGGATATGTAACTATAATTGGAAAACCTAATGTTGGCAAATCAACATTAATGAATAGTCTTATTGGCAGTAAACTATCAATAATTACAAACAAGCCTCAAACAACTAGAAAAAAAATTCTTGGAATATTATCTCATGAGAATTATCAGATTATTTTTTTAGATACTCCGGGTATTTTACATCCAGAATATATGCTGCAAGAGTCTATGATGCAGTTTGTTAATCGTTCTGTAGCTGACGCGGATGTTCTCTTATTTATTATTGATGTTGAGTCTGATAAGGATGGCACAAAATTAATTGCGGACACTACTGTAAATAAGATATTAAAAAAGCGAAAAAAGAAAATTTTACTTTTAAACAAAATTGATTTATCAAATCAGTTAACGGTTGAAAAAATAATTTCAAATATTTCTGAAAAGAATATTTTTGATAAAATCATTCCGATCTCTGCATCAAATGGATTTAATTTATCTTCCATTATAAATGCAATAATCGAATTTCTTCCTGAACATCCAAAATACTTTCCGGATGACCAATTAAGCGATGAAAATGAAAGGTTTTTTGTCTCTGAAATTATCCGCGAAAAAATTTTTGAGCAATATCGCGATGAAATTCCTTACAGCACCGAAGTAATAATTGAGGAATTCAAAGAAAGAGAAAAGGGAAAAAATTTTATAAAAGCACAAATAGTTATTGAAAGAGAGACACAAAAACCAATTATCCTAGGCAACAAGGGAGATGCAATAAAAATTCTTGGCAAGGCAGCACGTAAAAGCGTAGAAGAATTTTTACAGCGCGAAGTTTACTTAGAACTTTTCGTTAAGGTAAAAGAAAAATGGAGAACTAATAAAATTCTTCTAAAAAACTACGGTTATAATCCTGATGACAAATAAGGAAGATCTTAAGCTCTCACAAAAATATTTTGGCGAAGCTGCATTATTAATAATGACAATCATTTGGGGCGGCACATTTCCACTTGTAAAAGAATCGTTGAATGATATTTCCTCACAACTTTTTGTTTCGATAAGGTTTGGAATAGCAGCAATAATTGTTGCAATCTTTTTTTGGACAAAGAAATATCGCATTGAAAAAAAAGCAGTTCTTCCCGGTATTTTTTTAGGATTCATACTCTTTTGCGGATTTCTATTTCAAACAAATGGATTGAGATTTACATCAGCTACAAAATCAGGATTTATTACTGGAACACTTGTAGTAATGATCCCATTTTTTCAAACAGTAATTGAAAAAAAATTTCCAACGAAAGGAGCTCAGATTGGGACTGTTTTAGTATTTATCGGATTGATTTTTTTATCGAGCGGTGGTTCTTCTTTATCTAATTTTTTATTTGAATTAGGAGACAGTTTTAATTTTGGAGATTGGCTTACGCTATTATGTGCAGCAAGTTTTGCGCTTCATGTTGTTTATATTGATATAATTTCTCCAAAATACGATTTCTGGAATTTATTTTTTATGCAGTTAATTACTGTTACTGTTTTGAGTTTTTTTGCTTCTTTGATTTTGCATGTATCAAATGTTGAAGGATATAAATTTATTTTTACATCAGATTTAGTTACGGGCTTATTATATACTGCTATATTTGCAACATGTGTGAATTTTGGAATTCAAACTAAATATCAGAAAGTAGTAAGTCCTACAAAAGCTGGAATAATATACTCCTTCGAGCCTATTTTTGCAGCAATCTTCGCTTTCTTTTTACTCAGTGAAAAAATTACTAATTTTGGTCTGGCTGGTTGTGTTCTGATTTTTTTCGGTTTAGTTGCAACTGAAGTGCTTGATAATTTTTTTAACGGAAGTAAAAATTAATAATGTATAGAGCAGAAATTTTTGTAAATGGATTGGTTCAAGGAGTTGGATTCAGATATTTTGTTGTACGTGAAGCTAATAGGGTTGGATTGAAAGGTTTTGTAAAAAATTTATCAGGCGGAGAAGTTTTAACAGTTGTTGAAGGCGAAAAATATTTAATAGAAGAATTATATAATACTTTAAGAGTTGGACCCCGATTTGCAAATGTTAAAAATGCAGCCATTAAGTGGACTGAATTCAAAAATGAGTTTGAAATTTTCGAAGTAAGGTATTGAATAATAAAATAAAAATAGGATTTGGTTACGATGTTCACGCTTTTTCAAGCAATCGAAAAATGTTTATCGGCGGACTTGAAATAAAACATGATTATGGTTTGCTCGGTCATTCTGATGCAGATGTACTACTACATGCAATTTGTGATGCAATGCTTGGTGCATTAGCATTAGGTGATATTGGCAAACATTTTCCGAATACTGATTCAAAATATAAAGATGCTGATAGCAAATCTATGCTTAAAGAAGTAAACAAATTGATTTATGAGTTAGGTTATGTTGTTGGAAATTTAGATTCAACTGTCGTTATTGAATCTCCAAAACTATCCCCGCATTTTGATTCTATGAGAAAAATAATTTCAGAAGTATTAAATATCGGTATTGATCAAGTTTCAATAAAAGCTACTACTTCTGAACATCTGGGATTTATTGGCAGAAAAGAAGGCGCGGCAGCTTATGCTATAGTATTACTTTCCAAAAAAGAAAATTAATGCTCCACGATATCATTTCTTATATAGGCACACTCGATCCAACTTTGATTTATGTTGTTTTATTTATTTCGGCATTTGTAGAAAATGTTTTTCCACCTTCTCCAAGTGATATAATTTTAGTTATCGGTGCTACCCTTGTTGCTAATACAACAGTTGGCTTTATACCAGTTCTAATTTTAACAAGTGCAGCTAGTGGACTTGGATTTATTTTTATGTATTTCATTGGCGAGTATTTAGGTGATAAAGTAATTAGATCGGGGAAATTAAAATTTATTAAAAAAGAAGAGCTAGAAAAAACTGATGCGTGGTTTTTAAAATATGGATATAAATTGATTCTCATAAATCGATTTTTGCCAGGTACAAGAGCTGTAATTAGTTTCTTTTCCGGAGTGCATCATTTATCAAGAACAAAGACATTTTTTATGGCTTTCATAAGTTCTTTATTATGGAACACGCTTTTAATTTTACTTGGAGTTTTCTTAGGGAACAATATAGATTTAATTGATAAGTACTTAACAACTTATTCAAATATTGTTTTAGTGATAATGATTTTGGTGATTGGATTTTTTATTTACAAATATTATCGTAATGTCAAAAGTAAAAAATGAAACTGTTCAACAAATATAAATCAGTACTTACTCCTCAAGATAAAAAACAGAGAAAAAAAGAAAGAATTCTCGCACTAACTAGCGGAATTTTCATCGGAATTGCTTTTCCGCCTCTGCCGTTTCCATATTTGATTTTCTTTGCCCTCATTCCTTATTTGTATGTGTTAAATAAGAGAGAAACATTAACAGAAATTAACCGGATAACATATTTAACAGCATTTGTTTTTACTTTAATTACTTTGTATTGGGTGGGTAGTTGGACAAAAGAAGCTGATCCTTTTTTAATGATATCTGGGATCTTACTGATGTTTGTAAATCCAGCTCTTTATTTAATTCCGTCAACATTATTTTACTTTGCGAAAAAATCAATTGGTAAAAATGCAGCTTTTTTTATTTTCCCTTTTTTTTGGGTTTCATTTGAATTTGCTTACAGTTTGACTGACCTTCGTTTTCCCTGGCTAACACTTTCTAACAGTCTTCCTAAATTTAATTTGTTTATCCAGATTGCAGATATTGTTGGCGCCTATGGTATTTCTTTGATCATTTTATTTATTAATCTTTTTACTTTTTTATTTATAAATGAAATATCTAGCTCAAGAAAATTGAGGAAGACATATTTTGCATTTGCACTTGGGCTTTTTTTTATTCCAATCATATATGGGTTCATTAGAATAAAAACTTATAAAGTTTCTGAAGAAAAAGTTAAAGTTGGATTAATTCAACCCAATTTTAATCCGTGGGATAAATGGGAAGCTGGTAATGTAAATGAACAGTTGGATCTTTATCTGAATATGTCTAGCGAAGCCGTCAAGAAAAATGCAAAGGTAATTGTCTGGCCTGAATCAGCATTGCCAGTTTATTTATTTTCCGGTAATTATCCGTACGAAGTACAGCGCATTCATGAGTTTTCAGATTCAAATGATGTTTTTGTTTTAACTGGAATGCCTGACGTACAGTTTTTCTTTGATGAAAAAGAAGCTCCGTCAGATGCAAAAGTTTCGAAGATTTCAAAAACCAAATATGTTTCTTACAATTCTATTTTATTATTTTCCCCTCAATCTAGAACAGTTCAAAAATACGGTAAAATAAAACTTGTTCCATTTGGTGAACATGTCCCTTTTGTAGAACATTTACCATTCTTAGGTGATTTAATTAAATGGCAAGTTGGAATTTCTAGCTGGAATGTTGGTAAAGAGCAAACAGTTTTTAATTTAATCGAAGGAATTGAATTAAATATTGCCGGTGTTGTGTGTATTGAATCAATTTATCCAGATTTTGTTGCTGGCTTTGTTCAGAAAGGTGCAAATTTAATTGCAGTAGTTACAAATGATAGTTGGTATGGATATTCTAGCGGACCATTTCAGCATAAAGAAATTTCTGCTATACGTGCGATAGAAAATAGAAGATCCGTTGTAAGGTCTGCGAATGGGGGAGTTAGTTGTTTGATTGATCCACTTGGGAGAACTTTGCAATCAACAAAACTTTTTGAACGAGATATTCTAGTTGTAGATGCACCAATTGAAAACAGAATGACATTTTATTCAAAGTTTCCACTAACTATTCCTTTAATATCCTCTTTCATTTCCATTTTTATTATTACGCTTTATTATTATTGTAAATTATTTAAAAAACACTCACTCAAATAAAAATATAACAGAATGAAAAAAATTATTGATTTAAGAAGTGATACTGTAACAAAGCCATCTAATGGAATGCGGAAAGCAATTTATGATGCTGAAGTTGGTGATGATGTTTATAAAGAAGACCCAACAACCAATAGTCTTGAAGAATACGCAGCCAATTTGCTTGGAAAGGAAGCAGCTTTATTTGTGCCAACTGGATTAATGGGCAATCAAATCTGCTTACATGTTCAAACTAATCACGGTGATGAAGTAATTTGTGAAAGGAACGCACACATATTTCAGTACGAATCTGGTTCACCAGCAGCATTAAGTGGTTTGCAGTTAAACATTGTTGATGGAGATAAAAAAGGTATTTTTACAGCTAATCAAATTGAGCCGATGATTCGTCCTATTGAAGCTTATTATATGCCTCGTACAAAATTAATAGAAGTTGAAAATACTCATAATCGTGCTGGCGGAACTATAAATCCAATCGATAATATAAAATCACTTTCTAATCTTACGAAAAAATATAATTTAAAATTTCATCTTGATGGTGCAAGAATTTGGAATGCATCTGTTGAAACTGGAATTGCTCCATCTAAATATGCATTGTACTTTGATTCAGTATCTTGTTGTTTATCAAAAGGACTTGGCGCACCAATTGGGTCAATAATTGCCGGATCAAAAGAGTTCGTCAAAGAAGCATACCGATTACGCAAAGCTTGGGGAGGAGGGATGAGGCAAGTAGGTATAATTGCTGCTGCTGGTTTGTTTGCACTTAAAAATAATATTGAACGACTAAAAGATGATCATATTAATGCAAAATTATTCGCAGAAAGATTAGCCGAAATAAAGAATGTTAAAATCGATTTAGAACTTGTTGAAACGAATATTGTAATGTTTACACCCCGGAATATAACATCAACTGAATTTCAAAAGAAAGCGAAGGAAAAAGGTCTATTACTTGGCTCAGGTAAAGTTGGAGAGATTAGAGCAGTTACACACATGGATGTTTCAAAACAAGAGATAGAAGAAGCGACAAAAATTATTTCAAATATATTATCTTGATCTTGTATTTGTTCCTACTCTTGATCTTACTTTTAAAAAAGGGGGTTCCTTGGAAAAATTAGAATTCAAACATCAAATTTCAGAAACAGTAAAATTTCACGAAGTAGATATGCTTGGTGTTTGCAACAACGCAGTCTATTTCAATTATTTTGAAGATGCACGAATAAAATATATTCAAGACTTAAAAAAGAATTACAATCTCAAGGTGGTATTGGAAGGGAATTCTTTTTTTATAATGGTTCACAATGACTGTGATTATTTTGAATCTGCTCAGTTAGACGATGAATTAATTGTCTATACAAAAATTGATTTTATTAAGAATTCGAGCTTTGGTTTTTTGCACTTAGTTGAAAAAAATAATAACAAAAAAATTATTGCTAAAGGAAGCGGCGTAGTTGTTCATATTAATAAAATGACCAAGGAGCCAATGCAGTTACCACAAGAATTTTTTGATGCTGTTTATATTTATGAATCAAAAGTAAATGTCATCAAAAAGAATTCATGAAACAAAAAATATTATTATACAAATTGTTACAACTGCAAAAACTCCACGCGAAGTATAAGTTGGATATTTAAACTTCAAATAACCCCAAAATTTTGCAAACCAAATCATCACTGTTACTAAAATTACGGTAATTAATAAACACTCAATAATCCCTAATTCTTTTCCTATTAAATCAATCATACTTTTTCCATCCCAAAACTTTTTATAAAGAAATTTTAGATGAAGCCAATATACTAAAAGTGATTCGCGGCTTACATCTAAAATGAATGAATTATAATTTTCAAATCGATTAATATAAAACCAGAAAATTCCAAGCAATGCTAAAAGAATACCAAGTCTTTCTGTAAAGAAAATAAAATTTGGTTTGATTGCCACAACTGACTCAGGAAGCAAAACATTTAACAGTAATACGCTTCCTAAGAACATAATTATACCATATACAATAAATTGTTGAGATAATTTTTTATCGCCAATTTTTTCTTTTGCATTGATATAATATTTCCCTACAAGAGCGCCAGTTAATATGAATGCGAGCCAAGGGAAAAGTGGAAATAGGGAGCCGTGCATTTTGTTGAAATAATTTGCAATACCTAATGGAATAAATTGTGCAAAATCTGTATTCCAGGCAATTGGACCGAAAGCAAGTACAAACAAATCAATTAAAAAAATAGAGAGATAAAATGCTTTATCAGACTTAATAATTATCCGTAAAAGTAAAAGTAGTATTAATCCAACCGCAATACATTGAAGAATATCTACGCGAAGAAATTCGGTCATCATATGTGGGTATTTTGAATTTGATAATTTCCTTAGAGAAAGAAAAGACATATGAATTGAATAGCCAGCAACAAATACTAAAAACAGTCGTCCAAGTTTTTTCCAAAATTTCGAACCAAATTTTCTTAATTCATCTATTCCTTTTTGAAGCGAAAGAACGAAAACCATTCCGGATGAAAAAGTAAAAGCCGGCGCAACAAGTCCATTTATAAAGTTTAGATATGAAAACCACCATTCACCACGCATCTCTGAATTTATAAATGCATTTACAACGTGAACTTCTATCATAACAAGAAGTGCCAAACCTTTTAGCATATCAATAAACTGGGCTCTATTTTTCTTTTCCATTTTTAACCTTTATTTAGCCTCAAAAATGTGATTTTTACTCTTAGATTAATATATTATTCAAAGCATTCTTTTTGTCAGTATAATTTCGAAAAAAAATTTATTAGATTCACTTAAGAGCATAATTAAAAAAGCAAAATAATGAACTTGATTGTTGATATTGAAACAGTAGGTTCTGCATTTGAATCTCTTTCTGAAACCCAACAAGAATACCTATTAAGATATGCAGAGCATGAAATTGATCCAGCAAAAAAAGAATTAATTGTTGAAGATTCAAAAAGATATTTAAGTCTTTACCCGCTGACTGCCAAAGTAGTTGCTATAGGTATGATGAATACTGAAACAGAGAAGATCATGGTACTCTATGAAAGCGAAATTGATGAGGATATTATCATTGAAGAGAAGGAAATAAAATATAAACCAATGAGCGAAATAAAAATGCTCAAATATTTTTGGCAGTATGCTTCAAAATCCGATCGAATAATTACATTTAATGGAAGAAATTTTGACATTCCATTTTTAATGATTCGTTCTGCAATGCTAGAATTAAAACCAAGTAAAAATTTTATGAAATATAGATATGATTCAAAGGAGCACATTGATTTATTAGATCAGCTTACTTTTTATGGAGCTACTAGAAAATTTAATTTGGATTTTTACTGCCAGGCATTTGGTATAAAATCTCCAAAAGTAAAAGGCATAACTGGTATGGATGTAAGAGAATTATATAAAGCTGGGCATGTTAAAGAAATTGCTGTTTATTGCAGCGAAGATGTTAGAGCCACTTACGAGTTATATAAAATTTGGAACACTTATTTAAACTTTTCATAATTGGAATGTTCTATAAAATTGATAAATATTATTACCCGCGAAATAATAAAGTATCGTTAATAATTAGTCTTCTTGTTATAATTTTATTATTTCAATTTTTTCCTCAAATTAAAAAAACAAATGTCAGGAAAGTCGTGTTTAATGAACTTTCTATAAACGTTATAGAAATCCCTCAAACTAATTTTTCTAAAGGTGCTCAACCTTCCAATCCATTATCACATCAAATTTCAAATATTCTTAAACCGATTGATGACTTTATTTTGGATGACATTGATACCAAAAATGTTTCTCTTTTTACAGATATGCCAAGCAGTACTAAACTTTCAAGTAAATCAGTTTCAGATGGAATAATCGAAGCTTCTTCTTTATCATTTGTACCTAGACAAATTCTAGAGGTTCTACCCGAAAAAGTAAATGGTGCTGAAGGGATTATTAAACTGAAACTATTGATTGGAATAAATGGAAGTGTAATTCAGCATTTTGTTTTGAGCGATTTATCTTCTGATAAGAAATGTCTTGAGAATGTTATTAAAGTAATCTATAAATCAAAATGGCAGCCAGTTTTTTTTGATGGCGAAGTTGTAGAATATTGGCTTGAAAAAACTTACACTTTCAACTGATATTTTATCTCTTATATGTAGCAACATCTTAAAAATATTTTGATATTTAACAAAGGTTAAAGTAACTTTTATCAACATCTATGGAGGATGCATGGACTTTTCGATGATAATAAAATATGTGCAGAATAATACTAGCACTCTTGCTAGAGCATACTTTGATCAAGTTAAAAAATCAGAATTCATGCATACTTATCAAAAACTTGATGAAAGCAAGGTAATTGCCCGTGAAGAGACAGTTTTTGTAAATTTAATTAAGTGGCTTGAAAGCGGAGCTTCAAACGATGAAGCAGAAAAATATTTTGAGAAGGTTGGTGCTGAAAGATTTAACGAAGGATTTCCTCTTACCGAAATTAACTACGCACTCTATATTACTAAAAAAGTTTTTTGGAGTTTTATTGCATGGAAAAAAGAACTTTTTGAAAAGATGGATTTCCATCAGGTTGTTGAGCACATGACAATAGTCAACAATTATTTTGACCTTGGCAGCTTTTATATTATCCGTGGTTATATTCGTGAATTGATCGAAAAATTAGATGAAACCGCACACGTTTCAAAAGGAGATATTCAAAGAGTATTGACTAAAGGGGCATTAGATAATGATGATCTTGATAAGAGTGAGATTATTTGGAGACATATATAGCCGAATTAAAATTTTTGTTGCCTTTTCAAATCTGACTTATTAGTTTCCACTAGCCCTCTTGCTGAGTTTAAAAATTTCTAACTAATATTGGAGGTTTTATATGAACACCAAAAAATTACTCATCACAGCTTTTGTTGTTTTTATTGTATTGGAAGTACTTGGCTATTTAATCCATAATGTTTTGCTTTCCTCAACTTACGCCATGGAAGATATTGCTAAAGTATTTAGACCCATGGAAGAAATGGAAAGTAAAATGTGGGTAATGTGGGTAGCAGACTTAATATGGTCGTTTTTCTTTGTATTCATTTTTGCGAAGGGATATGAAAACAAAGGACTGATGGAAGGTGTGCGTTACGGTGTGTACATGGGATTGTTTGTTCAATTCACAGCTGCTTATGCTCAATATGTAGTGTATCCACTTCCATATTCATTGACATTCCAATGGTTTGTTTATGGATTTATTGTGTACGTTATACTTGGAGCACTAACTGCAGTTCTATATAAACCCGTTGCAAAACCGACAGAATAAAATTTTGCCTTTATTATATCTAAGGGACGTTTTTTACGTCCCTTTTTTTTAATACTTATTTATAAAAAAAATGAATAAGAAAAAAATTGAATCAAATATCACGGGTGTAATATTGTCTGGCGGAAAAAGCAGTAGGATGGATTTCAATAAATCACTCTTGAAAATTGACAATATTTTTTTGATCGAACACATATATAATATTTTAAGTAGTTCTTTTGATAAAATAATTATAAGCACTAATGAACCTAAATTATATAGCTTTATTAATGTTGAGAAAATAGAAGACTTAATAAAAGGGTTTGGACCACTCAGCGGAATTCATTCGGCTCTTACATATGCAAAGACTGATAAAATTTTTGTAGTGCCTTGCGACATGCCTTTTATTATTCCAGATATTATCAATTATTTAATCAAGTTTGATACAACTGAAGAAATTGTATTACCTATTGCCGAAGGTAGAATTCAATACTTGTTTGGTATATATAGCAAGCGAATCTTAAATCTTGCCGAACAAATTTTACGAGCTAATCACGAAGCAAAGTTGAATAATAGGGATATTAAAAAATCAGCAGTTAGTTTATGGAATTTCATTGAAAGAGTAGGTGCTGAAATTGTAGATGTTGAAGAAAAAATTTTTTATATGAAAGATCTTTTTTTTAATATAAACACACCAAAAGATTGGGAATATGCAATTGAGAAAATTATATAAATTAAGATTCTCAGTTGTAAATTTCTAAAGACATATCCTCTTTTATTTCCCAAATCCAGAAACGCTACCTTATTTCATTCTTAGTATTGGTAACTCTGCATTAAATAAAGATTCATTTTGAAATAAAACCTAACATTTGTATTTGGCAGAAAAGTTGATATTCATGAGTATCAATTTTTAGGTGATAAAATGTACACCCCGATAACAAATGAAATTCCCGTCTATACAATTAGCAATGCTGCAAAATTGTTACATATATCAGTTCATACTTTAAGAATGTATGAAAGAGAAGGATTAATAATACCATTCAAAAAAGAAAGCAACCAAAGACTCTATTCCGAAAAGGATTTAGAAAGAATTAGATGCATTAGAAAAGCAATTACAGAAGATAAAATGGGAATAGATGGTATTAGGAAGATGCTTTCTCTTATTCCTTGTTGGGGGATAATTAATTGTCCTATAAAAGAGAGGATTGAATGCAAAGCATACATTGGATATTCTAAACCATGCTGGATGCTTAAGCATAAAAATAATGTCTGTGAAAATAAAAATTGTCGAGAATGTGAAGTCTACTCTTCATTCGGGAATTGCCAAAGCATTAAAGAAAAATTGAAAGAACTTATTCATTAAAATTTTTTATTCAACTATTAGGAACTACAGTGAAAAAGCTTGTGATACTTGGTGCTGGTACTGCTGGCACAATGATGTTAAACAAACTTCATCCAATTTTAAATAAAGATGAGTGGCAAATAACAATTGTTGATCAGCACGAGACCCATTACTATCAACCGGGATTTTTATTTATACCTTTTGGAATTTACACGTGTAAAGATGTGGTAAAACCGAAGCGGGATTTTTTTCCATCAGGAACTAATGTTATAAAATCAGAAATTGAAAAAATAGAACCAAATGAAAACAGAGTTCTATTGAAAAGCGGACAAATTCTTGGATATGATTATTTGATAGTTGCTACTGGTGCCAAAATTGATCCAACAGAAACGGAAGGTATGAAAGAGGATTTATGGCACAAAAATATTTTTGATTTTTATACAATTGAAGGTGCATGTGCATTAGCAAGTTTCTTTAAGCATTGGGAAGGAGGCAAACTAGTAATCAATATTTCGGAAATGCCGATTAAATGTCCAGTTGCACCACTTGAATTCGCATTTTTAGCTGATTGGTATTTTACCGAAAGAGGGATTAGGAATAAAGTTGAAATTCATTTTGTAACTCCACTGCCCGGTGCATTTACAAAACCACGCGCTTCCTCAATTCTTGGAGATTTTCTAAATAAGAAAAATATTAAGCTGACAAGCGATTTTAACATTGCTCGTGTTGATAATGAAACAAAGAAAATAATTTCTTGGGATGAACAAGAAGTTGAATTTGATGTTCTAGTTACAATTCCGACAAACAAAGGTGACGAATGTATTGCTCGCAGCGGAATAGGAGACGAATTAAACTTTATACCAACTGATAAAGAAACATTAATAGCTGAAGGTTATAAAAACATTTTTGTAATTGGAGATGCAACAAATCTTCCAAGCTCAAAAGCTGGTTCAGTTGCTCACTTTCAAGCAGATATCCTTCTAGAAAATTTTATGGATGTAATTGAAGGATTAGAACCAAAAGCAAAATTTGATGGGCACGCAAACTGCTTTATTGAGTCAGGATTTGGAAAAGGAATCCTTATTGATTTTAACTATGATACTGAACCTCTTCCAGGAAAATTCCCATTACCAGGAGTAGGACCATTCTCACTTCTTGAAGAAACAAAAATGAATCACTACGGCAAAATTATGTTCCGATGGATGTATTGGAATTTTTTACTCAAAGGAGTTGAACTTCCTATTGAAGCAAACATGTCAATGGCTGGCAAGAGGTTATAAATGGAAGAAAAAAAATTACAAACTCAAATTGATGAGCTTAATTCAAAATTAGATATTATTCTTGAAGAAATTGAACTTCAAAGACGCCATAGAAGAGAAATGGAAGATTTGAAAGATGATTTAATGAGAGTTGGCAAAGATTTTTATGAAACAGCTGTTGAAGAGCTTGATCAAATACATGACCATGTTAACACAAAAGATATTTTACATTTTGGCAAATACATGCTTAGGAATGTAAATACGATAAGTAAAGTGATTCAACAGTTAGAAAGCGCAAAGGATTTTCTAAAAGATGCTTCACCACTTATACGAGAATACAGTATAGATTTTATGGCAACATTGGATGAATTTGACCGTAAGGGTTATTTCGAGTTTTTTAAAGAAGCCCAAAACATTATCGATAATGTTGTTACCTCTTTTAATAAAAATGATGTTAAAGCATTAGGAGATAATATTGTTACTATTTTGAATACAGTTAAAAATCTTACCCAACCCGATATGCTTCATGCAGTAAACAATGCAGTTAGTGTTTATAAAAATCTTGATATAGAAGTTTCCAAAGAGGTGTCATATTTAAAAATGATAAAGGAATTAAATAAACCGGAAGTAAAAAGAGGAATAGCTTTCGCTATTCAGTTTCTAAAAAATATTTCTGAACAAAATGAAAATAAACAAGTAATTAATTCATCAAACATTAATTAAGGAGAAATTTATGGCCTCCAAAGAATACGCTGGCAAAATGCTGGAACTTGATGCAGACGGCAATTTAGTGAACTTGAATGAATGGAATGAAGAAGTGGCAAAAGCTCTTGCTGTTGAAGAAGGAATCGAATCTTTAAATGACCGGCATTGGGCAGTAATCAATTACATGAGAAAGGAGTTCACAGAAAAAGGCGATGCACCATCAATTAGAAAATTAACTAAAGAAAGTGGTGTTGACACAAAAGAACTCTATGCTTTATTCCCAAAAGGGCCGGCAAAAAAAGCAGCTAGAATTGCTGGATTACCAAAACCAAAAGGTTGTATTTAATTATAGGAGAGTAAAATGGCTGAACCAATTAAAAAAGTATCAATCGTAGTTTCTCGAGGCTCGCTCGAAGGTGTTTATCCAGGTCTTATAATGGCTAACGGTGCTCGTATGGAAGGTATTGATGCACAATTATTTTTCACTTTTTTTGGGCTTCACGCAGTTGTTGAAAAGAAAATGGATAAACTAAAAGTTGCAACAGTGGGAAATCCAGCAATGTGCGTCCCAGATGCAATGGGCCCAGGTTTACCAACTTGGATGGGTGCAATCCCAGGAATGTCTTGGTTTGCAACTTGGATGATGAAAAAAGAGATGGAAAAAATTGATATTCCTCCAGTTAGAGAATTCTTAGAAATGATTCATGATGCTGGTTGCGAAATGTATGGCTGTAAAGCAACAGTTGATATGTTTCATTTAACACAAAAAGATTTTTGTCCGCAAGTGGATGGCGTTATAACTGTTGGCGAGTTCTACGAAAAATCTACCGGTGCTCAAATTATTTTTACTTAAAATAAACTGGATAAAATATGATAAAGAAACTATTTGTTTTATTTGTATTGGCTTTTATATCTCAATCCTTTGCTTCGAAGCACGGAATTTATCTTCTCACTGTATCAAACATTAAAGGTGATATTCAAAAAGTTGGTGAAGAAGTAAAGAGCAAATTAGAAAGTGCTGGATTTAATGTACAATACTTTGATGATTTGTCAACGCCTGATGTTGTAAGAAAGGATAAAAAAGAACAATGCGGATTGAAGGCTAAATTAATTGTTGCAACAAATAATTTATATTCAAAAATGGTTACATCATATGGTAATAAATATCTTGTTGCTGCGTTTTTGCGAATTGGTATATACGAAACTCAAGATGGAATTCAAGTCCAAATTGCCGATCCAGAAACTATTAATAGGATAATATTTAATGACTTATATGAAGAAGGAAAAGAAAAAGAATATTTTCAAGTTGTAAACAGAACAAAAGAATTTAAAGGTCAGTTAATCAAAGTAATTCATTCTATCAGTGGCGGAAGTAAAGTTGAAATACCAATGCCACCGATCAGAAGTGATGAAGATTTGCAAGAGTCCTCTCGCGATATGTTTATGATGGTTGGCAAGATGACTTTTTTTAATGATGAAGATCAATTTCCACAAATTTATTCAAGGAAAAATGCTGAAGGAAAAACTGGAATTGAAAAATTACTTTCCGAAATAAATAATAATCTGAAAAATTTCAAACCGACTAAAGATGATGTTGATTACAGATGGACTTCATCTCCTGAAATTTTAAAATGGAAAATAATAAGCAAAGAATATTCTCCTGATTCATCGGCAGTTGTTCTTGGAATTACGCGAACAAGAACTGAGGGATTGTCATTTCATATTGCTGGGTCTAGTAGAGAAAACAGTGCAAATAAATGTCCCGGAATTGACCATGCTGCCGCTTATCCAATTGAAGTTTTGGTAATGCAAAAAGGGAACCAATTAGTAGTTCACACTGCAAGGGAAATGTTTAGAATGGATATGTATTTCTGGGATGCTGGAATGGCTGCATTTATGAATCACATGAGTATGCCTGGTATTTTGGATGAATCGATTCGCAAAGCAATTTTAGGTAATTCATACGAATTAGATTAAGTGTTTTACTTAATAAAAAAAACATTATTTAATAATAAGGAGTAGTCTATGAAATTATTTATGAAATCATTTTTAATGATGATTCTTTTCTCAACCTTTATGGTAGCGCAAACGGGAACTCGAATGGTTGGATTCAATGCAAAATCAATTGGCAGAGGTGGTGTTTCTATTGGTAATTTTGATAGCGGTGAATTGATGATGACAAACCCGGCTGGAATTTCTTTCCTAAATAATTCTATGCTTGATGTTTCATTTTCAGTTATGCTTCCAAGACTTCATTTCAAAAATTCGTTGAACGATGCTGATGGGGATGATAATATTTTTCCATTACCTGATGTTGCTTATGTTAACACTAGCAGTGAAAGCGATTTTTCTTGGGGCGTTGGAATGTTTACTGCTGGTGGAATGGGTGCAGATTTTAAATTAAAGCATGCTTTGTTCCGTGAACAAAATGGTTCATTCACTTTGCAAGAATACCACTCTAAATTAGCTGTAATGCAAGGAGGTGCATCTTTTGCTTATAAATTAAGCGATAATTTTTCTGTTGGTGCAAGTCTTCATTTAGTTTTCAGCATGTTAGAATTTTGGATGCCCTATTCGTTAAATCCACTTGCAATGCAAGGGACAGCTATGCCAGGGATGACATTTGGACAAATGTTTTCAGCACCACCATCAATGGGCGGATTTGGTTATGATGAAGTGACAGCTTTCGCTAAAATGAGCGACTTAACTGGAATCGGTTTTAATGGAAAAATTGGTTTAGCTTATAACGTTGATGATGAACTTTCACTTGGTGTGAGCTATACATTACCAACTTCCTTAACTTATACTAATGGAAAAGCACTGATGGATATGACCTATCAGTTAAATGATGCATTCGGAAAAGCAGTTCAAGGTGTAATGATGCAAAATCCTGGTATGACTGCACAACAAGCTCAAGCTGCTGTTATGCAAATGTTTGGCCAGTTAGGTATTGATATGAGTAAAGGTGTAGTTGCTCAATATGATTTGGATGTTGATCTTAAATTTCCTCAATCAATTGGGTTTGGAATTTCATATAAACCATCCTCTGTGTTAAGCTTATCAGCAGACGTAGAATGGTTAAATT
>Ga0194120_10002293_pt1 | contig 33221 bp, 31 predicted proteins | sample TA2MahCa65mmetaG_FD_148642 | JGI IMG/M metagenome (GOLD analysis project Ga0194120, IMG submission 148642) | Freshwater microbial communities from Lake Tanganyika, Tanzania - TA2015019 Mahale Deep Cast 65m | ecosystem: Environmental > Aquatic > Freshwater > Lake | place: Tanzania: Lake... | reverse complement strand
GATGACCTTGCTGACCTGGTGCAGCAGTTTCAGCCGTTCGTAGCGCGCGCGGAGGTCGCCCAGTTCACGATGCACGGACGAGAATAGACCAGAAACCTCGGGAAGGTCGAGTGGCGAGGGCATTCCAAATCCCGGCTTCACCACGAATGGATCCAGCGCGGCTGGCGCTGCAACCAATTCGTTACAACGTTAAATCGTTAAATGGGTTAAATCGGTTGAATGGTTCTGAAATCTTATCCGTGGTCAGGGCGCGTGTTTGGCGGTCCGCGCCATTTTCGAGTAACCGAACCTGCTGCCTTCGCGTCGTAAGCCAGGTGGCCGAAACTGATCTTGCCCAGGATTTGACAAAGAAGGCTGGCTCATTTCCTGAGACTCGGCGATACTCCTCGCCATGACTGGCAGTTCAAACAGAAACGACCTGAATCGCGCGCAACCATGAGTTCTGTCACCCAGCCAATCACCATGAAGCCGGCCGGCAGCTTCAATCCCCTCGCCATTCCCCGGCACGTCGTCCAGCAACGGTTTCGCCCGCCCAAGAAGAATGTTCCGCAAACGCCGTTCGAGCGCACGCGAATCCTGCAATCCATCCGTCATTACGTGGCCGAACACAACCCGGTGCCGCCGTTGCCGCTGGAGGAATTGAAGGGGCACGCTGATCGTGTCGTTGAAATGCTTCAGTGCGATCCGATTTACCGGGATTACATCGGCGTGCTCATCAACAATGAACTCTGGCGCGAAACGCTCGCTCAGGTTCCCTTCGAGCGGCGGCTTTTGCTCCTGCCGAAATGTCTGCGTGTCGAGAGCAAGTGCCCGGCGCCGTTCGATGAATTCGGGTTGCTGTGCAAACAATGCGGGCTGTGCACGATCCAGGATTTGCAGGCGGAGGCCGAGAAACTCGGTTACGCCGTGCTGGTGGCCGAAGGCTCCGCCATCGTGATGTCGCTCATCCAGACCGGCAAAATCGAGGCCATCGTGGGCGTCAGTTGTCTGAGTGTGTTGGAGCGCGCTTTTCCATACATGGAATCGGCGGCGATTCCCGGCGTGGCGGTGCCGCTGCTCCAGGACGATTGCATCGACACCACGGTCGATTTGGACTGGGTTTGGGACTACATCCACTTGAGCAGCGACGACCAAACGCGCCGCCTGGATTTGAGCGCGTTGCGGGACGAAGTGGATTTCTGGTTCACGCCCGCCTCGCTCGACTTGATCATGGGTCCGGGCGAAGGCGAGACGGAGAAGATCGCGCGCGACTGGCTCATGCGCGCCGGGAAACGCTGGCGGCCCTTCCTGACGGTGGCGGCATTTCAAGCGTTGCGGGATACGCCGGGCGCTGCGTTGCCGGAAGATATCCGCAAGGTGGCCGTGGCGGTGGAATGTTTCCACAAGGCCTCCCTCATCCATGACGACATCGAAGACAACGACGCCTTGCGCTACGGCGAAAAGACTTTGCACGAGGAGCATGGGATCGCGGTCGCGCTGAACGTCGGTGATCTGCTGATCGGCGAGGGGTATCGGTTGATTGCGTCGTGCCGCGCGCGCGCCGAGCAAAAGGGGGAAATGCTGCGCGTGGCTTCCGAAGGCCAGCGCCAGCTTTGCCGGGGCCAGGGCGCTGAATTGTGTTGGGCGCGGAAGCCCGAGCCGATGACATCGCTGCAGGTTCTGGAGATTTTCCGGAAGAAGACTGCGCCGGCCTTCGAAGTCGCGTTGAAGCTGGGCGCTCTCTACGCCGAAGGCAGCCGCGCATCCGGGAATCACGCGCTGTCGGGCGACGGCGGCTACGAAGATATTGAGAATACGCTTCGCGCTTACAGCGAAGCCCTCGGTATCGCGTATCAGATTCGCGACGATCTGAGCGATCTGGGAGTCAAGGGCGAAACCAACGACATCGCCGGGATGCGCCCCAGCTTGCTTCTTGGCGTAGCGCATGAGCGCGCGTCCGGAGAAAAGAAGCAATTGCTGGATTCGCTCTGGCGCCGCGCGCCGAAGCCGGGTGTGGACGTGGAGCAGATCGAGGCGCTCTATGCCGAACTGAAGGCGGACGAACGGGCGAGAACGTTGCTGGAAACTTACAAAGAAGAAGCGATCCGTTCCCTGCGCGATCTCGAGAACGCCAGCCTCAAAGGACTGTTGCGCCGCGTCATTGGCAAGATTTTCAACGACACCGAAATCAAAGGGTGGTGCAAGGAATTCGAGCAGAAAAACGCCGCGGAACGCAACGTGGCCGCAGAGGCGGCGGCGTAACGGCGCGCCTTGCCCGCGGCGATTCCCGGGGTATAGTTCCTCCAATGAGTGCGCTTGAGATCATCGAACAGATCAAAGCTTTGCCACTCGAGGAAAAGGTTGAAGTGGCGAAGTTTGTTCAACAGCTTGATTTGAAGGCGGCAGCGTCCACGGTGGAACCGCGGTACATGGACGAGGCCAGCTTTGCAACCGCGAAGCAGAAGGTCTTCACCAAACATTCGGACCTGCTCAGCAAGCTTGCCCAATAGTGCGCGAGCCTGATTTTCTCACCTTCGAGCAGGTTCAAGCGGTCCACCGCGAAGCCATCGAGAAATTCGGTGGCACCCTTGGAATAAGGGATCAGGGAGCGCTCGAGTCCGCGATTTTCCACCCGCAGAATGCTTTCTTCTACGGAAGAGGTGATCTGTTCGACATTGCGGCCGCGTACGCTTATCACATCGCGGAGGCGCAAGCGTTTCTGGATGGCAACAAACGAGCGGCGATCGGTTCCGCATTGACCTTTCTCGAAGGCAACCGCGTTGCCACGGACTGCGAAGCATCTCCGCTCTACAACGCGATGATCGCCATCGCCGAGAAGGAAATGTCGAAGGCAGAGCTAGCCGCGCTGCTGCGAGAACTGTTTGGCTCATGAGCCTGCGGTTGGAAATGCTCCAAGTCGCCCGCCTGGCCCCGAAGCTTCTCGGCGAATCCACCGAACTCGTTCGCGCCTTCTTGCTGGGGCAGCAAAATCCCGACGGCGGATTCAGAGATCGCAACGACCGGAGCGATCTCTATTACACGGTGTTCGGGCTCGACGCGCTGCTGGCGTTGGAAGTTCAAAGTTCGAAGTTCAAGGTTCAAAGAGGTGACCTGGCCGAGCGGTTTGCGAAGACCGCGAAATACGTAGCCGGATTCGGAAGCGGCGAAGGGTTGGATTATGTCCACCTCTGTTGCCTGGCGCGAGCGCGTGCGGCGGTTGGGGCCGCAAATCAGGTCCCATCGAATAACATCGAACGCCATATTCTGCGCCGCCTCGGCAACTTTCGAAGCCAGGATGGCGGGTACAATCCGGCGGCGGGCGCTGAGTTTGGGACTGCCTACGCGGGTTTTCTTGCTCTGGGGGCGCATCAGGATTTGAAAGCCGAATTGCCCGAACCGCTCCGTTTGGTGCAATCCTTCAAGTTTCTGGAAACCTCCGACGGCGCGTGGACCAACGAACGCCACTCGCAATCTGCAAGCCGCAAGCCGCAAGCTGCAGTGGGTTCGACCAACGCCACGGCGGCTGCCATCACGCTGCTGAGGAATCTCGGCCAGCCTTTGAACCCCGCCATCGGCGACTGGCTTCTCGCCCGGTGTCATCCCCAGGGCGGCTTTCTGGCGGTGCCGGCCGCGCCCATGCCGGATTTGCTTTCCACGGCGACCGCTCTGCACGCCCTGTCCGGAATGCAGGTCGATTTCAGCGCGATCAAGGAAAGCTGTCTGGATTTCGTGGACAGTCTTTGGACCAATGAAGGCGCGTTTCACGGAAGCTGGGGCGATGAAACGCTGGACTGCGAGTACACGTTCTACGGCTTGCTCGCCCTCGGCCACCTCAGTCTCTGAACGCCTCCGTTGCCCTGTCGTCATTCGCAAGGCAGGATGACTCCACAGTGGCAGGCTGGAAGCCTGCCCTACGTTTCAGAAGACCTGCGGCACGCCCTCCTCCAGAATCTTCAAATGATGGCTTAGCCCGTTCCTGTGGCAAAGTTCGCTCAGCCAGCGCGGCGGATCGTCCAGTTCCTCGAAGGAAAGACGGAACGAGCCGTAGTGCATCGGCACCAGCCAGCGCGCCCGCAAGTCGCGGAAAACTTTGATCGCTTCATCCGGCCCCATGTGAACCCGCCGAAACGATTCGGGATAATACGCCCCGATCGGCAACAACGCGATTTCCGGTGAGAAGCGATTGCCGATTTCTTTGAAGCCGTCGAAACAGGCGCTGTCGCCCGCGTGGAAAATCTGGCGGCCTTGGTGTTCGAGAACAAAGCCGCCGTAGCCGCGATGTTGGTCGCGCAGCACGCGCGCGCCCCAGTGTTTGCTCGGAGTCAGCGTGACTCTCCATTCTCCGTGCGAGAAGCTCTCCCACCATTGCAGTTCGATGATGCGGTCGAAGCCGAGGCCGTGCGCGAGATCGCCAACGCCCCAAGGCATGACTCCGATTTTCGGCGCCGGCAAGCGGCGGAGCGTCGGCTTGTGAAAGTGATCGAAGTGCGCGTGAGTGAGCAGGACCAGATCGATCGGAGGCAGGTCTTTGATTTTCAAACCCGCTCGTTTGATCCGCTTCAAAAGGAAAAGCCAGTTGGCGAAGTTCGGATCAATCAGCACGTTCAAGTCGCTGAACTGCGCCAGAAAGGAGGCATGTCCGATCCAGGTGAGCGCGACCTGTCCCGGGCTCAATTTGGGAAAGGCCGGTTTTTTGTGCTGGCCGATTCGCCGCGTCAACAGCGCCTTCCAAACCATTTCGCGAAAGAACGTGCGCGGATTGAAATGCTGGCTCGGGGTGAGGTCCTTGAACGAGCGAGGCAGGCGCCGGCGCCGGGAGCTTCCTTTGTTCGAGTGCAAGCTTGTCATGCGGATCGCCCTACAAAGCGTAGCACAGGGCTGTTGAATAAAAAACAAATTCCTCAGTCCATACGTACAGCTTTTAGAGAAAGGCAAAAATATGAAAACTTGGATCGCAACTTTCACAAGTCTGGCAGTGCTGGGCATGAGCGCTCCGTCGGCCTCCGCGGGCGATAAAGAGTGGGCCACGGCCGGCAAAGTTTTGACCGGCCTGGTCGCCGGCGCTGTCATCGCCAAATCGTTTGAGCCAGTTCCCGTTTACCACGCTCCGGCGTATTACGCCGCGCCCGTGGTGCAAGCCCCTCCACCAGTCGTTGTTCAGCACGCGCCGGTTGTCGTTTATCCGCAGCCGGTCTATGTGCAACCACGCCTGGTCTATGTCCGGCCGGCGCCGGTGTACGTCGCGCCGCGTCCCGTGGTGAGTTTCAGTTTCGGATTCGGGCCGCATCACCACCATCATGGGCCGCCGGTGTTTCGGCACTGCCGGTAAAGCTAAGCTAAGGGTCTGTGCAAAAATAACTTCCGGTTTTGGCGGGAGCGCCGCCTGGCCGGATGCAAGGCGCGAGGAGGGAGCATCCCCGTTTTGGGGCTGTGACCGACGAGCAACGCCGCAGCCAGCCAGGCCCCGCCCCGCCCCGGAGGGCTGGGGCGATTTCGCTTTCTGGCTTCGTTTCTCCTCAGTCGCAGAGCCCTGGCTATGCTCCTTCGTCGTGCCTCGCCAGAAAGCGAAATCGCCTCCAGCAAAACCGGAATTTATTTTTGCACAGACCCTAAGGTTGATTCAAACTAAGTGAGAAATTCCGCCTGGCGAGAAACCAAACGGTTTTTTCTTGGTGATTCCAACAAGACAAAGCTCCTACTTCAGTTCGAGCGCTTTGGGATCGATGTCCACGTTCACGCCCGCATGGGGAATCGGCTGGCCGAGCGTCCAGAGAATTCCCTGCGCGACCAGACGGCGATATTCCCTGCGTTGCCAGTTGCTGTGGAAATGAATGGCCACGAAGCCGAATGACCGGCCGCCATCAGGCCGTTCCCACGCCCAGCAAGCCGTTTCATCATGGTCCTCGATACGCGCGGTCAGGAGGGGATGGACCCGCAACGGAGGTTTGACGAAATCCAGACGGTAATAGAATTCGTCGTGGACTCGAAAACTCTTCACCCCGGTCGTGATGGGATGTTTCGGATCCACCACGGTGACGTCGGTTTCCAGCACTTTGTATTTCCGCTGCGGCCCGCCGCGTGTGCCTCCAAGAAGCTCAAGCTGGCCTTCGATGTGTTTGGCGTCGTGCGCGCCGACCGCCCAGTGGAGCGCCACAATGCCGCCTTTCCGTTGCGCCAGACGTTTCAACGCGGTGTGGCGTTGCGGGTCGTTCTGAATCCAGCGCGCGCCTTGCGTGACGAACATCACGATGCCGTCGGCCTGGTCGATCAGCGCGGGTCCCTCGGTCCAGGGTTCGTCGGCTTTCGTGACCGTAACACGCACGTCCTTGTGCGGGGCGAGAAGTTTTTCCATCACGCGGACGCCGGCCATGAATTCGTGCGTGGCCGGCGGATGTCCGTCAGGTCCCTGGCCGATGAGGAGGAGACGCCTGGGTTCCTGGGCCCGAGCGACGCTGCAAACCGCAGTCGTGAAAGCGATGATTAAGATGCAGAATGGCGCGATTCGAGAACGAATGGATGACATAAGTCCAGGATGAAGTCTGCGTTCAGGCGCGTCAAGGTTGCCTGGCTATCGCGGGTGAGATCAAACTGTCGGTCCACGAAGTTTTCTCCCTCTCTTCCCGAAGGGAGGAGAGGGCCAGGGAGAGGAGGCGCGTTTGGATGCGATTTCGCTTTTCCAAGAAACTCCTCTCTCTATCTCTCTCCCCAGTCGTTCCTCGCGGGGAGAGAGGGTAGTCAATCGAATCGCAACTGACCGGCACTCTTAATCGCACCCGGTGATCACGCGCAAGGTCGAAATCGTCTTTGGCTCCGGGCACTTGAGTCTCGCCTCATCCCCATACTGAACAGACCCTAAGGTCGAAAAGGAACGCCCTCCCAAAGTTTCTCGAACTCGGCTTGCCTGCGATGGGTGTAGCCGTACTTCATGTACCAGATATCCTGTTTGTCCGCAGGCGTCCGAGCGGTGGCGCCAAATTTCGAGACCCCCGGTTTGACGTCGGAGGCTTTGAGCATGGCCTCGCCCAGCCAACGATGTGTTACGGCGTGGCCGTCCGCGAAACTGAGCGTACTCTTCTTATTGTGCCAGATGGCCACGGCGTCAACCCAAGTGAACGCCGACGGTGTCGGGTCGATCAGCCACGAGCCGAGATTCCAGCCGCGATCATCGGCCTCTTCCACGAACACATAATTGCGCGTCGGATAGAGGATTTGGCTGTACTTGCGGATGGAATTGGCTTCATCTTCGCCATCCAACCCGCCCGCGCCGCCGTAGCTATCGTAGGCGAATCCCCGGCCGGGCGGCAATTTCCAGCGCCGGTCTCCAGGGCAGTGCCACGCATCCTCGGCGGGTGCATACGGAAAGAGTTTGCCCTGCCGGAGACCCTCCTTGGCTTCTGCCAGCGCTCTGGCTTGAGCGGAACCTGTGAAGCCCCCGGGAACAGGCTTGGGGCCTGTCCAAAAGTCGCGTCCCTGGCGATACGTGCTCATGCCGACCACATTGTCATTGTTGTCATCTGCGTACATGTAAAAGGCAAGGCCGAGCTGCTTTTGATTGCTCTGGCATCGGGCTCCCGTGGCTTGTTCTTTGGATTTCGCCAGCGAAGGCAAAAGCAAAGACGCCAGGATGGCGATGATGGCGATAACGACGAGGAGTTCGATCAAGGTAAAACCGAGGCGGGCTTTTCGGAAGGAAGCGGTTGTTTTCATGGGGTTTCTCTTATGTCACGGTTGTAGGGGAGTCACGAGTCGATAGTAACGCGCAGGCCGGCTCGTGGTGTCGCTCACTTGAGCGTCGCCGGCCGCCGGGCGCGAGGGGACATCCGCGAGTTTCAGCCAGGCGCCTTTCGTGATGTCGTCGCGGTATAGCACGCTGTAAGTTTTGCCGGCAGAAGCTCGGAAGGAAAGCCGCGCCGTGGTGCCATCCACGCGCAACGATTCGACGCGCAGGTAACTGGAGGCGTCCTTCGGGTCGGTCCCGGCCACGGATTCCTCCCGGTTCGGCACGCCGTCGCGATCCGGATCATCGAGCGGCCCGGAGAGCAAATTGCCGAAATGCGCGAGCTCAAAATCATCCGGCAAACCGTCGCCGTCCGTGTCGTTCGCGGCCACGGCGATGCCGCGTCCTGGAGTTGGCGCCGCCGCGAGCCAATTGGCCGGATCGTTGCCGTATTGTTCCTCCGCTCGACGTTGAATCGAAAGCCCGCTGCCAGTGGCGCCCGTCGGCCAGGGAGACGCCGTCGCATAATCGACTTCGTCCACCAGAATGTCTGGGACCGGTCCGGAGGCCGATACGCCCGGCCGGTAGAGGCCGACGCGTTCCCCTTCGTTGCTCAAGTTGCCCTTGTACGGACCGAACAGCATAACATCCGAGCCAAGGCCGTATGCGGCGCGAAATCCGGCCAGAGTGTTCGGCTCGGTCTGGGGATCAAAATTGACGATCAATGCCGAGCCGTTGCTCGGCAAAGTGACATGGGTCGGGAAATTAAAAACGGCGGCCCCTTTCAACCGCCAGGTGTTGGTGGCGGCAACCGGATCGAACAAACGCACCGCCTGGGTTGAAATGTTTTTGACCTCGATGAATTCGTGCAACGTGTTGTTGGTCGAGCCGATGGGCGGAGGCTGATACATGATTTCACTGATGATCACCGGGCCGACCAGAGGCCCCGCATTGACTCCTCCAAACGAAGTTTGCCGTTGCGTGACAAAATGCCCTTGTCCGGTGCTGATCACATAGCGTCCAAACGTGCTGCCACCCAACGATGCGCCAAACTTGAATCCCTGGCCGTAGCCCGTCAGGTTGAGGCCGTCGCCGGAGAAGAGATACACTTCTTCGCCGGCGTCGTTGAAAGCAAAGCTACGCGGCGCGCCCGAATTGAACTTCTTTTCATCGAGCAGCCAGTACCCTTTGGCAGGGATCACCGTCCGATCCGGGATGCGGTATTTCTTCGGTTCGTGCAAATCATCGGTCAGAAACCAACCGCTGATGTCTGCCGGCGCACTTTCCGGATTGAACAGTTCGACTATATCGAGCTGCGGTGAAATGGCATCGGACAAAAGTTCATTCACGAGCACGCCCGGCAGAATAGGCGGCGTCGGATCGGCCTGGCCGGGCGATCCACCCGCGCGGCTGCTGACTCTCCAGCTTGCGCGAAGCGAGGGATTCTCCGGCGACATACCCTCATTCACGAGCACGAGCGAGAAACCATTGCCCGCCGTCGCGGGATGCCACCGGTTATCGTACCAGAAGTCCACGACCGGTTCCTTGAGCGGTCCGTCAATCGCGATTCGTTCGCCGCCGTCATCGAGGTTTCCTGAATACTCGCCGGCGATATTCGAAACGCCCGGATATCGAGATGAAAAAGCGGCGCGGCTTTTGACGAGCACGGTGTAGCCGCCCGGTTGAAGAGTCGTGACGCTGCTGTCGGTGGCGAACACGTACTCGATTCCGCGCGTGAAGCGAAAGCCAACGAGGTTCAACGGAGCGCTGCCCGTGTTGCGCAACTCAATGTAGGAAAAATCCTCAGGCGAGTTCGTGCTTCCGGTCGGGGGCGGCGCCGGGTGGAACATGATTTCGCTCACGGCCAGAGGCGGGGTTTGGACTACAACCGTGGCCGCCACGGGACCGCTCCAGGTGTTCGTGCCTTGCAGGGCGCGGGCGACGATGCGGGCGTTGTTGTTCAGGGCAAATGGTTGGCCATCGTGACGCCTCGCCGCGGCGCTGAGCCGGCCACCCGACAAACGTGGATCCGTTCCGTCCACGGTGAAATAGACGGTTCCCGTGGGCGCCGCCATCGTGATCGCCGCGCCCAGGGCGACGCGACCGGCGGGCAGGCTGAGGGTGGGAGTTGGCACGAACTGGCGGTCGATCCACGCGTAACGGCCCACGATCCAGTTGTTCATGTTGGAGATGATTCCGCTGTAGGTTCGTGGCGAGGAGTAGATCCGTGGGTTGGGCCAGATGTAAGCGCCGAGCCGCGGCCAGCGCGCGAAATCGCGGTTCGCCGCTTCACTCAAGTAAGCGGCGATTTCGTTCACCCGGGCGACGACGTTGCTCGCGTTCAGAATATCCGTGCGCAGCTCGCTCCAGCGATCGGCGATTTTCTGATTGAAGTCCGGATCGCCGGTTCGAGTGGTCGGGGAAGCCGTGCCGGTGATGAGACGCCTCAGCCAGGGGTGTTCGCTCTCACCGAGCAGCGTGTAATACCACCCGTTGGTCCGCTCGCCTTCGAGGTAGTCGGCGTTGCCCCATGCGAGGTTCCAATCCCAGATCGGCTCCATCTTGAGTTTGCCCCCTCGCTCCTTCCGCATGTAATTGCTCAAGCGATATCCGTCGATCTGCTTGCTGAACTCGACGATCCAGTGGTAGTCCACGAACGAATCCGTATCGATGTAATGCGAGTAATGATTGGTTCCGGTCCGAGTCAGCCAATTCGTGGCGTAGAGGGCGCGCTCGAATTGATTGAGATAATTCCGAATCCAGTTCCGCTGGGCGGTATTGATCCGGAGTTCAACCGGCTTCGGCTCGTGGTATTTAAGCGCCTGGCCGCCGAAGCCGCCGCCGCCCGAGGTCGTCAAGCTCAGGTCGCCGGGGCTGTCTTTGTCTTTCTTGATGATATATCCTCCGGTGATGTTGGGCTCGGCGACGTCATAGGACGAGAGCCGCTGGAGGTCCACGCGGCTGCGATCGATCTTGATCTTCTCCGTGAGGGTGTAAATGCCTTTGTAGTCGGCTGGGTAGTTGAGGCGTCCGGGCGTGGACTTGATGAAGAGCTCGAAGAACACCGTGCGCGACGCGTAGTGACCCATTTTGCGGTGAAGCTCGTTGGCGAGCGCGTTATTCATGAACGGCTTGTCGGAATACGGGTTGACCAGCGCCCAATCGGATTCCGGCGGCAAACCGAGCAACGGCACCTCGACGTCGTTGCCGTAAGGGTCGTTAATCTCCAAGTTGTAGGGCAATTTCGGAAAACCGGCCGAAGTCTGGCCCCGCACTTCGACCTGCGCCACGCTTTCAAAGTCCGGCTGACTGAGCAGGCGGGCGCGGCCATCCTTGACCTCGAAACTCGACACGTGGGCGCGGAGCCGGCGGTCTTGCGGAATGGTCTTGCCTGCGGTGTTGATGATCAACAGCGGGAGATTCGAACTGAAATTGGTCATGCTCGCGGAAAAGAAATTATAGGTCTGAACCGCGATCCGGCTTGGCAGCAAGCCGTCCTTGAAAACGCGCGCGCTCACGATGGTGTTGTTCGTCAATTCCAGCGCTCCGGTGTAATTCGTCGAAGTCAGCGTCGGCATCGAGCCGTCCAGCGTGTAGCGAATTTCGCCGGATGGCGCTGAGAGGGCGACGGTCAGGCTCGCCTCGGTAAACACTCCGCCATTGACCGAGAAAACCGGGTCGGGCGCGAAACCGCGGCCGCTCACCATGTTGGTGGCGCCCGGCGTTGGAAAATCGAAATAGCCCGTGAGCGATGGATCGACTTTGTCGCGTCCGAAAGAAACGTTGGGGCGCTGCGCCGGATAGGCCGGGCCGAAATCGGAAGCAACTTTCTTGGCCGGGCTGACGAGCGCCAGGTAACCCCCTTCACTGGCCAATTTGAAATTCGTGTGCAACGGTGCAGTGGCGTCGGCGCGGTCCTTCCCCGAAGCCCAGACCAGGAGATAGGAATTTGGCGCGAGAGGCACGGCGGGGAAACGCCACTTGATCGGGTCCGCCGCGTCATCCGTGAGAAACCAGCCCTCGAGATTCGCGGTTTCCGAACTCAGGTTGAGGATTTCGACCCAATCGTTTCTGGAAGCGTTGTCATCTTTGATGCCCGCCGTGTTGTCCGCCAGGAATTCGGAAATGACCAGGTTCGGCAGCGGTCGATCCGGGTTGAGCGTGTAATTCCAGGGAAGGCCTCGGAACGCGTTTGGCGGAGTGGCCAGGTCCGCGATGCCGTGATTGGCGGCCCAGGTCACCTTCACTTCGCCGGCGCTCGGTTGAGGAAAGGAAAATGTGTAGTTCCGCGGCGAGGTCGATTTGACATTCGTGGCCGGAATTCCGTTGACGAGCACGTCGGCGGCGTCCACGCCCGTGACGTTTTCGCTGAAGATGACTTCGATCAGATCCAATTCAAACACCGTCTTGCCAGCCGCAGGCACGAGGACATCCACCGTGGGGGCGGAGGTATCCGGCGGCGAAGCGACCTGGGCGTGCATAGCTGAATCGATCACCAAAGCGCAGAGCAGCAGCGCCGCCGCGATGGCTCGGGCGGAGGGGAAAGGCGTCAGGGGCGGTGCTTGGAAAGCTTCCTGTGGCTTACGGACCTGGTCATGCCCCACGAACAAAGTAGGGCGAGTCCGTCCCGGCGAGCCGCTCCACGCGCTTGGAACACGTCCAAATCGGCTCGCTGAGGACAGGCTCGCCCTGCCTTCATGGGAGGTTTCCGCCTCGAGCGTGGAACTCGGCGAGAACGATGATGGAGAAATAGAATCAGAAGAATCAGGCCAAGGGGTCATAGGAACTCCTGGAATTAGCTATGAGTTGCACGATTTCCAAGCTGCATCAGTCGAACCGATGCGGCGGATTCTGGAGACGAGGAGGTCCTCTGTCGAGAACCAATGAATTAGGCCTCGAGTTGGGTAGGGCGAAGCATCCTCGCTGAGCCGATCAACCATCATTCACTCAACGGCTTTGCGGCTCGCCGGGACAGGCTCGCCCTACCGATGAAAGGGCTTAAATTCAATGGGAACGGGCTTTTTTCTTGGGGGAAAGGTTTCGGGTGAAGGCGATTCACCAATTCCTCCGAATACCATACGGCTAAAGCTTGCGGCAGACCGTCCGGCTCACTAAAGCTTTCCTTGTCATGCTGCAATACCACCAATTGCTCCGCCTGGTCCTGGAGCAGGGAAAGTTCAAAAGCGACCGGACCGGTACCGGCACCTACGCAGTCTTCGGCGCGCAAGCGCGGTTTCCTTTGTCTGAGGGATTTCCTTTGCTCACGACCAAGAAACTGCACCTGAAGTCGATCATCTACGAGCTGCTGTGGTTCCTCCGGGGCGACACAAACGTCAAATACCTCAACGACCACAGCGTGACGATCTGGGATGAATGGGCGGACCCGGAAGGCAATCTGGGCCGCATTTACGGCGCTCAATGGTGCCATTGGAAAACGTTCGATGGCCGTTCCATCAATCAGATCGACGAAGTGATCAGTCAGATTCGGACCAACCCCGACAGCCGGCGTCTCATCGTCAGCGCCTGGAATGTGGGCGAACTCGAGCAAATGGCGCTGCCTCCTTGCCACACGATGTTTCAATTCTTTGTCCAAGAGGGCGAGCTAAGCTGCCAGCTTTATCAGCGCAGCGCCGACTTGTTCCTGGGCGTCCCCTTCAACATCGCTTCCTACGCGTTGCTCACGATGATGGTCGCGCAGGTTTGCAGCTTGAAGCCCGGAACCTTCGTCCACACGTTTGGCGATCTGCACCTCTACAGCAATCATCTGGAGCAAGCCCGGCTCCAGCTCACGCGCGAGCCGCGTCCGCTCCCGCAAATGAAGCTCAATCCGGACGTCCGCGACATCCACGACTTCCGATTTGAGGATTTCGAGTTGGTTGGATATGACCCGCACCCGGCCATCAAGGCGCCCATCGCCGTGTAGCGCGGCCCGGCTCGAACGCGCCGTTGTTGTCTGTGAATTCCAGCCATAAACCTGGCAGGGCGGTGCTGCCGCCCAGCCGTTTTTTTCCCGATGCGGCGGCGCAGCAGCGCCGCCCTACCGATGATCCAGGAACCTTGGAGGCATTCCTTGAACTCGGTCGTAGAGCAGGCTTTCCAGCCTGCTGGTTTGGGCGACTTTCCAGTCGCCCGATGGACGGGACTGGAAAGTCCCGCCAACCCGCAGACAGGAATGTCTGCGCCACAATTCCGCGCTGCGCCGTATCGCCCTTCTGCTATCGGCGGAGCCTCCCTTCCGCGGTCAAGGCAAGCGCCATCGGATTTTTTGTTGCCTGCCTTCTTATCTTCCAAAGCCAGACCTTCGGCGCAGGCGCCGAATCGAGAAATGCCCGGCGCCCTTCCAAAACGCTGTCGGCATTCCAAAGCCGGATCAGCGCGTTCCTGGCGCAGCCTCGGTTCTCCGCGGCGGCTTGGGGCGTGAAAGTTGTTTCGCTCCAGAGCGGCAGGACCCTCTTCGAACACAATGCCCAGAAACTGATGAAGCCGGCGTCCAACGCCAAACTCTACACCGGCGCGCTGGCGCTGGAGCGGTTAGGCTCGGAATTCCGGATCAAGACGTCTCTCTACGCTGCGGCCCGCCCCGACAGCGCGGGCACTTTGAAAACGGACCTCATCGTTTATGGGCGCGGCGATCCTTCCTTTGCGGCCCGCTTCAACAATGGCGATTATGAAAAGTCGCTCCAGCCTCTCATCGAGGCGCTGGCCAAAGCCGGCGTGAAGCGAGTCGAAGGAGACTTGATCGGCGACGCGACTTATTTTCGCGGTCCGCCCTACGGCTCCGGGTGGACCTGGGATGACTTGCAGTATTACTACGGCGCGGAAGCCTCGGCGCTGACCCTGGAGGACAATGTGCTCGATCTCATTTTCAAGCCTGGCCAAGGCGTCGGTGATCCCTGCGAGATCGCGGTCAAACCGGACACCCGTTTCGTCACCTTCATCAATCGCACGCAGACCGTGGCCAAAGGTGGCCGGCGCGCGCTTGAGATTCATCGTCCGCTCGGCGGAAATGTGGTTTATGTGACCGGCCAAATGCCGCGGGAAGCTTCACCGCAGGCGGACGCAGTTGCGGTGCATGATCCGGCGCTCTTTTTCGTGGTGCAATTGAAGGAGGCGCTCGCGCGGCATGGGATGACGGTTACAGGAACTGCACGCGCAGTGAGCGGGACCAATTCTGCAGTGGACCGAAGGGACTCCAGCGACCTGATTGAGCTCGCGGTTGTCGAGTCGAGGCCGCTGCAAGAACTCTTAACCAAGATGATGAAACCCTCGCAAAACCTCTACGCCCAGCTTCTCCTCTTGCAAGCGGGCGCGGCGGCGGGTCTGGAGAAACGCGGCGCGAGTGAGTCGCCGAGGCTTGCGGGGTCACAAGCTAATCAATCCTCCGACGCAACAGCCCGAACCAACCTTTACCAGAGAACCTCGGAAGAACTGGGTGTGGCAGAACTGAGGCAGTTCCTGAAGGAAGCCGGCATTCCGCAGCACGAGGCGCAGTTGGAAGAAGGCTCCGGACTTTCGCGGTCCTGCTTGCTCACGCCCAATGCCACGGTGCAACTGTTGAAGTTCATGAGTCGCCATCGCCACGCCGAAATCTTTCGTGAGTCTCTGCCGGTGGCCGGCGTGGACGGCACGTTGCGCAACCGGATGAAGAAGACGAAAGCGGAAGGGAATCTTCGGGCCAAGACCGGTCACATTCGCTACGTCGATACGCTCTCCGGTTACGTGACGACGGCCGGTGGCGAGCCGCTCGCCTTCTCGATCATGCTGAACAATTACTTCAATCCGAACGGATCCGGGCGGGAGGAAGTGGATGCGCTGGCAGTGATACTGACAGAATTGGACAGCACTGGGCGATCGCCACGGTGACCCGCCTGACGACGTGGTTCGCGTGGGGAGCCGCACGCGCCTCGCGTGCGGTGGTCGGCGCCCTCGCCGACCACCGTCTTCCGTCCGAAAGAGAGATCATTTGATGAGACGGTTTCTTCGACTCCGAGGGCGCCAGTCGGAACACGCGAGGGCGCGTGTGCTCCCATCTACAGCGGCGGCTTACGGACTCGGCAAGACTTGATAAAAGCGGTGCGGCGAGCCGGCGGCCTGGGGATCGCCGGACCCAGCACGCACAACTGAACCTCCGGCGTGGTCACTTTGCTGACCAAGTTCGTCACCCGAACTTGATACACGCCTTCCTGCGGCGTTTGCACGTTCGTCAGAACCAGCGACGCGTTTGTGGCGCCGGGCAAGATCGCGCCATTGTGCCGCCACTGATAAGCGAACGGCGCGGTACCTTCCGCCACGGCGCTCAAGGTCACGGAACCGCCAACGCGCACAGCCTGATCCGTTGGCTGCGCGGCCAGCTTGATCGGGAACGGCGGCGCCACTTGATAAAAGCGATGGCCGTACCGGGGCGCCTCATTGTCGAAATACTCGTAGAGGTTGTCGCCGCGGAAGGTGAAGTTCGTCAGCAGCGTCCAGACTTTGAAATCGGTCGAGGCTTGCAAGACCGGCGGCGTGCCCGCGAGTCCGCAAAGCAGAAGGCGGCTGGTGCGATCCGGCTGGCTCTTGATCGACATGAAGTGGACGGTCTTGTCCGTTTCCAGCACGCACAATAGCGCGTCCTGACTCATCACACTGCCCGCGGGATTGCTGACCTGGACCTGATAACGGCCTTCCTGCGAGAGTTGCGCGTCGCGTGACGTGTAAGTCGAGTTCGTCGCGCCCAGAATGGTCTTGCCTTGAAAGCGCCATTGATACGTCAGCGGCGCGCTGCCTTCGGCGACCACGCTGAAGCTGGCCGTGCCGCCAATCGTGGTGGCGCGCTCGACCGGTTGCACGAGGATGCGCGGCGGCGTTTGAAACGTCAGCGTCGCCGGTTCACTAATCACTGTTCCAATCCGGTTTTGAACCAGCACGCTGTACTCGCCGGCGTTAGCAGCCGTCACGTTGGTCAACGTCAGCACCGTGTTCGTGGCCCCGGGCAATTCCACTCCGTTCAGACGCCACTGCGTTAAACACGTATACCAGGCTTCCAACCTGGGCTTTGGGTCAACGTGAACCAGTCTCGACTCCCGGATCGAACCCGTGGTATTTGATGCGCCGATCTCATGCGATGCAACTGGTCAACCTCAGAAGTTCACCTCCTGGTAAGGCAGACCTGCAGGTCTGCCGGATCGACGGTCCCTTCAGGGAGAGGAAAATACCGTCTTATGGCGGCGGGCCTTTGCCTGGCTTGCGGCCTTGGAACGGCCCTTCAGGCCGCGGAACCGGATTCCACATCCCTGCGCGCCTACGCTGAGAAAAGCCAGCGCCGCCAGGCTTACGGCGTTTATCTGAAAAATCACAAGTTCGGCTGGGCCATCGACGAATTAAAGCTCGGCCGGCACGAAGGCCAGGAGGTCGCCGTCGCCACTTTTGAAATGCAGGGGAGCTTTGTCTCCGGAGGCGAACGAACGCGCTTTGAAGACAAATCCACCACCTGTTTCGCGCTCGACGGCAAGGGCGAAATCATCTTCGGCGAAGAGCGAACTTTGGAGGACGATAATGAGATCACGCGCGTCGCCGTTCGGGACGGCGCGGAAATGGTGATCACGACGCGAACACGCGGCGGCGAAACCAAACGCCGGGTCCCGGTTCCACGGGAAACGATCCAATCGGCGCGCGCATTGGAAGCGTGGCTGACGCGGCCTCCGAAACGCGGCGCCAGGTTCGAGCATTATTCGGTGTCCTGGAATGAGGAGAAGATCGACACCAAAGAAGTGTTCACGTATCGCGGGCGCAGATCGCTCCGTTGGGGCGGCGTGAAGACCGACGTGCATTCGGTCGAGGTCAACATCGAAGGCATGAACGCGGCGTTCGAGGTGCTCCCGGACGGCACACCGCTCAAGGGCATGCTGGGTGGACTGTTCGAGCTGCGCGCGGAGGAGGAAGCCCTGGCCAAGACGCCCGGCAGCACGTCGTTCGACATGTTGCTCGCTTCCTCGATCCGAATCGACAAGAGCCTGGGCGATCCGGAGAAGATCGAGTCGCTTCGCTTAAAGATCACCGGACTGGCGGGATTCGCCCTGCCCAACTCGCATCGCCAGCGGATTCACTCCCGGCGTGGGAACACGGTGGTTCTGGAGTTGTCGCGCGACCGGAGGCTGGAGAAGGGAATGCAGTTGGCCGCCTCGGAGCGCGAACAATACTTGAAGGCGACCCCCGCCATTCAATCGGATCAGGAGGCAATTCGCTCCCTGGCCGGCGAGATTGCCGGCGAGGAAAAGGACGCGTTCGGCCAGGCCTCGAAGTTTCAAGATTGGATTTTCAAGAACGTGCGCCAGACGATGGCAGCCAACGCGTCCTCCGCTCTGGATGTCTTGAAGAATCGCGCGGGCGATTGCACGGAGATCACGCTGCTCTTTCTGGCTCTGGCCCGGGCCGCGGGAATTCCCGCTCGCGAAGTGGGCGGCGTGATGTACGCGGATGAGGAACCGCCCGTCTTCGGCTGGCACGCGTGGGCCGAGATTCACGATGGCCGTCAATGGGTGAGCGTCGATCCGACCTGGAATCAAGTATTCGTCGACGCCGCGCACATCAAGCTGACCGAAGGCACGCAAGACTGGTCCTGGGTCAATCTGCTCGGTCGAATGAAAATCCAGGTGGTGAAGGTCACTCCAGGCCAGCGCTGACCATCGTGGCTTGGAAACCTGAAACTCGCGCTTTGGTTCTCTTTGATTGAGCGGCGCCGGTCAGCGCAAACAGCAAGTCGGCCTTCTTCAAGTATTTTCCTGGAATATCGAAGACCTGGTACACGCGGAGGTTCTCTTCCAGAACAAACTCACGTTCACGGTTCCTTCATCCGAATCATTGCTGCGGATCGTCAGCACCGGGCAGGAGTCACGGTCTGGATTTGATCAGACCCAAAAACCACCGTAACCGCTGGCCATTCTGGGTTGGAGCCGAGCGCTCCTTCGGTGCCTCCTTCGTCGCAACCGGAACTTGCCGCTCGATCTTTACCAAACCAACGTCCTTGGCGGTCTCATCCAGAAAAACCGCAACCAGGCGGCGAAAATCTTTCTGGACCGTGTCGAGCCACCATCCCACCAACGGCAGCGTCAGGAGCAGCAGCCAGACCCACGGGAAGATCGGCCCGATCGAGCCGATGACGAGCACTTCGATCCCGACCAAGCTCCAGAATGCCGCTTTGGCCAGGAGCGTCCACCGGGTTTTGAGACGGCACCGGATCAACCGCTTGCCATGGCCCAACTCCTCCGCGGCAGTCAACAGTTGCAGGTGGCACCAGCGGCTGCCGAGGACTTCGAGATCGAAATTGCTCCAGCCCGTGTCGGCCTTGTTCGGCCAGCCGCGGCGGTCCAGGCGTTCCATGATCGCGGCCAGGAGTTCAAATCGTCCCAAGTTGCGTTCGTTCCAGTAAGCTGCCTCCGTGAAACTCTGTTTGGCATCGCGCAGGCTCAAGGAATCGAGCGTTTCGTAATCGGCCAGGCGTGTGCGCGGCGCGGTCAGACGCCCTTTGTAACGCGACCAACCGCGCACGATCGGTTGCAGAAAGAACAGAAGCGCCACCAGAGGCCGCGACCAGAATCGGCGTTTGGAAGCAGCTAATTCCGCCTGAGCCGCCGCTGTGCCGCAGACCGCGAGCGAAAGCAACAGACTCGTCAAGGCCAGCGGCAAGATCGGATCGAACAAAGCGCTCAAAACCAGCAGCGGCAGCGTGAGCAGCACGTGATATTCGAGACTCGTCAGCAACATGAGCGTCAAGGCGGGCGGCGAGCTGTAAAGGGTTTGAAAGAATCCGCTCCCGAAGGTCCCGTGATAAATGATGGGCCGGCGCGTGACGACGCCGAACTTGGCCGGAGAATAAATCCGTCCTTGCCACAGGCTGCCGCCAAACCAGTTGAAATACTCCGGGTGCCGGTGGACCAACAGCGCCTCCGATTCTCCGTAGCCGCGTTGCTGCCTGAGATAGTCGAGGACCGTCGAGCGCCGATAGTGCCAGACAAATCCCGACGAACTGAATCCGAGCCGGTAACCCCGTTGCTGCAGCCTCCAGCAAATATCCACATCGTCGCCCGCTTTGCGGAACAACGGATCGAACCCGCCCACTTCGATCAGCGCCCATTTGTAGAACGCCATGTTGCACCCGGGAATGTGCTCGGCCAGCCGATCCGTGAGCATGACGTGGGTGGGGCCGCCCGGTGACACCATCACGGCTGCCGCAACCCAGGAATCTTCCGGAGGGAGCAAGTTGTGGCCGCCAATGCCCACAAAGTCGCGGTTCAAAAGATCGCTCACGAGATAGTGCAGCCAATCTTCGTCGGCACGGCAATCCGCGTCCGTGAATGCCACGATCTCGCCCTGGGCAGCTTCAAGGCCCGTGTTTCGAGCGGCAGACAACCCCTGGTTCAGCGGGTGGCGCAAGTAACGCACGTTGGGAAACCGCGCGGCGATTTCGCCGGTGGCATCGGTGGAACCGTCATCCACCAGCACGACCTCGTAGCGCGGGTAATTCAACTGCTTCAACGAATCCAGGCAGGCCGCCAGCGTGCGCGCGCCGTTGTAGCATGCCACCACGACCGACACGAGCGGGGCTTCATTGAGCGGAAAATAAGGCGCAGTCCGAAAGGCTTTCTGGACTGCGGAGAACGACGGTTTGGGATGCCGCTCGCGCGTCGTAAGCCCAAACGCCCAGTCCGTGATTTGTTCACCGCCCTTGAACCAGTCGTCCGTGAAGCTATAGACAATCGCCCCGGCCAGTCCGGCGCGGAAGGCAGACTCGATCTGCCAGGCCAGGATCTCGCACTTTCGATCTTCGCCTTCCCGCAAGGAATCGATGCCGATTTCCCCCAGCAGAAGCGGCTTAAACTCCGCGATCATCTGAAGCCGCGACAGATAATTTTCGAACGGCTTCGGATGATGGATATAGACGTTGAAACAGTGGAAATCGATCTCCCGGGAGCGAAGAAACTCCGTCGGCGGATAGTTCCCAAACGTGCACAGACAATCCGGAGCAATCGCTTTGACGATCGATACCAGTTCATCGATGAACTCCGCCACTCGCGACGCGCCGCTCCAGCGCACGATGTCGGCTGGAATCTCGTTCACGACGCTCACGGCAAACACCGCCGGATGCCGGGCGCAAGCCTTGGCTGCGTCCCGCACCGACGCCCGCGCGGCCTCGCGGGCGCTGTCCGAATCCAAGAAACAGAGGTGCTTGCTCCAGGGAATATCGACCAGCAGTTTCAGGTCGTTTTCGCCTGCCAGATCCAGAAACCAGCCCGGAGGCACGTCATACACGCGCAGAAGATTCGCTCCCAACTCGCGGATCTGAGCAAAATCGCTCTTCGCCTGTTCGGTTTCCGGGAACGGTTCTCCGCGCCCGTTCGGAGCAAAGGGGCCGTAGGTCACCCCCTTCGGATGGAATTTCCGAGCCCCCGCGCGAAAGAATTTGCCGTCCACTCTCACGCGGCGGGGATTGATCTGCGACAACAGCATGGCGGTTAGACGCGGCTCCGGTCCGGTTTATTTTGTTTTGCGGCGCTCAACGTTCGCGACTATGGTGCATGCGTGGCGGACAAAAGTCGGTTTCACATCTCTGCGTTCGACGTAGCGCGACGTTGTCCACCGCGAACAAATCAACCTCAGTTCACTATGTAAAGCTATGAGAAAACTCCCCCTGGGCTTAATGGCAGGCCTCGCCCTGTTCCAATTAAGCGTCTCCGCCGAATGGCTGACGGATCTGTCCAAAGCGCAGACCCAGGCCAAGAAGGAGAAAAAGTTGGTGCTCATCAACTTCACCGGTTCGGACTGGTGAGGGTTCTGCAAAAAGTTGGAGTCGGAAGTGTTTCCCACCTCGGAATTCAAGGACTACGCCAGCAAGCACTTTGTGCTGGTGGAAGCGGATTTCCCGCGCGCGAAGCCGCAATCCGACGCCTTGAAAAAGGCCAATGAAGAGATGAAAGGCAAATACGGCGTCCGAGGATTCCCTACGCTCGTCATCGTGGACGACAAAGGGAAGAAAGTCGGCGAAAAGGTCGGGTATCGCCCCGGCAGCGGCACGCAAGCCGTGATCGCCGACCTGGACAAGATCATCAAGAAGTAGCCTCCCGTTTCACTTTTGAACTCCAACAGCGTGGCTGGTCAGCCACGCTTTTTTCATCCATCCATCAAATGCTCCAGCACCATCTGGTCGAGCGCCTGGTAATTGCGGTCCGCGATGAGTTGCCGGGCGCTCTTCTCGTCGAAGCTGCGGGCTTTCTTGACGAGCCGCAGGAACGTCCGCCGGCTGTTCGTCAGATGATCCAGCCAATGCTCGGTCTTCGTGGTCCGGAACGGATGGACGTCGAAGCAGACGTATTCGCCATTCTGGCCATAACCGTTCCGCTCCAGCGCGCGCACCTGATTGAAGGCGACCCGCAGGTTGTGGCTCGCAAAAGGCTTGTCCTGGTCGAATTTCAATCCGTTCTGATCGTTCAAGTGCAGCGACCACAGTTTGCCGAAGCTGCAGGCGAAATCGATTTCGTCCGCCGGATCCAGCCCCGCCAGCAGCGCGTGCGCCGATTCAATCAAACATCCGACCCGCTTCGGATCGCGCGTGAGTTGGGCAATGGCCAGTGCGTGGCCGATGGTCGGGAGGTAGGCGATGTCCATCGGCTCATTCGGTTTGGGTTCGATGGCGATGCGGACTTTCCGGTCGTGCGCGAGCATCGCATCGACCGCCTCGACCAGAAGCTCGACGCTGCGCCGGCCATTCTTCGATTCGCGAAGATACGTGCCTTCCCGCGCCAGCCACAAAACGATCAAATCGGTCCCGAGCACCTTCGCGATGTCGATGGAACGGAGGGACCGTCCGATCGCGTACCTGCGGCACTTGGGATCGTTGCTCGTGTACGCGCCGTCGATGGTCTTGGGGCTGAACCAAAGCCGGGGCGCGACCATTTCCGCGGCAATGCCCATGCCGTCGAGCCGCTTTTTCAGTTCCCGGGCTTCCTTGCGAATCTGGGCGTCGGATTTGCCGTCGATGTCCGGAACGGCGTCGTCATCGTGAAACATCATGGCGTCGAAGCCGAGCCGTTTCAGTTTCGCGAGTTTCCAATCGAACGATTGCGTCGGGCGCGTGGGCGGCCCGTACGGATCGCCGCCTTCGCTGATGTTCCACGGGCCGAAGCAGAATTGGTAGCGGTGTTTGTTTGCCATAGTCGTGAAGGCCGGATGCTAAGGAGGTTTCGGACTTTTGGGAATCTATTTGTAGGGATTTGAGATTTTGCTTTTGGAATCAGCGCCTCGCGCCTATCTTTGCCGCGTGGGTGAAGTCCGCGTTCAAGTTAAACTGTGCAACGTTGCCGATCTGGCCGCCGCAGCGGCCGGGAAACTCGACCCGCAATCGGTTCGGCGCATTGAAGCGAATGCCATGGTGGACACCGGCGCAGTCCGCTCGTGCATTCCGCAGCCGTTGCTGGACCGGTTAGGCATCCAACCCTTGGACCACATGGTCGTTGAATATGCCAACGGGCAGAAAGAATCGGTGCGCCTGGCCTACGGCGTGATGTTTGACATTCTGGAACGCCGCACTAGCGACGACGCGCTTGTGCTGGGCGATGAGGTGCTCATCGGCCAGACGTTGCTTGAGAAAATGGACCTCATCGTGGACTGCACAAATCGCCGCCTCCTGCCCAATCCATCGCATCCGGACGTAGCGGTCAACAAACTGAAGTGAGACGCTCGCGACGGGCCGGATGTCGGAATCCGGCCAGGTACGGGCTAACGACGCCCCCTTCACTCGAGTCCACCGCCGCCCAGTTGGATTCTCGGATTCTCACCAGCCCAATATGAGCGTGCCTTTTCCATGCGGGGTCTCTATTTTCCGCGGCGCGTTTTTATGGCGACCATCAAACCTTTCATAGCCCTGCGGCCGCGGCCCGACCTGGCGGCGCGTGTGTGCGAATTGCCTTACGACGTGATGTCCTCGGAGGAAGCGCGCCAAATCGCGGCGGGGAACCCGCTCAGCTTTCTCCACGTCAGCAAGCCGGAGATCGACCTGCCGCCAGGGATTGACCCTTATGGCGGGCGAGTTTACGCCAAAGGCCTGGAGAACTTCTCGAAACTAATCACTGACGGCGCCCTGAGGACCGATCCGCAGCCGTGCTTTTATCTTTACCGGCAAATCATGGGCAAGCACAGCCAGCTTGGCCTGGTCGCCGCGGCCAGTTGCGAAGACTACCTGAAGAATCTCATCAAGAAGCACGAGCTGACCCGGCCGGACAAGGAAGACGATCGCGTGCGCCACATCGAAGCGTTGAATTCCCAAACCGGTCCGGTCTTCCTGGTCTATCCTTCCAATCCGGCGCTGAATGAATTGTTCGCGAGAACGTCGGCTCAAGCTCCGGATGTCGATTTTACTGCGACGGACGGCGTCCGCCACACGTCGTGGACGATCCACAATGCTGCGGAGCTTCGATTCATTGAGGACCAGTTTGCGCGCATGCCAGCGCTCTACATTGCGGATGGCCATCATCGCAGCGCGTCGGCGGCGCGGGTTTTTCAAAGTCGGAAGGGCGCCGGGCACACCGCGCACTTCCTCAGCGTGATCTTTCCGCACGACCAGGTGCGAATCCTCCCTTACAACCGGGTCCTGAAAGATTTGAACGGCCTCACGCCGCCGCAGGTTCTGGAGAAACTGGACGGCGTGTTTATCATCAAATCTCCCGGCGCGGCGGCTCCGGCGCGAAAGCACGAGTTGGGATTCTACCTTGCGGGCCAGTGGCACACATTGAACTGCCGTCCGCGATTCGCCGCCACGACCGATCCCATCGAGAAACTCGACGTGACCCTGCTGCAAAAATACGTGCTCGCCCCGTTGTTCGGAATCGATGATCCGCGCACCAGCAAACGTATCCAGTTTGTCGGCGGCATTCGCGGAACGGCGGAACTGGAGAAAATAGTTGAGAGCGGCGAATTCGCCTGCGCCTTCTCCATGTTTCCCACGAGCATCGGAGACTTGATGGCCATCGCGGACGCCGGCGGGATCATGCCGCCCAAGAGCACCTGGTTCGAGCCTAAGCTGCGCGACGGGATGTTTTGTCACATGCTCTAGATGACAGACCGAAGGCTTAACCGGAGTCTGCGTGTCACGGCGATCGGGATGATGGTGAATATTGTCCTCGCCGCCACGAAGCTCACCGCCGGCCTTCTCGGACACGCTCACGCGTTGATCGCGGATGGCGTGGAATCCTTCGCCGATATTTTCAGTTCGTTAGTGGTGTGGCGCGGCTTGATCGTTTCCGCTCAGCCGGCGGATGCGGACCATCCCTACGGGCATGGCAAAGCGGAGCCAATCGCGGCCGCGGTCGTGGCCACGACTCTGCTGTTGGCCGCGGTCTGGATTGCCGTGAAAGCCGGGGAAGAGATTCTTCGCCCGCACCTGGCGCCGGCGCCGTTCACGCTGGCGGTTTTGTTCCTTGTCGTGACGGTCAAGGAAGGACTGTTTCGCTACGTCCTGCGCGAGGCAAGAACGGTCGGGAGCACCGCCGTGCACACAGACGCCTGGCATCATCGTAGCGACGCGATTACGTCCATTGCCGCCGCGATCGGCATCAGCATCGCGTTGATCGGCGGGCCGGGATACGAATCGGCGGACGATATTGCCGCGATTGTCGCCGCCGGGATCATTGCCTGGAACGGATGGCGGCTGCTGCGTCCGGCGATGGATGAGCTGATGGACGCGTCGCCGGACCTGGCGTTGTGTGCCGAGATTCGGCGGGTTGCAGAGGAAACTTCCGGCGTCGCCGCCGTCGAAAAATGTCTGGTGCGAAAGATGGGCTACCATTACTTCGTGGATATGCACCTGGAAGTGGATCCCCAGATGACCGTGCTCCGGGCGCACGAAGTGGCGCATCAGGTCAAAGACCGGGTTCGAAGCCAACTGCCCATGATCTATGACGTGCTCGTTCACATCGAACCAAGCCGCGGGGCAGCGCATTAGTTGCGACACGGGAAAAATCAAACTGAAGGTCTTATGTCTGAATCCTGCACTTCGCGAAAATCCTGGACGGTATTTTGCCGTTCCCGCAATGGCCGACACATTCATGCTCTCCCCGCCGTGGATCCGACTTGCCCTCGTAGCGCAGATTTGCAATCTGCCGTATCGCCGATTTGCAATCGGCAGCGCGCCCGCAAGTTCCGGCGCGATGGATCAGGACCGGCGCGGGCGGAATACAATTCCGCGATACGGCAGAATGCAAATCTGCGCTACCGGTCGCACCCCTGGCGCTTCCGAATCAATTGGCGTATGCGAGACCTCAGTATGGCGGCAACCCTTTACGTTCTCTCCATCATTGCCCCGATCGGAACCGCCGCCCCGCATTGGGAGATCAAGACGTTCGCCGGGACGGGCCAGGCGGGTTATTCCGGCGACGGCGGACCGGCCACGCAGGCGCAATTGAACAATCCGTTCGGAATCGTCCGCGGCCCAGAGGGGGCGCTTTACATTTGCGACATGGCCAATCACGTGATTCGCAAAGTGGCGGCGAATGGGGCAATCTCCACCGTGGCCGGCACCGGCAACCGCGGTTCCTCCGGGGATGGCGGCCCCGCGTTGAAAGCCGAATTGAACGAGCCTTACGAAATCCGTTTTGACCGGGCCGGGAACATGTTCTTTGTCGAAATGCAAAATCATCTGGTCCGGCGCGTGGATGCGAAAGCGCAAATCATTTCCACCGTGGCCGGAACTGGACAGCCTGGTTTTTCCGGCGACGGCGGGCTGGCGGCGAAGGCCACGTTTCGGCAACCGCACAGCATTCAATTCGATTCGAAAGGCGACCTCTACATCTGCGACATCGGAAACCATCGCGTTCGCAGAGTGGAGATGAAGACGGGTCTCATTTCCACATTCGCCGGGACCGGAGAAAGAAGCGCCACGCCGGACGGAGCCGCGATTTCTGGCACGCCGCTGAACGGGCCGCGGGCGATCGACTTCGACCGTGCCGGAAATCTGTGGCTGGCCCTGCGTGAAGGCAATGCCGTCTTCAAGCTCGATTTGCAGGCGGGCAAGATTTCTCACACCGCCGGCACCGGAAAGAAGGGTTTCACCGGAAATGGCGGTCCCGCGCCGGAGGCCGCACTCTCCGGCCCGAAGGGCATCAGCATCGGACAGGACGGAAATATCTTCTTCGCCGATACCGAGAGTCACACCATTCGGATGATTGATCTGAAGAAGGGAACGGTGGAACTGGTGGCGGGCACCGGCGAGAAAGGCGACGGCCCGGACGGCGATCCACTGAAATGCAAGATGGCCCGGCCACACGGGGTGTTCGTCGATACGGACGGATCGATCTTCATCGGCGACAGCGAGACCCATCGAGTGCGGGTGATGCGGCTCGTGCGGTGAAGACCATCGAACCTCATGCCTGGCTGAAGCCCGCTCCTCAAATGGCAGCCCTCAGCCTGACATTGCGCCTTTGCCAATAACCTTTGACGCCGTGCTGGCACATGAGGCTGTGGGCTTTCTTCGTAGAACGAGTCTCCCTTTGGAGCCGAAGACAATGGCCTACGGGCGGACTGCCGCAAATCGGGGTGACCTGGCCGAATTGCGGTTGGCCACCAGACGCAGCCCGGCCGAGTTCTCTGCGTCTGGGGCGACGCTGGTTGGATTGACGACACCAACGTCAAGGTGATCGAAGTGATTCTCGATCATCTGGCTTACGGCCACAGCCCGGAAGAGATTCATCTACAGCATCCCCATCTTTCGATGGCGCAGGCGCACGCCGCATTTGCGTATTACTTCGACCACAAGGCAGCAATCGATGCTAAAATTGACTGGCGTCATCGCCGCGTCGAGGCGCTTCGAGCGAAAGCGCACGAGCCGTTCACTCGAAAGCAACTGACTGCGCGGCTCAAGAAGCGGTGACGTGTTGACCGCGGAGGAAATGCTGCGGCGAATTCTTTAGAAACGCCCTTGCCAGTGCCGATCATGCCGGGCCGCGTGGAGCACGGCACCTACGATCACGACACCGTCATCTTCTGAGACTTCGAAGATTACGCGGTAAGGAAATCGTTCAGGATAACGCCAACGGATATTCTTACGCGGGTGGCGGCGGGAATTAAGCAGTGGGTTGTCAGCGAGCGCGTCAAGAACTCGAATGACTTCTTCGACGAACTCGTTGCCGAGACCATCGGCGCGGGCGTCATACCATCTGGTGGCCTCGTCAACATCGTCCCAAACTTCCGGCCGCACGACGACGCGCCAACTCATGATCTCAAGCGCGAACGAAGACGCGCTTTCATCTCATCGAGTGGCACGGACGAGTTCGGATCTGCACGGTGAGCCGCGAACCGCGCTTCGATGAGCTTTTCATCGCTTTCCGACAGCGGCGGATCATCGAGCTCCAACGCCCGCCGGATCACGGCTTGACGCTGTTCGAATGTCAACGACGGAAGTTCTTCCAGAACCTGAGTGAAACTCATGACAAAAACCTACCTGATCCGTCATTCACTTTCAATCACGCCCGCAGGATCTTGAAAAGTGAGTTCACGACAATTTTAGGACGAAGCTTCCATCGGTGCCTCTTGGGTTAGACGCACTACGTTGTCCGCGGTGGAATCATCGAAGCTCACCTTCTTGATTATCGCCAGACTGTGTTCTTGCCGCAGATGCCCGTAAGTTCTCATGGCGAGCGATCCACCGTCCTTGTGCCCGAGCCAACGGCTGATCGTGGGAATGTACACACCGGATTCGATGCACGTCGTGGCGAAGAAGTGTCGAAAATCGTGATGAGTGAAGTGAGGAAATCCAAGTCGCCGGCAGGCCGTTTGAAGACACTTCTTCGCGCTCTGAATTTTGATAATGGAATCTTCTGGTTTTGGCTCGGTCTCGGCCTCGAGCCTTTCCAAGAATTGTTTCAGCGCGCCGGTCATTGGAATCAGGCGATCACTCGATTCGGTTTTTGTGCCGTGAATCCAAATCATGTTTGACTCGAATTTCACATCTTGCCACCTGGCGGCGACGGCCTCACCCAACCGCGCGCCGGAGTACGCCAGGAACTCGACGAGATCGGCGCCGTGCTTGGCTTTCTCCTGACTGTCATTCCGGCCATCCGAAAACCTGATTTGAGCGACGAGCTTTTTGAATTGCTCGCGGGTCGGCACATCGATCTTCGCGGGAATAATCCGCTTTCGCCGAATACTCACCGCCGGTTCGAGAGGATCAATCCGCGTTCCATCGCGAAATCGAACACCGCCCTCATCACTTCCAATTCGTGCGCGAACGTTTGGGGCGCAATCTTCGGTCCGCGCTCTGACACCCACCGGTCGCAATGGTGCGGTGTCGCGTTCCTGATCGAAGCTCCCGCGAAGAACGGCGCAAGCTCCCTGATGTGGATCTCCTTTCGAACGACCGTGCTGGGACTTAAGGCGTGCTTCACGGTTTCCAGCCAATGTTTGGCGGTCTGCTCAAAAGTCAGGTTTGAATCCTCCGAAATGGTCAACGCCCCGACCTGCCCGCGAAGTGCCCTTCTCCTTTCTGCAAGTTTCCGGTCCTTCGTCTGATTTACAGTAAGGGAACGTCGGGAACGTCGAAATTGCTTGCCGCACTGTTGAAGCAAGGCATAGTGACCGCCCGTTAGTTCGGGTCGAGATCACCTTCACGGCCAAATCTGTGGGTTGGTAGCTCAGTCGGTAGAGCAGCGGCCTTTTAAGCCGTTGGTCCCGGGTTCGAGTCCCGGCCAACCCACCAAACAACAACGGAGCCAGGCATGACTTGGGTTTGTATTCTCCGCGGCGGCACGGAGTGCCATTTCCTTCCTGACTTATCGTTGCAGGACTGCGGCGAAGATTAGGTTCCGCAGCACCTCGTTCTTCAGTTTCAGCAGGCGCTTGGCGGAAAGCCGGATTCGAAGGAGGCGCCGGAGCCGGTTCTTGTCCCGAAGATTTCGCCCGTAGAAGAAGTCGATCTCGCTCCGGAACTTGTCCGTGTTGTCGATGTTCCCGATCTCCCGGATCAGATCGAAGTCTTCCTGAAAGAAACTCGGCTTTTTGGAAAGGATCAAGTTGGCCAGCGGCAGCGCATGGCGGTAAAGACAGGGCCGGAATACCGCTCTCTCGTAGTCCGCGTCGCGACAGTGAAACTTCTCGCAGTACGCCTCCTTGAAGGTTTGCGGCCACGCTCCGGATGCCAGACGCATACTCACGACTTTTCCAAAGCGCGCAGCACGGCTAGCCGAGAGATCGCAAGCGGGTAGGTCTCCGCCAGGACCTCGGTCGGATTTCCAGGCTCGACCTCATAGCGCGCAAACCAGAGCGGCACGCGCATCGCCGTCTTCCCGGTGACAATGGGGGTCCCGTATTTGGATTCGAGATCCCGCTTCAGTTCATCCGCTGTCTTTCGGTCGGTTGAATAGCACGGAGCGGCAAGGTGCCAGGGCTTGTTGAAGACTTGGAAATGAATCAGAGCATCCAATTCGCGTCCGGATTGAATGGAGTAGGGATCGACCTCGTTCAGGCGGCAGACGGTTGGATCGGCGGTCTTCATTTCAGGAGCAGGTTCAGGATAAGGTCGTTCGCGTGACTCCGGAGGCTCGTCCGGAACGAAACGCCTCGGCTGAAGTTGCGGTTGGAGGAAGCGCGAACATTCTTGATGAGGCGCCGCACTCGTTTGATCCACGCTTTTCGAGAACGGTATATTCTTGGCAATCACCTTGGAATGCGGCAACGAGAATCTGTGGTCTCCGGGCGACATCCGTGGTCTGCAAACGACTTCCCGGTCACTTCGAGCGACCGGCTCTGCGGAGTTCAGCCAGCCCGCCCTCTGCTTCCGCACGCGGCAGGCCTCCGGCGATCAAGGCTTCATCTCCGAGTTCGAGAAGCCGGCCATAGAAAGCGATGCCCATTTCCACGGCTTCAGCATGCCCCGGCACAGCCTCCAGAAGCGCGAACAGGGCATCCTCCGCCTTGGCGAATTTCCCGGCCTGTTCGTAATAGATCACCATCGCGCCATACGTGCGGGGCGGGAGTTCGTAAGGCTTCAATGCTTCGACGAGTTCCTCGACCGAGGGCGCGAATTCAGCCAGTTCGGTCGGCGGTCCGGACAACTTCAACCCCAGGATCAGGTGCAGCGCTTTGAGGAAGCAGTCGCGGCTCAGATCGAGCCGCTGCTGGGCGGCGCTGACGATTCCCAGTTGCTTGAGCAACGCGGCCATCACCATGCACTTCTCGTGGACAAGCTGGCCATGCTCACCGATTGTCAAGCGTGCCAGAATCTCGCCATCGGAGAGATCCGTGACGGAGTCGGAGCCGACCTCCAGCAGCGTGCGCAGCGCGAGATCGATGCGCCGGATCGCTCCTTCATAATCGCGCGTTTTGACCAGCCCGATGATCTCCGCGACCCAGCGGATGTAGCGTTTGATCCACTCCAGGAGGTAGTCTTGCCGTATCATGGTTCGTAGCGTCGTCGGTGTGCGAACATCGAATCGAAGTTAAATCCGAAATTCAAAATCTGGAATCCGAAATCCAAAACAACAAGCAATATTTGACTCTGACTCAACGAGGCCGCGTGCTCGCGAACGTGCCGGCCAAGCTTGTGCAACCGCTGCAATGGGGTTTCCATACTTGCCGGCCGAAGGCATGGGACAGAAACATTAATTGGTCATGTGAACCGCGCTCGGAACCGCGGATAACGCGGATGGGCGCGGATCCCGAGCGACGACCGTGGCAAATCGTTGGTTCCTTTATCCGCGCAATCCGCGCAATCCGCGGTTAGACATCTTGCGTCATGGAAACTGAAAGCTCGCCGCCCCAGATTCCCGCTCAGGCCGCTCAAGCCCAAAAGGCCAGGCGGTTGCTCCTGCGGGTGGTGTTTCTCTTTTTGCTGATCAATGGGGTGATCCTTTACAGAGTCCTTCAAGAGCCCAAGCCGACTTACAATGGACTCACCGTCGCGGGCTGGTGCAAGCGGATAAACCTCGGGCCATTGGAACCGCAAGTTGTGAATGCTTTCGGGCCCGGCGCCGCATCCCTCTTAGTCGAGGTCGTCGATGCCAAGCGGTCCCTGCTGAAGCGCGGCTGGTCGGCCATCTGGCGAAGAATTCCAGACGCGCTTCGTAAAAAGATTTCGTCGCTGCAACCATACGACGTAGTAGGTGCTCGTGGAACGGCGGTACAATGGCTTATCGAACTGGGTGCCGACGGCAGGGAGGCCATTCCCGGTCTGATGCACATCGCCCAGCACGCGAACGATGTCTATGTCCGTTGCTCGGCCATGTCAGCCCTGAGTTTCGTCGGTGCAGACTCACCGGAGGCTTTGAAGGTTTTGGTCAATCTCCTCAATGATCCAGACGTAGTGATCACCGATAATGCTGCGCTACGTCTAGGTCAAATGGGGCCAGCAGCAAAGAACGCTGTCCCTGCCCTCGCGCGCTACCTCGAGAGCCACCCGCAAGGAAAGCCATTCAACCCAATTACAGCGCTGGGCTACATTGGCCCAACGGCCAGCGAAGGAGTGCCCGCGATCGTGCGGGCGCTGAAGGACCCAGAATTTCACGCCAATTCGCTTTATGCGTTGAACCGGATTGGGGCGGGCGCGGGCGCGGCTGTCCCAAGCCTGGTTCCTTTCCTGGAGCATGAGGACCCGCGTTTCCGCGTCCTGGCTCTGGACACCCTAAGACAACTCGGACCTTTAGCGCGGCCTGCACTGACCGATCTCTTAAATGTCCGCAAAACCAGGATTGGTGTTGAGCGAGTACTCGCTGCGGTTGTGATAGCAAACATCGAACGTGATTCTCGTCTTGCCTTGCCGATTCTGTTGGAGGAATTCGACCGGGGCGGATCAGACGCGGGAGGCTCGTGGCAGCTCCAAGTCCCAAGCTTTACGAGGTCTGAAGTAGCCTCCTATGGCATTCTCTCGCCAGATGCGGCCGCCTGGTTTTTGGGTGACGTCGGGCCTTCTGCAACCAAAGCGCTCCCCAAACTTCGGCAGCTCTTGGCGTCTGTGGATCCCTCGGATCGTCTCATCGCCGCGCGCTCGATTTGGAGGATCGACCAAAACCTCGATCCCATATGGCCAATCGTTAAGGACCTGCTTCAATCGCGAAAGGACCTCTCGGACAAGTTCCACCTCAATCTTGCGCTGCAAATCCTGGTTGAAATCGGTCCTGCCGCCAAACCAATCGTGCCTGCGCTGATCGAATTCATCAAACGAAGCGAGAATCCTTGGAGCGAAAGGCGCGGAGTTCTGAAAGCCCTCCAAAGAATCGATCCAGGCGCTGCGGCCAAGGTTTCGCTTCGTTGAGCCCACGTGCCTCATAAAACGGGAACCACGAAACACACGAAAGCCACGAAAATGAGAGACGCGAGTTGGGACGTGCCCGCCAACACCAAACCAGCCGCGGCCCAGAGATGCCCCTTTTCTTTCGTGTGTTTAGGGTCTGTGCAAAAATAACTTCCGGTTTTGGCGGGAGCGCCGCCTGGCCGGATGCAAGGCGCGAGGAGGGAGCATCCCCGTTTTGGGGCTGTGACCGACGAGCAACGCCGCAGCCGGCCAGGCGCC
>Ga0194120_10002285_pt1 | contig 33327 bp, 26 predicted proteins | sample TA2MahCa65mmetaG_FD_148642 | JGI IMG/M metagenome (GOLD analysis project Ga0194120, IMG submission 148642) | Freshwater microbial communities from Lake Tanganyika, Tanzania - TA2015019 Mahale Deep Cast 65m | ecosystem: Environmental > Aquatic > Freshwater > Lake | place: Tanzania: Lake... | reverse complement strand
GTCGAATCGGGAAAAATCGCGGGACGATGGATGGGATGAACTCTGGCGCGACTGGGATGCCGATCTGTGGGACGGTCCAGGATCAGCGACTTGAGGTCGTGGTTCGCGCCGCGAACCACAGGAGCCCGCGCACGACTTGGACGCCAAGAATGGCTGATCGCGGAGCGATCAGCGACTTGAGGTCGTGGTTCGCGCCGCGAACCACAGGAGCCCGCGCACGACTTGGATGCCAAGAATGGCTGATCGCCGAGTGATCAGCGACTTGGGCAACCAAGTCATCCCTCAAGACGCTGGTACCCCCCCTCAATGCGCGGCGAACTTGGATTATGATGGCACATGGTGCCCAAAGGGACTTGTTCCCATCATCCGACGGCGGTTTCAGGCTCGTGACGATCATGGCGACAACATGCACGGAGGATGGCCTCGACCGCCGCGATGGGAACCCGCGAGGCCCTTTCCGTGATCTCGCATGTGTCGGCCTGTTCCTCGCCGCGCTTCTGGTTCCACCCGCGTTCGGCGCGGGTCCGCATTCCGGTCCCTCGCTTGCTAACCTGACCGTCGGACTCGACAACCGTTTCAAGGTCGGCTGCTGGACCGAAGCGCGCGTCACCGTGGCCGGCGGTGGGCAACCGATCGAGGGTTCGGTCGAGTTCCTGGTCGCGGACGGGGATGGACTGGCGACTCGGTTCTCCGATCCGGACGGCGAACGCGATGAGCGTCTTCGCATCGAACCGGGCCGTTCGGTCGTCGTGAAACGCTACATCAAGATCGGCCGCGTGAAGGGTCGGCTTATCGCCCGCTTCGTCTCGGGGGGCGAGGCGTTGGCGACGGCGAGCGTCTCGGTGGGCGGCGACGCGATTCCCGTGCATTCCACACAGGATTGGATCGTCGTCGTGGGATCGCGACTTCGCATCGACAAAGCGATGGAGCGCCGCCGAATCGCCGGCGGGTACGCGCCGGTCGTGACGTCGATCGAGGATGCCGCGCGATTGCCGGAGAGCGACCTTGGCTACGACGGTGTTGATGCGCTCGTGCTCACCTCCAGCGAACCGGCGATCGCGCGGGCGATCGGCGATGTCCGGCGCGCCGCGATCCTCGATTGGCTGCAGCTCGGCGGACATGCCGTCCTGACGCTCGGCGCCAACGGACTCGAAGTCGCCGGAACCGACGGTCCTTGGACCGCGTTGACTCCGGTTCGGGTGGTGGGCGTCGAGCGGAACCAAGCGGGGCCGGGGCTCGAAGCCTTCGCGCGGGCCGAACAACCGCTCAAACCGTTCGCCGCGTCGCGGATCGACGCCGGAACCGCGCGCGTCGTGGCGTACCTCGATCGCCGGACGTCGGGTGAGGTTCCCGGGATCCTGCGTTATCCGATCGGACTTGGCCGGGGCACCGTGGTGACGTTCGACATCGACGCCGAACCGTTCGCAAGTTGGAACGCGACGCCCGGCCTGCTTTTCGACCTCGTTTTTCCGGGTGAATCGGAAACGGCGGCCGCGCAGGCTCCCCTTTCACGCCGCGTGACGCACATCGGCTACGAGGAGATGGCGGGCCAATTGCGGGCGGCGCTCGACCATTTTCCGGCGACCGCGTCGCAGTCCGCCGTTCGCCTCGTCTCCTTCACGACCGTGATGTTGATCGTCGGCATCTATGCCGTTCTGATCGGGCCCGGTGATTTTTTTTTGCTGAGTCGTTTCGTCGGCCGTATGGAGTGGACCTGGGCGACCTATCCGCTCCTCATCGGCGGCGCGTGCGGGCTGATCGTGTTCCTGGGCCACCGATGGCACGGCGGAGCGGCGCCCCGTCTGAAGGCCGTCGAAGTTGTCGACATCGATCTCGAATCGGGACGAATCCGCGGAACCGTGTGGGCCCATCTTTACAGTCCGGCCACTCGCAGTTTCGACGTCGAGCTTCGTCCGCGGTGGCCGCTCGAGGAACCGCGACGGGGTGAACCTCGAGCGCGGCTCGCCTGGCAAGGCCTTCCCGGAGCCGGGCTCGGCGGCTTCGACACCATGGCGGCGGAGACCCTCGCGCCCGACCTGTACTCGCTCGTTTCCAATAAGAAGCTCGGCGTGCGGCTCGCCAAACTGCCCGTGACGGCCGGCGCCACGAAGAGCCTGATCGGGCAATGGTCGCATCGGCGGGCGTTCGCGAATCGTCCCGCGCTGACCGTCGACGGCAACGGATTCCTGCGCGGCACGATCGCCAATCCGTTGCGTGAACCGCTCGACGACGCGTTCATCGTGCACGGTCAATTCACGTATCGCATCGCCCGCGCCTGGCGGCCGGGCGAACCGATCGCCCTGGAAGGGCTCGAACGGCGCGATCTCCAATGGCGGCTGACTCGCCGCAAGATCGTCGATTCGAAAACCAGCTACGCGACGACGCCGTGGGATCCGCGGGACCGGGACATCCCCCGCATTCTCGAGATCATGATGCTCCACGAGGCGGCGGGAGGTCCCCAGTACACGGGCCTCACGCAAAAATACCAGGCATTCGTCGACCTGAGCGGATTGGTCGGGTTGGGGAGGGCGCTCATCGTCGGGCGAGGTCCATCGGCATGCGCGGAGCTTGTCGACGCGGCGGGCGCCGAGGTCGTCGCGCAGCGCGAACAATGGACGTGGTATCGGATCGTCGTGCCCGTGGAACCGTTGAACAAGCCATCCGTGGAAGGGACCGCGCGGTGATCAAGACCGTCGACTTGACCAGGAAATACGGGGAGATGTTCGCGATCCGGAACATCGAACTCGAACTCGACGAGGGCGACCTCTTCGGGTTCATCGGGCCCAACGGCGCGGGCAAGACGACAACGATGCGGATTCTCGCGACGCTCTTGAATCCCTCGTGGGGCGAGGCCTACGTTTGCGGCTATTCGATCTACACCAAGCCGAAGGAGATCCGCAGGCTGGTCGGTTACATGCCCGATTTCTTCGGCGTGTACGACGACATGAAGGTGATCGAGTACCTCGAGTTCTTCGCGGCGGCGTACCGGATCCGGGGCCCCCATCGCCGCAAGCGATGCGACGAGATGCTCGAAATCGTCGACCTCGACTTCAAACGCGACGCGTACGCGAACACACTGTCCCGAGGCCAGACCCAACGATTGGGGCTCGCCCGCGTGCTGCTCCACGATCCCCAGGTCCTGCTGCTCGATGAGCCGCTGAGCGGTCTCGATCCGCGGGCGCGGATCGAAATGCGGGGCCTCCTGCGGAGGCTCGGCGGCATGGGCAAGACGATCATCGTGTCGAGCCATATCCTGCCGGAAATGGCCGATGTGTGCAACAAGGTCGGCATCATCGACCGGGGCGTCATCAGCGTGAATGCGACGGTCGCCGACGTCATGAAGCAAGTTCGTCAGAGAACGCTGATCCAGATCGAGGTGGACGGGGACGCCGAGTTCGCCGCGCGATTGCTCGCCGACCATCCGCTCGTCGAATCGGTCGACGCGGCGTCCGGCCGGATCGCCGCGACGCTGCGCGACGGTGTCACCGACTACGCCGATCTCGCGACCACCCTGATTGGCGGCGGGTGCCGGTTGCGGTATTTTGGCGAGGAATCGGTCGACCTGGAAACGGCGTTCATGACGCTTACAAGAGGACTCGGCCAGAAAATCTGATTCGCGTCGCCACACGAATTCCCAGATGGAGGGCTTTTGGCATGCACGGACCTTGGGCCGATCGAATGCGCGGGAGGGTCACGCGCTGCGTGGCGCTCACGCTCGCCGTGGGACTCGTCGTCCCCCATGCAAGAGGGCAGGAGTCGCCCGGCGAGGAACTGAAGAAGCTGATCGACGGCTTCACGCAGGCCCAGCAGGCGTTCATGTCCGAATACCGCGAGGCGAAGACGGACGAAGAGCGTCAGAAGCTGATCGCGGAAAAGATGCCGAAGGCCGACGGCGTCGCCGCGCAAATCATGCAACTCGCCGCCAAGACGCCCGCCGACGCGGCATCGCTCGACGGGCTCGTCTGGGTCTTGCAGAACGTGCGGGAACCGAAGACGACGGCCGAAGCCGTGCGGTTGGTACTGGAGCACCATGCCGGCAGCGATCGGCTCGCCGGCGTTTGCCGCGTCATGGCGACGCAGTTGGCGCCCGAAGCGGAAGACCTGATGCGGGCGTTGATCGAGAAGAACCCGCACCGCGAAGTCCAGGGCTGGGCCTGCTATTCGCTCGCCCGGCAACTCAAGCAGCGCGCCGAGCTGGTCGCGTTTGTCACCCAGCGGCCTGACATGAAGGAGCGGCTTGCGGAATTCTACGGAAGCGGGCTCGCCGATCGGATCGCGAAGACCGATGCGAACCGTTTGAACGCGGAGATCGAGGAATTGCTCGGCCGCGTCGTCAAGGACTATGCGGATGTCCAGAATGGAACGCTCGCCAAATCGGTCGAGCGCGAGCTGTTCGAGATCCAGAATCTGGCCATCGGGAAATCCGCACCGGAGATCGACGGCGAGGATGTCGACGGAGTCGTGTTCAAGCTCTCCGAATATCGCGGAAAGGTCGTGGTCCTCGACTTCTGGGGCGATTGGTGAGGCCCTTGCCGGGCCATGTACCCACACGAGCGGTCGCTCGTGCAACGACTCGCCAACAAGCCGTTCGCCCTGCTCGGAATCAATAGCGATCCTGATCGCGAGAAGCTCAAGGAGACGATGAAGGAGAAAGGGATCACGTGGCGGAGCTGGTATGACCAGAACACGTCGGGCCCGATCGCGACGCAGTGGAATGTCCACGGCTGGCCCACGATCTATGTGCTCGACGCCAAAGGCGTCATTCGTTACAAGAATGTTCGCGAGCGGGAACTGGACGAGGCCGTCGATAAACTGCTGGCCGAGGCGGAAGGCGGAGAGTGATCCAGGTGGCGTAGGCGTTAGCCCACGTGGGCTGAGGCCCACGCTACGGTCCTACCTACCTGACTTCCGAATCGGCATCCTCCGTAAGCGTTGGCCACGTGGGCTGAAGCCCACGCTACGGTCCACGCTTGGTCAGGGTCGTGTGGGGAGTTCGCCCGAGAGATTTTGCAGGAAGGCAATCAGGTAGTCGATCTCGAGCGGAGTCAGATTGAGCGGCTTGATGCGGGCATCCCGATTCGGGTTCGGGATTCCCCCACGATTGTAGAATTCGACGACGTCCCGCAACGTCGCCATGCCGCCATCATGCATGTAGGGCGCGGTCCTCGCGACCTCGCGCAGTGTCGGCGTCTTGAACGCGCCGCGATCGGATTCCTGCCCCGTGATCTCGAATCGGCCCAGATCGAGCGGCGTTTGATTCCACGAAACGCCCGTATTGTGGAATGACTCGTCCGAGTAATTCGGACCGCTGTGGCAGTGCCAGCACTGGCCCTTGCTCTCGAAGACCCAAAGGCCGAGCCGAGCGTCATCGGAAACGGCCCTCGCGTTTTCCGCCTGAAACCGATCGATCGGGCTGTTGGCGGAAACGAGCGTCCGCTCGAACGACGCGATTGCACGGCCCAAATGGTCGGCCGTGATCGGTCCTTCGCCGAACGCCGCCTGGAACTGGGCGACGTACGTGGGATCGGCCGAGAGCCTCGCGAGCACATCGGGCAGGGTCGAATGGAGTTCGAGCGGGTTCTCGATCGGTTCAATCGCCTGTTTTTCCAGGCTGTCCGCCCGACCGTCCCAGAAAAAGGACCCGCCCAACGCCCGGTTCAGGATGGTCGGCGCGTTGCGGCGGTTCACTTTCCCCTCGAAACCGACCGCCCGGGCATCCGACGTCGTGAAGGCGTGCCTCGGATCGTGACAGCTCGCGCAGGAAAGCGAGCCGTCGCTCGAAAGCCGCGGCTCGAAAAACAGACGGCGTCCGAGCGTCACGCGTTCGGCGGTGAGCGGATTGGAATCGGGAATCGGCCGCGGCCCGAGCCCCAGGGGGACCGCATCCAACACGAGCTCCGCGGGCAGCGTATCGGGGGGTGGGACCCGCCGGTCGGACGCCGGCTCCTGGCCGCGGATCGTCCCGAGCCCGGCGACCGCCAGAATGACCGCCCACACCGTACGCCGGTGAACAAGGCCCGGTATCCAAGACCCCCTGGTCATCGGCATTTCCCTCGGGCATCGGTCGGGTGCTACGGCGTTCATCGGCGGTCCGCTCCGAGCTTCCGGATCCCGCGCGCCTGGTCCGGTCGGCGACCCGACCGGCACGGCGCTCACGAGTGACTGGAAAATGTCAGTTGGGTGAACTCGCGGACTCGATTCGCGATCGCCGGTTCGACGGGGAGCCGTTCCATGCTGCTCGCCCCGTAGAATCCGACGACTCCGGTCGTGCGATCGAGGATGTACTGGGCGTCGGACGGTTCGGCGATCGGCCCGCCGTGGCAAAGGACGAGGATCTCCTTGTTGACCCGCTTGGCTGCGTCGTGCATCGCCTGGACGGCGCGCACCGAGTCATCGAGCGTCAGGGCGGTCGAGGCGCCGATCGTGCCTTTCGTCGTCAATCCCATGTGCGGAATCAGGATGTCCGCTCCCGCCTCGGCCATCGCCCGCGCCTCGTCCGGATTGAAACAATACGGCGTGGTAAGCATGCCCAACGCGTGGGCCGTTCGGATCATGTCGACTTCGAGCCCGAATCCCATGTTGGTTTCCTCGAGGTTGCGGCGGAACGTGCCGTCGATCAGGCCGACCGTCGGAAAATTCTGCACGCCCGAGAAACCGGCGTCGTCGACCTGCCGCAGGAATGACTCCATCCTCCGAAACGGATCGGTTCCGCATACGCCGGCGAGCACGGGCGTGTGGTCGACGACCGGGAGCACTTCGCGGGCCATTTCCATGACGATCGCGTTCGCGTCTCCGTAGGGCATCATGCCCGACAAAGAGCCTCGGCCCGCCATGCGGAACCGTCCCGAATTGTAGATGACCAGGAGATCGACGCCGCCCACCTCGGACATCTTCGCGCTGAGTCCCGTTCCGGCTCCGCCTCCCACGATCGGCCTGCCAGCCGCGACCTTGGCGCGCAGTCGGTTCAAGACATCCTGGCGAGCGAAGCGTCCCATGGAATCGGTCTCCGGCATGGCAATGGGGCAAACAGGGCGCGGCGATTTGCGTCGTGCAACGCGGCACGGAGTGCCGCGCGCCATTAACGGACGGCGATCAGGTCGAGCAGCGTTCGGGCGGCGGTCTCCGCGAACCGGGGATCGTTGATGTGCAGGTCGTATTCCTCACACGGAACCGAACCACGATGGGATTGAATTCCGTCGAACAGCGCGCGGCGAGCGGCCGGATCGTCGAACGGCTGGCCCGTCCGATCGATCGCGGAGACGCCTTGTCGTGGAAGGAGGATGCGCGTCGGGCCGGTCGACGCGGCGAGCTTCGCTCCGATTTCGGCGCCGAGCTTCGCGTTCTCCTCGACGGTCGTGCGCATCAAGGTCACCGTCGGATTGTGCTGGTAGAACGTCCGGCCGCGGAACGACTCGGGCACCGTCGCGGGCGGCCCGAAGTTGACCATGTCGAGCGCGCCGACCGAAACGACTTGCGGCGTGCCAGTCCGCGCGGCGGCGGTCAACCGGTCCTTGCCGGCGGATAGCACGCCTCCGACGAGTTCATCGGCGAGCTCGGTGGTCGTGATGTCGAGCACGCCCGCGAGCATTCGATCGCGGATCAGAGACTCCATCGCCTGCCCCCCGTTGCCCGTGGCGTGGAAGACAAGCACTTCGTAGCCCGCCTGTTCGAGCACCTCGCGGGCGCGCTGGACGCACGGCGTCGTGACGCCGAACATCGTCGCGGCGATGAGCGGGCGGTCCGCGCCGGTCGAATCGTCTTCGCCCTCGACTCGCGCGACCATGCCCGCCATGGCGGCCGCCGCGTTCCCGAGGATCGCTCGACTGATCCGGTTGATCCCCGCGATATCGACGACCGAATTGAGCATGAGGATGTCCTTGTCCCCGACGTAGGGGCGGACCTGGCCCGAGGCGAGCGTGCTCACCATCAGCTTGGGAACGCCGAGCGGGAGCTCGCGCATCGCGGACGTGCCGATCGTCGTGCCGGCCGAGCCTCCGATGGCGAGCACGCCGCTGACGTCGCCGCGATCATGGGCTTCGCGGACGAGCCGCGCCGCGCCCCGCATGGCGGCCGTGACGGCCGCGCCGCGGTCGTTCGCCGCGCGGACTTCATCGAGCGACACGCCGGACGCCGCGAACACGGCCTCGCGCGCGATGTCCGCGGGGCACGATGGCGTTCCCAAACAACCGGTATCCATGATGCGGACCGGTACGCCGCGCGCGGCGAGCCGCGATCGCAGAAACAGGGCCTCGGGGCCCTTCGTATCGAGCGTCGCGAGCAAATACACGTTCATCCGAACCACCTGTCGCGGTTAGTACCGCGCCACGTCGCGCGCCGCGCGGTCGGGCGCGACTTCGTTGAGGATCCGGCCCGCTTCGACCGTCATCATCCGCAAGTCGCTGCCGACGGCGAGGAACTGCATGCCTTGCGCGGCGCGGCGGAGGGCCGACGGCGCGTCCATCGCGTGGATGCCCGTCGGCGTGCCGACCTTCCTGCCCGCCGCGATCACGCGCTGCACCATCGCTTCGTGTTCCTCGGGAGTTGGAAACCGGCCGTCGGCCTCGCGCATTTGGAACCGCAGGTCGTTCGGGCCGATGAAAATCGCGTCGACGCCGGGCAACGCGTAAATCGCCTCCGCGTTCTCCACGCCCAAAGGACTCTCGGTCTGCAGGATGACGAGCACCTCGTCGTTCACCCGCTCGTAGTATTCGCTCGCCGGCGCGTCGAAATTCATCGCGTGCATGCCGCCGCCGACCGACCGGTTGCCGACGGGAGGATACTTCGCGGCCCGGATCGCCGTTCGCGCCTGTTCGACCGTGTCGACCATCGGCACGACGATCCCCCAGGCGCCCGCGTCGAGGACCCGCTTGATGTCGTGGTGCGATCCCTCGGGCACGCGGGCGAGCGGGACACAGCCCGCGTCGGCGACCGCGCCGAAGATCATCGCGGCCTGCGACCAATCGACGGCCGAATGCTCGATGTCGAGCGTGAGCCAATCGAACCCCATCCGCGCGAGCACGCGCGTCGCGTAGAGATCGCCGAGCGAGAGCCACGTGCCGTACGATGGCTCTCCGGCGGCCAGTTTCTTCTTGACCGGATTGGTGCGCATCCGGATGGACTCCCGATTTTGAACCGACCCCGTTTCGGACAGAAAGGGGATGACTCCGCGAACGGCCGACATTCTAGTCGCGCGGACCGCAATTGCCAGCCCATGCGGGTCCGGGTCACTAGCCATGCCGCGGCGGACTCCCATCCGTTCCCGCCGCGGAATGGATCGTGACGCCGTGACAAGACCGATCCGACGCGCGCGGGGAACGGACGATATAATGCATGCGCGGCGAGTCGCGCCCGCGACATACGCGCGTTTCTCGGTTCTCCCTGAGATGTGGGCTCTGAAATGGACAATCAAAGCCGGAATCGACCCGAGGTTCGCCACGCCCCGCGCCGGCGCATGGACGGATCAGCCGCCCGCCCCCCATTCGCGCGTGCCGTCCGCGCCGCCGCCTGGTCCGCGGGTATCCTCCTGATCGGACGCATCGGGCCGGTCGGCGCTCAGACGCGGGATCCGTTCGAAACGGCTCGCCGAAAACTGGTCCAGGAAATCATCCTTCCGAGCGGCATCACCAGTCAGCCCGTCGTCGAAGCCATCTCGAAAACGCCTCGGCATGAGTTCGTCGCCCGGTCATACCGGAATCAAGCGTATTACGACATGTCCTTGCCGATCGGCGACAGCCAGACGATTTCCTCTCCGTACATCGTGGCCTTCATGACGCAGGCGCTCGACCCCCAACCGACCGACCGCGTGCTCGAAATCGGAACCGGAAGCGGATATCAGGCCGCCGTGCTTTCGCCGATCGTGAAGGATGTTTACACGATCGAAATCGTCGAACCGCTCGGACTCCGCGCGGAACGCACGCTCAAACGGCTCAAATACGCCAACGTCCACACGAAAATCGGCGACGGCTATTTGGGTTGGCCCGAGTTCGCTCCGTTCGACAAGATCATCGTCACGTGCTCGCCCGAACGCGTCCCCATTCCCCTCCAGGAACAGCTCCGCGAGGGCGGACTGATGATCGTCCCCGTCGGCGAACGCTACCAGCAAACGCTCTACTTGATGCGAAAGAAAGAAGGCAAATTGGTCTCCGAGGCGCTCCAGCCGACCCTGTTTGTACCCATGACCGGAAAAGCCGAGGAGGGCAGGGAGGTCCTGCCGGACCCCGCGAACCCCAAGCTGATCAACGCCGATTTCGAGGATCCCGCGAAGGACGAGACGTTCGTTCCCGGCTGGTACTACCAGCGACTTGCCCGCCTCGATACCCAAGCCCCGTCCCAAGGCCGAGCCTGCGTCACGTTTTCGAACGAGGACCCCGGCCGACCCGCAAGCCTCTTGCAAGGACTGGCCGTCGACGGCCGCGAGGTTCGATCCATCCGAGTCGCGGCCATGGTGCGTCTGCGCGGCGTCCGCAATATCGACAAGGTCGGCGATTACGCCACCGTCGCCATGACGTTCTACGACGAAAACCGCCGCGATTTGGGCTACCAGAACGCCGGCCCTCTCGAGGGAACACGCGATTGGCATACGGTCGAAAAAGTGTTCCGAGTTCCCGAGACGGCCCGCGAGGCCCTGTTTCGAATCGGCCTGTTCGGAGCGACGGGGGAGGCGTCCTTCGACACGATCCAGTTCACGATCGAACGCGATTGAGCGGACTGGCCCGCTCGTGCGCCGATCTGGGCATTCCGAGCGCCGGCTCGGACCATGCCCGACAATTCCGGCAACGCCGCAGCCTCCGGCCCCCGCAGTCTTCGCGATCCCGAAATCTCCCCCAATCTTCTTGAATTAACGCAGTCAAGTTGTATGCTGTGGGAGACGCGCCCCGGTAAGGGTGCGTGCCGGGGTTGAGTTTACCGGTGATGCCGGATCTATCGAGAGGGAATAGGGTCAAACAATGCGAACGTGGAAGGGGTTGAGGGGTTTGAGCTTCGTCGCGGCGACCGCCATGGCGCTCGCCGTACTGAATCCCGCGCCGGCGCAAGCCGGCTGGGGGTGGTACGGCTGCGCGGGTGGATGCTGGGGCGGTTGTTACGCGGCTCCGGTTGGGTGCTATGGGTGCTACTCCGGCTACGCGTGCCACGGCTGTTACGGGTGCTACGGCGGCTATGGCTGCTATGGCGCGGTGGGGTGCTGGGGTTGCCACGGCGGCCCGGTCCGCAATTTCGTGCATCACGTGTTCCATCCGTTCGAACACCTCCGCTACCGCGCCTATTGCGGGTGCGCGTCGTGCGTTTCGTGCGTCGGAACGGTGCGCGTGGTCGAGTATGGTTGCTGGAGTTCGTGCGGCTGCTCATGCAGTTGCTCGTGCAGTGGAGCGACGTACTACCGGACACCCATGGGTGTTCCCCAAGCCGAACCGGCCGCTCCCGACGCGGCGCCGAAGGCGCCCGAGGGCACGGACGGACTTCCGGCTCCGACGACTCAGACGAGCCTTGGCGGAAGCGCCGTCCTGACGGTCGATGTCCCCGAGGGTGCGAAGGTGTTTGTGAACGGCCGCGCGACGAAGAGCACGGGCGCGAACCGACAGTACGTTTCCCGCGGTCTGGTTCCCGGCATGACGTACACGTATGAGGTTCGAGTCGAGTCGGAAGTGGACGGGAAGATCGCGGAGGATACGAAGGTCGTTCACCTGAAGGCGGGTGATACGAGCGATCTGACGTTCGATCTTCAGCCGCGTCCCGAGACCGTCCTGACGGTCAACGTTCCCGCGGATGCCAAGGTCAGCTTGGCCGGCAACGACACGTCGGCCTCCGGCGCGGTCCGCGTCTTCCGCACGAGCTCGCTGTCGGCGGGCCAGGAATGGACCGACTACGTCGTGTCGGTCACGATCGAGCGCGACGGAAAGCCGGTCACCCAGGAACAGACGATCTCGCTCAAGGCCGGTGAACAGAAGTCGCTGGACTTCTCGTTCGACGCCGAGAAGGTCGCGGCGGCCCATTAGTCGACCGTTCCGCGATCGCGCGGGGTACGACGCGTTGAACATGCGGAAGGCTCCCGAGTCCTCTCGGACTCGGGAGCCTTTTTTTGTTCGCGCGCGGGCGCGGGGACGACTTTCGTCATGGACGGCTTGGCCGTTGATCCATTTTGGTATGTGTGGTTGGCAAAACGGCGTCCGGCGCCAACACTGGAGAAGTGGGAAACGACGGAAAAAACGGACACCGATTCGACGGACGGGGAATGCCATGAGTGAGAAGAATTCGCAGATTGTCGCCGAGCTGACCGCTTCGTATTGGATGGAGATCGAGACGGTGATGAACTACATCGCCAACTCGCTGAATCTCGACGGGGTCCGCGCCGAGGAGATCAAGAAGGCGCTTGCGGCCGATATTGCCGAAGAGCTCATGCATGCGCGGAATCTGGGCCGACGCATCAAGGAGCTTGGTGGATCGGTTCCCGGCAGCGGCGCGTTCCGATCGATCCAAGGCTCACTCCAGCCGTCCGCCGACAGCACGGACGTGGTGCACGTGATCAAGGGCGTGATCGCGGCGGAGGAGGGAGCGATCGCCCAGTACCGCAAGATCATCAAGCTCTGCGACGGCGATGACTACGTGACGCAGGACCTCTGCATCCAGGCGTTGGCGAGCGAGGAGACGCATCGCCGCGAGTTCCTCGGTTTCCTCAGGGAGTACGAAGGCCGCCGGTAGGGCCGATTTCTTGATTGTGCGAGCCGGAAAGGGGCGAATTTCCCGCGATTTCCGCGAAGACCGGCGCCTATCAGAACGCGCCGTGCTGGAGCACCTCAACCGTTTCGATGCACGCCGTGATGCGGTTCGTCCGCGACACGGCTTGGAGGTAGGTCGTGATCGCGTCGGCGACCGCGTAGGGTACGACCGCCTCGATCCGGATCTGGTCGTCGGCCGGCGCTTGACCCTCGGCAAGCGCGCGCCTTCCCGCGCCTGAGCAGGCGATGGCCGTATAGCCCGAAGCGCCCAGGTCGACGAATTGGGCGACAAGCTCGTCCCGGAGTTCGGCGCCGGCGACGACGGTGACGCGGCGGAGACGAGTCATCGCCCGCTTTCGGGCCGCATGGTTGTGGCTGGAAAGCGGTCGATGCCCTTCCAGTCCGGTGACCCGCAGGATCCGACCGGCGTCGGCGAAGTCCCGCTCCAGCTCGCCGAGTTTCTCCATCACGCTGTGATCGACGAGCTTGCACTCGGTGAAGTCCAGCTCCACGTTCCGGCTTTCGTCGACTCCCAGCCGGTGGATCTGCCGCCGGAACGGAATCCAGTTGCTGAAGACGGCCGATTGTTTCGCGCGAACGACGGCCGTTCCGTCCTCGGCCATGTCGATATCCAGGTAGGGCTTGAACAGAGCCCACATCGGCACCCCGTTCACCATGTGGATGGTCAGTTTCACAACGACGCCGATCGCGATGCCTATCAGCAGGTCCGTCGCGAGGACGCCGACCAGCGTGGAGACGAAGATCAGCAGTTGTTCCTTGCCGACTTGATAGACGTGCAGGAACTCGCGGGGGTGCGTGAGCCGGAATCCGGTGTAGATCAGCATGGCGGCGAGCGCGGCGAGCGGGATGCGGTGCAGGACGGTGGGGATCAGCGCGACGCACGCCAGGAGGAACACGCCGTGCCAAAGGTCGGCGAACCGGGTTCGCGCCCCATTATCGATGTTCGCCTTGCTTCGCACAATCTCGGAGATCATCGGCAGACCTCCGATGACCGCGGCCGCCAGGTTGGCGACACCGACGGCGACCAGATCACGGTCAAAATCCGTCTTCCGTTTCCACGGATCGAGGATATCGACCGCCTTGGCGGACAAGACCGATTCGAGACTGCCGATGATGAAGAACATGATGACCCATGGGAGGGCCGTCCCGATATGCTCGCCGTCGAAGGCGCGGAAGTCGGGCGTTGTGACGTAGTCGAACATGCCGAACATGCGGTCCGGCATGTTGACGAGGTACGATTCGCCGAGCTCGTACGTGTGACCGTGGAAGCTGTAGGCATGGGGGTGCAGCAGGTCGAATGCCGCGCCCATCGGGACGGCGGCGAGCAGCACGACGAGCGCGGAAGGGATCGCCTTCAGCACGCCGTGCATGCGCTGGACCATCGGCCAGATGAACATGATCACCACGCCGACGCATCCGATCAGCGCGATCTCCGGGTTCATCTCCTCGAAGTAATGGGGGATTTCGCGGAGCATTTCGAGCGGTTCCCCTTTTGCTCCCTGCACGCCGAGCGCGATGGGGATCTGTTTCACCATGATGATCACGCCGATCGCCGCCAGCATGCCGTGCACGGCGGACAGAGGGAAGAACTCGCCCAGAATGCCTGCTCGCAGCGAGCCGGCGACGATCTGCAGGACGGCCGCGACGACGCCGACCGCGAGCGCCATCCGATACGCGTCGGTGTCGGCCTGCGTGAACTCGCCCATGAACCCCTTGCCGCCGAACGCCTCGACCGTTCCGATGGCGATGACGATCAGGCCCGCCGCGGGGCCCTTGATCGTCAGTTCGGAGTTGCTCAGGAATGTGGTCACGATCGACCCCACGATCGCCGTGAAGACTCCAGCGATCGCGGGATAGCCGCAGGCGAGCGCGATTCCCAGGCAGAGCGGCAGGGCGATCAGGAAGACGAGGAATCCGGACAACACGTCGTACCGGGCGTGCCGGACAAACCCTTGGGCGTTGCCGACGGGACGTTCGCCTTTGGGGGCCGTGATCGAGCCCGAGTGGGATTCGGACATGTCAGAAGACCCTCCGTAATCGGTCGGTTGGTGGAACGACGGGAATCGAGGACGCCGGGTGCTCGGGCACCCGGTGCGCCTCGACGACATGACGCTCGGAACCCGCCAGGCGGATCCGGCGGCGGGCGATGATTTCCTGGGCGGCGTCGTATCGCCATGCGACGCCCGGCTCGGGCCAGAGTCCGCCGCACAGGATCAGGACGCTCAGCGCGAGCACGGCGACGCGTTCGGGCCAGCGCGCTCGAAGCGAGATCGACGCGAGATGCTCGGTCCCCGTGAACAGCCGGAAATAGGCTTTGAGCACGGCGATGCCGTTGAGCGCTCCGGCGAGCACGACGAGCGTTCCGACGATCGGATAGACCCCCACGACGCCCTCGATCAAGAGCTCGGCGCCGACGAATCCGACCGTTCCGGGGAACCCGATACTCGCGAGCCCCGTCAACAGGAAAAAGGTGGCGAGGCGGGGCATGTGATCGTACAGGCCGTGGTAACGATCGAGGGAGATGCGACCCGTGCGCGATTCAATCGCGCGGAGCGTCAAGCCGAATCCGGTGAGCGACATGCAGACCGAAAGCCAAACGCACAGACCGCCTGCAAGGCTGATCGGCGTGGCGACCTCGAGCCCGACGAGGACGAGCGACGCATTTCCCAGAAAGAGGTAGGCGAAGAACCGGCGCGCGTCGCGTTGCACGAGGGCCATGCCGGCCGCGTAGACCGACGTTCCGAGTGACACGACGGCGATGCTGCGAAGGGCCCAGTCGGGCGCGACGGGAAGCACGAGACGAACGGCCGCGTACGCGCCCGCCATCGGCGTCACGAACAACAACGCCGTCGCGAACGATGCGTTCTCGAACAAGTCGGTCATCCAACAGTGGACCGGAATGCTCCCGTTGCGGATGACCACCGCGCCGATCAACATGCCGATCGCCCAAATCGAGTGCTCGGTCGCCGACTGCTCGAGATCCAACATCACCCAGCCGCCGACGAGCAGTCCGAGGAAGAGGAGCATGTGGGCCGTGTAGACGCGGGTCGACCGCCCTCGCCGCCGAAGCTCGAAAAACGGCGGTATTGTCTGGATGGCGAGCAGTCCGATCACGCCCCAGGGGTCGCGGCAACCGAGGAGCGCGAGCAACGCGGATTCCGAGAATAGCGTCCATGCGAACGGAAACCGGCGGATCTTGGTTCGCAACGTCGCGACAACGACAAGCAGGTAAAGGAGGGCGGCGAGCGGCAGGAGCGGCGCGCTCAGACCGTCAATCACCATGCCGTCGCGCCCCGCCAACACCGACCACGGATCCCACGGAGCGCGCGCGTCGAATCCGCCCGACCAGCCGAAATCGACCGACGCGGCAACCGCGCACAGGAACGCGAGGCTTGATGCGACGAGCGTGCGGCGCAATGCCGTCTCGGGATCCCGCACGCGCAGGACCGCAGGAACGGCAACGAGCGGAATCAGAACGGCGCATTCGAGCCAGGGAAAGCTCAGTTCATTCATGAGGGACTACCTTGATGGTCTTCTTGTCCGAGTGTCTGGAGCGTCATGGGCCGAACTCAGACCGGTTCGGCGCGCCGGTCGCTAATCCACCGGGCCCTCGGCCGTCCCCGAGGACGGTTCACCACCCGAAAGGAACCTGGTCCAGCGGTGTTCCATTGCGTCGCACCAGCGAAACACCGCGCGGAACGGAGCCGTCACGTAGTCATCGATCGCCGAATCCAGATGCCCCCGGTTCGACGCGACCGCGTAGAACCACGCGCGAAATCGATCGGGCACAATCCGCTCCCAGAAGCTCGGGCCGTGCGTCAGCCGGGCGCCGATCGCGTTTTCGAGCATATGGTAGTCCCGAAGCAGGGTCGGAGCCCGCAGCAGTTGCAATGTCCGCAAGCACGCGTGGCCGATCATGTGGATCAGGGCGACGTAATCGAGGCCCAGACCGATCTCGGCGACGATCAATCCGACTTGGGTGAGTGACGCGAAGGCCAGCGCGCTCTTCACATCGGTCTGCACCCGCTCGGTGATCGCCGAGTAGACGGCCGTGAGGAGCCCGAGTCCGATGACGGCGATCCGCAATCCCATCGACAGGTCCAGCATCGGGCTGACCCGCATCAGCAGGAATGCGCCGAGATGCACCGAAAGCGCTCCGTAGAACACGGCGCTCGACGGCGTCGGCCCCTCCATGGCTCGGGGCAGCCATCCCGAAAAAGGAACCAGCGCCGACTTGCCCGACGCGGCGAGCAGCAGCAGCAGGCCGACAATCAACGCCTGCTCCGAAGCGATGGTCGCGTGACCGCTCGGCCACGCGTCCGTTCCCATGAGCCCCGTGAAGTCGCCTCCACCCGTCATGTGGTGCATCATGAGGGCCGCGATCAGGAAGGCCGCGTCCGCGATCCGATAGACGCCCCAAACCCGCAGACCGTTACGAACCGGGTTCGATCGCAGATGGAAGAATGCGACCAACAGCGCGGAGGAGAGGCCGACCAGTTCCCAACCGAGGAAGAGGACCTCGATCGTTCCCGCGAGCGACGACACGACCATTCCGAGCGTGAAGAACGCGAAGAAGACGCAGAACCGGTTGAATCCCCGATCCCGATGCAGGTAACGGCTCGTGAATTTCCCGATCGTTCCGCACAACACATAGATCAGGATCACAAACGGAACCGACAGCCGGTCGAAGATGAACGCGACGTGGAAATGGAAGTGCTCGGTCTCAATTCCCACCCAGTCGCCGATGCGAATCTCGACGAGCGTTTGTCCGGCGTTGAGCATGACGGCGAGCATCGCGACGGCGGACAGGAGCCCGACGGCCATGACGCCGTGGATCCACCGCACGGCGGCCCGTTCCCGGAGTGGTTCGCCGAACAGCGACGGGATTCCGAGCGCCGCGAGGAGCGCGGCGGGCGCGGCGACGATGCACGTGCCGAGGACTTGCGTGATGGACTGCGCGGTCACGGATTTTTCCTGCGAAGGAGGGTTGGAGTCGGTGGGATGCGAAGGCCGAACGCCCGGTCGACGCGGTCGGTTCAGGATGGCTGGGGCTCCTCGATCACGGCGAACCCCAAATGATCGCGCCAGCCGCGATACCACTCGGACGACGAACGGACGGAGGGCATCGCGTCCGACCGGACGCGATAGGCGCGGAACTCGCCGTCCTGGAAAACCCGGATCTGATCGGTGACCGTGTCGATGACGGCGAGTTGCACCCAGCCGTTCCGGCACAATCGGCCGATCACCGGATTGCGGTCCATCACGGCGAGCATTCCCTCGGGCGTCGTTTCCACGACAAAGAGCGCCCGCATCGGCTCGTGGATCTCGATCATCTGCTGCGAGAGGCCGGGACGCAGGTCGCTCGCCGCACCCTCCATGACGCCGAGCAACGACGCGATGTTGTGCGGGAGCTTGGAACCACAGCCGAGCACCTTGACGTCCACGCACGAGAAGTAGTATTCGAGGCTGATTCCCGCGCAGACGGGAATCACGGCGGAAAGGACCCGAGTCAGAATCTCGTGGTCCGGGTCGTGATCGGGATCGTACGACTGCAGGAACGCTCGGCGGTCGAGAAACAGATTGCGGCTCCACCACCGCCGACCGACGAGGACCAGCGCGTTGGTGGCGTGGTTGTATTCGGGCCTCGCCTGCGACAGATCCTCGGCGCGCCCTTCCACATGCCGCAACGCGGCCTCGGCGGTCAATGTGAGCGGGGCCGATTCGAAACGACGGCACCGTTCGTGCGCGTTTCGGCGGCGAGCCTCGTCGATCGCGTCGCAAATCCGTTCGAAACGCGACCGGTGTTTGGTCGGCAGACGATCGAGATCGAAGAACGTGACGCTGTCGTCGCACGTATTGTGATACCCGCCGACGAACGTCGTCTCGGCGGGAATCCCGAGCCCGCGGGACCGGAGCAGATCGCGGACGCGGGGGTCGTTCGCCATTTCCGCGAACGCCCTGGCGTTGGGGCCGCCCCGCCCGCCGCTGCACGCGCCGCAGTTGTACGCCGACTCGTGCGGATTGTTCAGGCTCGATGAACCATGCCCGAAGAGCACAACGATCGGAGCGAACCGGTCGTTCAATCCGACGTCGCGCAACAGGCGTTCGACAATCATGGCGATCTCATCGATGGAATAACCCAGATGCGGGTCGTCGGGACCCGGGTCCCCCTCGCGGCGTTCGATCGTGAGTTGGGTGACGACGGGGGGGCGTACGAGTCCGGCGAGGAGCGTCCGGACCTGCGCCGTCGCGCGCGGGACGAGGATTCTCGCCACCATCGGGATCGAGGCGAGTGTTCCTCCCAAGGCGGTCAGCGCGCCTCCCAGGAACGTCCGGCTTCCCTGATGGAAACGGTGCGACGCCTCGCCCAGCACGCGGCGCGTGTCGGCGCGGCGCTTGTGTTCCTTCACGAACGTGAACGCGACCAGTTCATTCACATAGTGCTTCGGTTTGATGATGACGGGACAGAGCGGCCGGTGATGCGCGTCCGACGCACCGCGGTAATACATCGCCACGCCGAAAAACCCGGCGGCGCCGAACGTCTCACACCGCGGATCGACTTCCTCCAAGTGCCTGCGGAACGACTCCTCGCGGTCGTCGATGCAACAGATCACTTGGACGCTCGGGTTCTCGGACTCCGCCGACGCGTCCGGCTCGCCCCGCGCGATGCGCGGAAAACCGCTCCAGACCTCCGCGCGTTCCCGATTCGAACTCGATTCGTGCGCCCAGGGACGCCGCCGGCCCGCGTGCGTCGCGACCGCGTCCAGCGCCTGGTTCCGGTACCTGCGCTCGTACGCGCGGTGGAGGATCCGACGCCGCTCGAATGCGTCGAACGACTCGGTCTCGGCGAGCAGCTGATCCCATTGACGGTCGGGCAACGCGTGGATCTCGCTCGGCAACCATCCGCGGACTTGGGCCAATTGGAACACCAGGAAGGCCCGCTGCGCCGGCCCGAACCCGTCGGTCGCGGGGATCCGGTCCGCAAACGCGGCGCGCAGGTCGGCCGGATCGCCGGCGAAACCGATCGAACGCCGCGCGGCATACGCGGCCGCGAGTCGATCCAGGATCAGCCGCACGGCGAGGAATTCGACGAGCGACCCCCTGGCCGCCGGGAACATGGTCCATTCGGCGTTGGTTTCCATCTGCCAGATCATGCCGGCCCAGCCCGGCAGGGCGTGGAGCGTCGCGAGCACGAACGCGTCGCGTTCCGATTCGTCGACCCCGAGCAGCCGCAGCGACTCATCGATCGACTCGAGCGGCGTGATGCGGGCTTTCTCGATCCTCCGCAGTTCGCGCACCAAGCCCCGCGCCCATCGATCGGGCAGGCTGCCCGCGCGGCCGAAAAGCCCGGCGAACGACCGGAAAAAACCCTGGTCGCGGTGCGGCAGACGCCAGTTCGCGAAACCCTGGTCGAGATACGCCGCGCAGAACCGGATCATCAAGTCGTTGACCGGCGCGTCGCACGACTCGCCCGTGACGCGCTCGATCAATGCGGCGTGTCGGAGAGGGACGTTCCGACGGCACGGCGCCCGGCCATCGTTGCGGCGGGCGCCGTCCAGGCAAATGCGCCATAGCAGATGAAGGCAGAACGACTCCCACGTCGATTCGGACCATCGCTCCACCGTCGCACGGCCGAAGAGGGCGAACAGATCCTGCGCGTGGGTCTTGACGCGATCGAGTCGCGGCGAATGACCGCCGTTTTCGTTCCTGAGATCGCGCATCACCCAGTGCCGCGTCTCCGCGATCGTGCGGACTTTCGTCGGGCCGTGCACGAACCCAAGGAACCGCCGCATCGCGTCCGACTCCGCCACCGCCCATTGCAACTCGGCGCTCGACGCGGATCGCAACGGGTGTTCGAGCATCGCCATCCGCAGGCTGAACCGCGTTCCGAGGAATCCGAGCATCATGCCCGCGCCGTCCCCGAGATCCTCCTGGAGAACGGCGGAAAGGTCGTCGTGGCGAATGCGGCCCGAGACGAGGTATTCGCGGTATTGGTCTTCGGTCAGGAACGGTTCGCAGCCCAGGATCCGCACCCCCTCGCGCAATCCTTCCTCGAACGGCAGATCCTCGAACGCGTGGAGCGTGTTGTGGTGGACGAAAACGGTGATCGGACCTTGCGACGGGAGCAGGTGGGCGGCGTGTTCGATCGAATGGGCGAGCTGCCTCAGACGGTCCGCGTCAGGGTCTGCGACGGTCGTTCCTAATTGGGGCGCATTATGGGCGATATGGGGTGCTGATCGCATGGGTGTCGGTGCTCAAGGTTCCGCATGAGTGATTGCTGTCGCGGTCGATCGTCGGGGCCCCCGATGACTCGATGCGTCCGAGCCATCGAAGGATGCCGTCGAGGATCGTCAGGGGATGGGGTGGACAACCGGGAATATGGAGGTCCACGGGGAGGATTCCCTCGCATCCTCCGTGCTGTTCGTCGTGGCCCGCGAACGGGCCGCCGCTGATCGCGCACGCGCCGACCGCGATGACGCATTTCGGGTCCGGTATGGCGGCGTAGGTTTTTTCAAGGGCGAGCCGCATGTTCGCGGTCACCGGTCCCGTGACGATGATTCCGTCGGCGTGGCGGGGCGACGCGACGACCTTGATGCCGAAACGGCCGAGATCGAATACGGGTGTCGCGAGCACGTTGATGTCCGCCTCGCACGCATTGCAGCCGCCCGCGCTGACCTGCCGGAGCTGAAGCGATCGTCCAAACAGCCGGCGGCTTTTCGCGTCGACGGCCCGCGCGAGGGGGAACGCCGCCCCGTCGGTCACCAACGCGTCCCGCGTCCGCGCCGCAGTGCGGAATTCCCGCGTGAATGCGATGGCCCCTTCGGGACACGCGCTCGTACAGTCCGTGCAGAACAGACAACGGCCCATGTCGATGCGGACCCCCGCGTCGAACCGAAGGGCGTCCGTCGGGCAAACGTCGGCGCACGCGCGGCATTCGGACGGACATTTCGCGCCGTCGACGCACGGCAGGCCCCGGTACCGATCCGGAAGAACGGGCAAGTCGCCCGCCGGGTAGGCGATCGTCCTGTGGCCTTGCCGCCATCGCTCGCGGATCACGCTCAGCATGTTCGAATCCTCCGCGGCCCGTCTGCCGCTCGGCCGACTATAGGTCGTGCCCGCAATAACTCAGGTTGAAACTCTTGTTGCACAGAGGGAAGTCCGAAATCGGTTGATCGCGGAGGGCCATGGCGAGCCCGATCCAGTTGCGGAAACTCGGATCCACCACCTTGTAGTGCGAAAACGTCCCTTCGGCGCCCGTCATCGCCACGTGGCAGACAGGGCCTCGCCATCCCTCGATCAACGAGACGCCGATCGCGTCAACCATCAATGGGCCGATGTCCCGCCGCACGTCGCCCGCCGGCAACTGGGGCGCGTTCTCGATCAGGTATTCGCACGATCGCTGGATCTCGAGGTGCCGCACGTAGGCGCGGGCGAACACATCCCCTGTGTGCCACGTCGAAACGGGGATCTGCGCGTAGCGATGATAGCCCGAGGGCGTGTCGCGGCGCGCGTCCCGATCGTGCCCCGATGCGCGGCCTGCCGTCCCCGTCACGCCGAGCGCGCGGATGGTGGCGAGCGGCACGGTCCCCGTTCCCTCGAACCGGGCCATCACCGACGATGTCGACCAAAGCAGATTGGCGGCGCCCGTCACGTCGCGATGCGCCGCCTCGACCCGCCCGCGGAGTTCCGCCGCCATCGGCTCGTCGATGTCGAATCCGACGCCGCCGGGCCGAACGAGTCCCCGTCCAAATCGGTTGCCGCAAACGAGCGCGGTCGCGTTGAGGAAATCTCCCCGGATCCGGCCGCAATACGACAGCGTCGGAAGATATCCCACGTCGCCCGCGAGCGCCCCGAGATCGCCCGTGTGATTCGCGAGCCTTTCGAGTTCCAAAGCCGCCGCCCGGATCGCCTGGGCGCGAAGGGGAGCTACGACGCGGCCGAGACCCTCGATGAGCTGGCAATAGGCCGTCGCATGACCGATTGAGGTGTCGCCCGCGAGCGTCTCCATGAGCGGCAGCGTCCGCTTGTCGGGACCACCGATCAGTCGCCTCTCGATCCCGCGGTGCTGGTAGCCGAATTCGATTTCGAGCGTGAATACATGCTCGCCGTGGCACTGAAACCGAAAATGGCCCGGTTCGATGACGCCCGCGTGCACGGGTCCGACCGCGACCTCGTGGATCTCGTCGCCGCGGATCTTGAAGTAGTCCGTTCCTTCGGGCATCACGCACGGCAGGATCGCGCCGCCCACCACCCGGTTCCACGCGTCGCGCCCGCTTGAGTACGATCGGTGGAATCGGATCGGCTTGAGCCACGGGTGGTTCTCCGGAACCACGCCCCACTGCTCGGCGATCTCCCGTTCGAACCAATGCGCCTGGCTGACGTCGCGCGTCAGAGCGGGATAACGTTCGCCGACATCGGTCGCCATGAGCCCGATCGCGCCCGTCATTCCCTCGAGGGTCACTCCGTAGACGCGGACCGTTTGGGGGCCTCGCGGGACCCCGAACAACGCGAGCAGCTCGCCGTCGCGGGAGGCGAGCGTCGAGGCGAGCGCGTCACGGAAGTCGTCGAACCGGACCACCGGCACATCGGCCTGCCGGACCGGTTTCGAATTGAACGTCTTCACGCAGTCGGTGATAACCGTCATCAGCGCGTCCCGCGGTGGGCGATCCCTTCGGCGTTCGACTTGACACGCGTCGGCGCGACCGGATCACGGCGTGTCCGCGATCCGATCCGACTCCCGTCTAGCCGCATGACAACTCCCGATGTTCGTCTCGATGTTCGTGGAACGCCTGTTCGACCCGTCGCACTTCCTCGACAATCCGCCCGTGGTCGGGACGCGACTTCAGGAAGGAGCGGAATGCGTCGGACTTCACGACGCACGCGAGGCGCGCGAGCAACTGCAGGTGCTCGTGGACCGTGGGCGAGATCGTCAGGAACAGCGCATCGACGGGCTGCCCGTCCCGCCCGCCCATCGGCAACGGCCGTTCGAGGAAACAGACCCGCATCATCGACGGGCTGCCGGGCAAGACGACCGGATAGCGGGGATGGGGAACGGCGATCCCGTATCCGATCGCCGTTCCTCCCGATTTTTCACGCGCCAGAAACAGGTCGAGCAATTCGTGCCGGCTGCACGGTTCGGGCAGAGGCCAATCGGCGATCGCCGCGCGAAACACCTCGTACCGGTCTCCGCCGGCGACGCATGCCGCCAATCCTCCGCGCTCGATGGCGTCGGCGAGGCGGACTTCCGCGACGCAATCTCCGTTGATCTCGTCGAAGATCGCGGGCGAAAAACGGCGGTGCGTCGTGGCCGCCCATTCGAGCAGCTCCGCGCGATCGAACCGGTATTGCGACTTCAGATCGTGAACGGGCAGATTGTCGTCGCGGATCCATCGGGCAACGGTGCTCTCCGTTACGCCGAACAGATCGGCGACCTGGCGAACCGTCAATTGCATGGGTCGTGCTCCCGACGCCTACCAACGCCCGGTCGGCCCGCCCTCCGATCGGTCGTCCCCCAAGGCGCCGATCCGCCGAATCGCTCAATACAGTAGTATCGTTCCGCATCCGCGAGGAAAAGTCCGATTTCAATTACAAATCCGTAACGTGGCGCGGCGGGGTGGCGGGCGCGCGATCGCCCGAAGGATTACATTTCCGTTAGGAAGTGGGGATCTGTCTCGAACGGCGGTAACGTTTGGAACATAAAGGACCGGCCGAACCATGCGATTGCTCCTGATCGAAGACGACTCGCTGCTCGGCAAGTCGATCCAGCGCGGCTTGACCGATGCGGGCCACGCGTGCGATTGGGTGACTCGCGGTGACGAGGCGTTGCGACGCGCGAAAGACGAGTGGTACGACGTGATGGTCCTCGATCTGATGCTCCCCGACCTTTCGGGGCTCGACGTCGTCCGCCGCCTGCGCGCGGAGGGTGGCGAGCAAGCCGTGTTGATCCTCACCGCCCTCGGGTCGCTCGACGATCGCGTGGCCGGGCTGCGGGCCGGAGCCGATGACTATCTTGTGAAGCCGTTCGCGTTCGCCGAGCTTTCGGCGCGCGTGGACGCGCTCGGCCGCCGATCGGGCAAAGGCAGTCGCACTGAACTGCGCGAGGGGCCCCTCGTGCTGGACTTGCGGACTCGGCGGGTTACGCGCGATGGGCGGGATATCGAGCTGACGCCGACCGAGTTCAATCTGCTCGAGTACCTTGTGCGGAACGCCGATCAGACGGTGACGCGCCGAATGCTGTGCGAACATCTGTGGGACGCCGATTGGGAGGGCGTGACGAATGTCATCGAGGTCCACATCAACCGGTTGCGATCGAAGATCGAGCGCGGGTTTGACGATCGGTTGATCCACACGGTGCGGGGGATCGGGTATGCCCTACGGGCGCGATAAGGGATGGAGATTCCGGACGCTCCGTTTCCGGCTGATGGTCTGGAACGCGGTCGTCGTGATCGCGACGGCCTGCGTCACGCTTGTCGCGCTGCGCGAGGGCGTGCGGATCACGCTGCTCCGCGAATTGGACCAGGTGCTCGAAGAGGACCTGCGCGAGATCGAGTTCGCCCTCGCCGCCTACAGGGACCGATCCGATCTCTACGCGCAGCTCGATCTCAAGGACTCCGGCCACGCGCGGCACAAGTGGTTCGCCGAGTTGTCGACGTCGGGCGGGCGGATCGACTATCGATCCAAGCACGCGCCGGGCGATCCCGCGCGGCGCTCGAACGGACCGCTCACCACCCTCACGTCCGGCGAATGGCGCGTGCTCTCGAAAGGCGTACCCGATCACGGCACGGTGGTCCGGATCGGAGCGTCGCTCGAGATGATGCGCGCCGACATCGCGCGATTGGACCGGTTCCTCGCGCTTTGCGCGGCGGGCGTCCTGGTCGCCGCGCCGCTCGGCGGATATTGGCTCGCCGGCCGCGCGACGCGGCCCCTCGCGCGCATCATCACGACGACGGCCCGGCTGCGCCCTTCGCACCTCGACGAGCGGCTCGACATACGCGGCACGGGCGACGAACTCGATCGCCTTTCCGTGACGCTCAACGGGCTCCTCGATCGGATCGGCGAGTACCTTCGGGAGCACCGCGATTTCCTCGCGAATTCCGCGCACGAACTGCGCACGCCGCTCGCCGCGATCCGCGCGAGTATCGAAGTGGCGCTCGCCGGCGGGCGCACATCGCGCGAATACGAGGAACTCCTGGCGGATATCCTCGATGAGTCCGGAAGCCTCGAATTGCTCGTCAATCAACTGTTGTTGCTCGCCGAGACCGAAGGCGAGCGTTTGAAGGCCGCGGGCGAATCGGTGCGTGTGGACGAGATGATCACGCGCGCGATGGACATGTTCGAGGGTGTCGCCGACTACCGCGACATCCGACTCGAATGCGGGCCTCTCCCTCCCGCCGTCGTGCACGGCAATCGGCACCATCTGAGGCAAGTCGTGCACAACCTGCTCGACAACGCGCTCAAGTTCACGCCCGCGCGAGGGGAAGTTTCGGTGCGACTCGACCTCGATTCCGAACGGGATGAGGTCCGGTTCTCGGTGAGCGACACGGGGCCGGGGATTCCGCCGTCCGACATGCCCCATCTCTTCGAGCGGTTCTTCCAAGGAAATCGGCCCAGGACGGGGGCCGCCGAGACACGGGGCACCGGATTGGGGCTGAGCATCTGTCAGGCGATCGTCCACGCGCATGGCGGCGTGATCGAGGCGGAGAATCGCGATGGGGCAGGCGCCCGGTTCACCGTGCGTCTGCCAAACGGACCGGGATTGGGACATCGCGTGGAACGGGACGATCCGCCGACGCGGGAATATGACGGCACAAGGATATCCGCATGACCAGCCACGCGCTGATACTGACGAGCGGGCTCATCGCGATGGCGAGCGGATTTCCGGCGCTCGTGTTGCCTCGGTCGAACGCCGTGCAGGCCCTGACCTCGCTGATCCTGCTCGCCGGCAACGCGGCGGGGGCGTTCGCCGTGCGCGGCTGGTGGATGGAAGGCCCCACGCCTCCCCTCGCGTTTCCTTCTCCGTTCGACGGATTGTCGGTCGGGATCGCGATCGACGGTGTCTCGGCCGCGTTTCTGGTTCCCGTCCTGCTCGTCACATCGCTGGCATCGATCTACGGGCTGGGATACTGGCGGCAGTCGGAGCACCCCGAAAACGGCGTCCGGGTCGGCCTCTTTCTTGGACTGCTCAGCGGAGCGATGACGGTCATCGTGACGGCGCGGGACGGCCTGATGTTCCTCGCGGGATGGGAGACGATGGCGGTCGCCGCGTTCTTCCTGGTCGCGGCCGAGGACCACATCCGCGAGACGCGCATGGCCGCGTGGCTGTATCTCGCGGCGAGCCATCTGGCGACGCTGTGCGCGTTTGGGACGTTCCTCTTGTTGTACGCGATCAACGGAACCTACGAGTTCGTTCCGATCCGCGAGACGGGCACGGCCGCGTCGACCGCGCTCGTCCTGCTCGCGCTCGTCGGGTTCGGCACCAAGGCGGGCATCATGCCCCTGCATGTGTGGCTGCCCTCGGCCCACGCGCAGGCGCCGAGCCACGTGTCGGCGGTCATGTCGGGTCTGCTGATCAAGATGGGGATCTACGGTCTGGTGCGCGTCGCCATGCTCGTCCCCGACATGCCCGCGGAATGGGGCCTGTTTGTGCTCGCGATCGGAACGGTATCCGCCATTCTCGGAGTCGCGTTCGCGGTGGGGCAGCACGACATCAAGCGGCTGCTCGCGTATCACAGCATCGAGAATATCGGCATCATCGTCATGGGGCTCGGCCTGGCGCTCGTCGGACGGTCGGTCGGCAACCCCGTTTGGACGTTGCTCGGAATCAGCGGAGCGATCCTCCATGTCTGGAATCACGCGCTGTTCAAGTCCCTGTTGTTCCTCGGAGCGGGATCGGTGATCCACGGCGCGGGCACGCGGGAGATCGACCGACTGGGCGGGCTCGGGAAACGCATGCCCGTTACGGCGACCTGTTTCCTCATCGGGGCGGTCGCGATCTGCGGACTTCCTCCGCTCAACGGATTCGTGTCGGAGTTGCTGATCTACATCGGCCTGTTCCGGGTGGCGACGGGTGCCGATGCGTCGACGGCGAGCGTCGCGGCGCTGGCCGCGCCGGGGTTGGCCCTGGTCGGAGCGCTCGCCGTCGCGTGTTTTGTGAAGGTCCACGGGATCGTCTTCCTGGGCGCGCCGCGGACTCCCGAGGCGGCGAAGGCGCACGAATCGAGCTTCGTGATGCTCGGACCGATGGCGGCGCTCGCCGCCTGCTGCGTCGTGATCGGCGTCGTACCGCTCGCCGTCGCGCCGATCCTGGATGTCGCGGCGGCCGCGTTCACCGGCGGCGTCGCGGGCCCCGCCTCGCTCGCCGAATCCGCGCCGCTCGCCGCGATCAGCGGCGTGGCCGGTCTCTTCGCCGGGTTCCTCGCGGCCGGGGCCCTGTTCCTGGGCGTTCGAGGCGTCGGGCGCGCGCCGCGGTCGCTGACATGGGATTGCGGGTACGCCGCGCCGTCCGCCCGTATGCAATACACGTCGTCCTCGTTCGCCGAGACGCTCGTTCACCTGTTCTCATGGGCGTTGCGACCCGAGACGCACCGGCCCGCGATCAAGGCCCTCTTTCCGGACGACGCCCATTTTGAAAGCCACGTGCGCGACACGGTCCTTGAAAAGGCCCTCTTCCCGCTCACGCGCGGCGTCCTTTGGTTGTTCTCCTGGGCCCGCTATCTGCAAGCGGGCAACCTGCAAGCCTCGTTGATGTACATCCTGGCCGTCATCCTGTTCCTGTTGCTTTGGAGATAGCCGAAGACGTCGGATCATTCTTTCGCCGGAAGTTCGCCAAGCGAGATAGATCGATGTTCGAGTCGTTTCCGTTCGTGTCCGTCGTCCACATCCTCGTGGTGCTCGTCGCGCCGCCGCTGCTCCCCGGCGTCATCAACCGCGTCAAGGCGATCTTCGCCGGGCGAAGAGGCCAGCCTCTGCTGCAGACGTACTACGATATCGTCAAGTTGATCCGCAAGGAGAGCGTCCTGAGCGAAACGACGACGTGGGTATTCCTGTTCGGGCCGGTCGCGGCGGTCTCCACCGGCCTGCTCGCCGCGCTGCTCGTCCCGCTCGGAAACGCCTCGGCTCCCTTGTCGTTCGAGGGCGACCTCATCCTGCTCGCCTACGCCCTCGCGCTCGGCCGCTTTTTCACGATGGCCGCCGCGCTCGATACGGGGTCGGCGTTCGAAGGCATGGGTGCGGCGCGCGAAGCGACCTACGCGTGCCTCGCCGAACCGGCTCTCTTCCTGGGACTGATCGCCATCGCCCGATTGACGGGCGGCCTTTCGCTGGACGGCATGCTCGGGCCCGCGCTGCTCCACGGTTGGAGCGTCGCGGCCGAGTCGTTGCTGCTCGTGTTGATCAGCTGGTTCGTCGTTCTGCTGGTCGAGAACTGCCGGATTCCGTTCGACGATCCGAACACGCACCTGGAATTGACGATGATCCACGAGGTCATGGTGCTCGACCACAGCGGACCGGCGTTCGGGATGGTGCTCTATGGCGCGTCGCTCAAATTGTTCGTCTTCAGCGCGCTCGTTGTCCGCTTGGCGTTCCCCGTGCGCACCGGTTCGGAACCGCTCGATTGGATCGTCGTCCTCGCGGGGACGATCGGTGTCGCCGTGGGAGTGGGAGTCATCGAATCAACCTTGGCCCGTCTGCGTTTGACGTCGATCCCCGCGCTCCTCACCGGCGCCGGCGTCCTGTCGCTTTTTGGAATGATCCTCGCACTCGTCCACTAACGGAAGGCCGATATGGTTCCCGGAATCGTCGATCCGTGCATGGTGCTTGTGCTCACGCTCAACTTCCACATCCTCGGGACGCCCCGGTTGCGGTCACTGATCTTCGTCGTGGGCCTGCACGGCGCATTGCTCGGGTTCCTGTACCCGGTCGCCCATCAGGGTTTTCATGCCGAATTCCATGGTGGGCCGGCGGCCCTCGGAGCCCTCATCCGACTCGGCCTCTTGACCGCGGCCATCGTCGGCATCAAGGGCCTGTTGATCCCCAACGTGATGCACCGCGCCGTCCGGCTCGCCGATATCCGTCCGACGCTCAGCTCGGTCATCGGGTTCACGCCCAGCGTGTTGCTCGGGGGGATCGGCACGGGAGCGGCGTTCCTTTTCGCATCGCGTCTGCCTCTGCGGGAAGGCCATGAACACCATTTGCTCGTTCCGGCCTCGCTCGCGACGGTGCTCGCGGGTTTCCTCGTGCTGGTGACGCGCCGCGAGGCCCTCGGCCAGGTACTCGGCTATATCGTCATGGAAAACGGCATTTTTGTCTTTGGCCTGTTGTTGATCGACGCCATGCCCGTGCTCGTCGAACTCGGCGTCGTGCTCGACCTGTTCGTCGGCGTGTTCGTGATGATCATCATCGTAAACCATGTGAGCCGCGCGTTTCCCGAGGCCAGTACGGAGCACTTGCGGACGTTGAGGGAATGAGCGGGCGGCTCGGATGCGCGGGTATTGCGTTGTTCTTGGGAAAACGCATCGTCGATGGGGCAATCGTGGGATGGGGGCGTGATCCATGATCGTGTGGTTGATTCTCGCGCCGCTCGCCGCCGCCGCGATCGCCATGGCGATTCCGAGCAATCGGTTCCGTCCGTGGATCCTCCCCGCCGCGGCCTCGGTCCAATTGGCCTTGGTGGCGAGGCTCGTGCCGCACGGCGATCCGAGACTCTTCAACCGGTGGCTGGCGGTCGATCCGCTGAGCCGACCGTTCCTGGCGATCGTCGGAGTCGTCTTTTTTCTTTGTTCGCTCTATGCGCCGAGCTATCTTCGGATCCGCGCTGAGCGTCCGAACCGAGTGCTTTGCGCCTGCCTGCTCCTTTTCCTGGCGGCCATGAATCTCGTCGCCCTGGCGCACCATCTGGGTTTGATGTGGGTGGCCGCCGAGACGATGACGCTGGTGACCATTCCGAGCATCTACTTCAACCACAATCCGCGCTCGCTCGAAGCCGCGTGGAAGACGCTCGTGCTCGGATCCGTCGGAATCGCGATGGCCCTCTTGGGTTCGTTCTTCCTCGCCTACGCGATGCTCGAGGGCGGTTCGGCGTCGACGCTGTTGATCGACGAACTGGTCGAACGGCCGCACACCTTGTCACTCCCCTGGTTGCGGGCCGCCTTCGTGCTGCTCGTCGTCGGCTACGGCACGAAGATGGGACTGGCGCCGATGCACACGTGGAAACCCGACGCGTACGGCGAGGCGCCGGGAATGGCCGGCGCGCTTCTGGCCGGGGGCATGACGAGCTGCGCGTTCCTGTGCGTGCTGCGGTTCGTCCACATCGCGCGGATCGCGGACGACGCGGACTACGCGAGCCGGATTCTCCTGTTCTTCGGTCTGCTCTCGATGGCGACGGCCGCCGTCTATATGGCGAAGCAAAAGGACATCAAGCGGTGTTTGGCCTATTCGAGCGTCGAACACATGGGCATGCTCGTCTTCGGGCTCGGCATCGGCGGAGGCGCCGTGGCGGGCGCGCTCCTGCACGTGATCCACAACGCCGTGTGCAAGACGGGCATGTTCCTCGCCGCCGGCAACATCCACCGCGCCTACGGGAGCAAATCGACCGATGCGGTGCGGGGCGTGCTGCGGCGCCTTCCGGCGAGCGGCGGCCTGTTGCTCGTCGGCTTCTTCGCGATCACCGGCTCGCCCCTCTTCGGTCCGTTCGTGAGCGAATCGATGATCGTCGGCGGCGCGTTCGCCTCGGGACAGCTCGCCGCCGGCCTCGCATTCCTCGCCCTCATGCTCATCGTGTTCCTCGGAATGGGAAATACGCTGATCCACTGCGCGCTCGGTCCCGAACCGGAATCGGCGAACGCCACGCGGTTCCGCGATCGGATCCCGATGGTCGCGCCCGTCGCGATCTGTATGCTGTTGACATTCGCGCTCGGAATCCACACGCCGGAGTTCCTCCGCGACTGGATCGACGGCGCGGTCGCGTTCCTCGCGAGCGGTCCGGCCGTCCCTTGAAGGAATACGGACCCGTTGGCCGGCGCCCGTACGCACCCTGGTCGAGGAATCCCATATGAAACGACTCGCCCCGCTCGCCGCGCTCTTCCTCTTTCCCGCCACGCTCCATGCACAGCCGCTCAAGGTCTTTGTCCTCGCCGGTCAGTCGAACATGCAGGGGCACGCGCGGGTAACGACGTTCGAACACATCGGCATGGATTCCGCCACGGCTCCCATGCTGGCCGACATGCAAAACGCCGACGGTTCGCCGAAAGTCGTGGATCGCGTCTGGATCTCCTCGATCGGCTGCGCCGAACACGAACAGACGGGGCCGTTGACGGTCGGGTTCGGCGCGTCGAACAACGGGCCGAAGATCGGGCCGGAATACACGTTCGGCATCCAGATGCGGAAATCCACCGACGGGCCGATCCTGCTTATCAAGACCTCATGGGGCGGCAAGAGCCTGCACACCGACTTCCGCCCGCCGAGCGCCGGGCCCTACCCGTTCAACGCCGTCGAGCTGGCCAATTATCGCAAGCAAGGGAAAGACGTCGAGTCCCTGCGGGCGGAGCGGGCGAAACAGACGGGGGTCCATTACCGCCTGATGGTCGAACACGTCAAGGCCGTGCTCGCCGATATCCCGCGCGTGGTTCCGGATTACGACGCGGCCCAGGGTTACGAACTTGCGGGGTTCGTGTGGTTTCAGGGCTGGAACGACATGGTGGATGGCGGCGTCTATCCGCATCGCGACCAGCCCGGTGGTTACGATGCCTATGGCGACGTGCTCGGACATTTCATCCGCGACGTGCGAAAGGACCTCGGCGCGCCGAACCTGCCGTTCGTCATCGGCGTGCTCGGCGTGGGAGGGCCGACCTCCGAGTATGGTCCCGACCAGCAACGCTACAAGGCGACGCATCAGCATTTCCGCGATGCGATGGCCGCACCCGCCTTGCGGCCCGAGTTCGCGGGAACTGTCATCGCCGTGCGGACCGAAGTGTATTGGGATCGCGAGCTGACCGCGGTGAAGGCGAAGGAAGAGGGGCTCCGACGCAAGGCGAAATCGCTCGCCGCCGAAAGCCGTCGGAATGCGGCGGAGGAGCACGCGATCTTCGAGAAGCTGCGAGGCGAGGAACTCACCGACCGCGAACGCAAGATTCTCGACGTCGCAATCTCCAACCAGGCGTATCATTATCTCGGCTCAGCCAAGATCCTCGGCCGCATCGGCATGGCGTTCGCCGAAGCGATCGTCGAACTCGAGAAAAGCAAGCCGCGATAAGCGCCCGGTCACGCGCGGGGCGCGAGCCGCCCTCGTCGCCGGATGGGTCCGCGCTCCCGCCACGCTCTGGCGAGCGCGGCTACGTTCTGGCGAGCGCGGCTACCTCAGCGCGGCGCGGATCGCAGGGATGAGCAACTCGGCGACCCGTTCGTGACCGGCATTGGCCGGATGCATGCCGTCGAGCAGCATCGCGTCGATCGGTGTGCGGTGGCGTACCGGTAAACGTCCGGCGGATTGCGTCATTGACGGCGGGGGTATCCTGGGGCGAGACGTCCGATCGAGGTCTCACTCCGGGAGGTTGGTATGGCTGGAAGGCGGGGAACACGGGCCGAGGTGGCGGCGAAT
>Ga0194120_10002284_pt1 | contig 33335 bp, 28 predicted proteins | sample TA2MahCa65mmetaG_FD_148642 | JGI IMG/M metagenome (GOLD analysis project Ga0194120, IMG submission 148642) | Freshwater microbial communities from Lake Tanganyika, Tanzania - TA2015019 Mahale Deep Cast 65m | ecosystem: Environmental > Aquatic > Freshwater > Lake | place: Tanzania: Lake... | reverse complement strand
GCTCTACATCCACGCTCGCGCCCGCCGCCAGCGCGGCTTCGTGCGGCGAAGCGGGCAGCGGAAAGGCGTGGGCGGGTTCGGCGAGACGCAGTGCAGCGCCCGCGAGCCGTCCGACGACCTCCGTGTCGCTCTCCGTGCCGGTCTGCACGGGCTTGAAGTACCCCGCGCGTCCCTGGCGCGTCGCCGCGCGCGCGAGTAACGCCGCGACGATGGTCTTGCCAACGCTGGTGTCCGTCCCCGCCACGACCAACGCCTGCGCCCGCGCGCGAAACGGACTCGTCGATGTGCGCGGCAAGGTGAGCGCGCGCAGAGAGACGATCAGCGCCTCCAACTCGGCGTCGCTGTTCGACGCATGGCACACCAACCGCAGACGCGACGAGCCCTCGGGCACGGTCGGGGGCCGCACCGCGCGCACGTCGAGTCCGCGCACGCGCAGCTCGCGCGCTGCGGTCAGGGCCGCCTCGGCGCCGCAGACCACGAAGGGCACAATCGCGCCCGCGGGCGCCGGCAGGTCGAGTTGCGAGGCCAGTCGCCGCGCGAGCGCGAGCGCGCGCTCGCGGCGTGCATGGGCGCTGCGCGCGCGCTCGATACCAGCGCGTAGTGCGCCGACTACCGACGGAGGTGCGGCGGTCGTGAAGGCAAAGCTGCGCGCGCGGTCGACCAACGCGGCGCGCACCTCGGCACCGCACACCACCAGCGCGCCAGAAGCGCCCAGCGCCTTGCCGCCGGTCAACACGCGCGCCGCGAGCACCGGATCGCGCGCGCGTTCCTCGCCGAGCGCTGCCCAAGCGCCCGCGCCGTGCGGTCCGAGCAGCCCGATGGCGTGCGCCTCGTCGACGATCAAGCTCGCGTCGAAGCGCGCGCACACTGCCGCGATCGCTAGAAGCGGCGCCAGATCGCCGTCCATGGAGAACACGCTCTCGGTCGCGACCAGAGCCGCACCGCCGCGTCCGAGTGCGCCGAGCTTGCGCTCGAGGTCCTCGGGGTCGGCGTGGCGGTAGATCACGACGCGCGCCCGCGCCAGACGCAGGCCATCGATCAGGCTGGCGTGGTTGAGCTCGTCGGAAAGCACGACGTCGCCGGGGCGAATCAGCGCACCGAACAGTCCGAGGTTGGCGTGGTAGCCACTGGGAAAGAGCAGCGCGTCGTCGGCATCCAACCACTCCGCCGCCGCGCGCTCGACCTCGCGATCCAGCGGCGAGCCGCCGCCGAGCAGGCGCGACGCACGGCCGCCCGCTCCGTGCTCCAGCGCCGCGCGCGCGGCTTCGATCAGCGCCGGATCGCGCGCCAAGCTCAGGTAGTCATTGCTGGTGAAGTCCGCGCCGCCGGTGTGCGGCTCGACGACCTCGCGCGTGAGGCCGCGCGCGGCGCGTTGCTCGCGCGCGAGCGCGAGCCGTTGCGGCAGTCCGCCCCGCGGCTCCATGGCGTGCCCTAGCGCTCGCCGGTCGCCGCGCGCAGGCCGAGCTTCTCGAACAGAGCCGCGTCGCTAGCGGGCGTTGGATTGGGCGTGGTCAAGAGCTCGTCGCCGACGAAAATCGAGTTGGCGCCGGCCAGAAAACACAATGCCTGCGCGGCCTCGTGCAACTGCGTGCGGCCAGCGGAGAGGCGCACGACGCTCGTCGGCATCAGGATGCGAGCCGTGGCAACGGCACGCACGAGCTCACTCCAGTCGAGCGGCTCGGCGCGTTCGAGCGGTGTGCCCTCCACGGCCACCAGCGCGTTGATCGGCACGCTCTCGGGCGGTGGGCATTGCGCGGCGAGTTCGGCCAGCAGTTCCGCGCGCGCTCGCCGCGTCTCGCCTAGGCCCAGAATGCCGCCGCAGCAGACGTGGATGCCAGCTGCGCGCACGACCGCCAACGTGTCAAGGCGCTCGTCGTAGCCGCGCGTCGAGACGATCTCGCCGTAGTGGCTGCGTCCCGTGTCGAGGTTGTGGTTGTAGTAGTCCAGCCCCGCCTCGCGCAGACGCTCGGCCTGATGCGGCTCGAGCATGCCCAGCGTGACGCACGACTCCAGACCCAGAGCCTTCACGCCGCGCACCATCTCGAGCACGCGCTCGAACTCGGGCCCGTCGCTGACCTGACGCCAGGCGGCGCCCATGCAGAAACGGTCGGAGCCGTTGGCCTTGGCCGCGCGCGCCGCTGCGAGCACGTCCCCGACCTGCATCAGGGGAGCGCGCGCCACGGGCGACTTGTGGTGCGCGCTCTGCGAGCAGTAGCCGCAATCCTCCGGGCAGCCGCCGGTCTTGATCGAGAGCAACTGGCTGCACTGCACGCGCGCTGGATCGTGGTGGGCACGGTGCACGCGCGCGGCCTCGAAGACCAGTTCCAGAAGCGGGCGCTCGAGCACCTCCAAGGCGCGTTCAACGGCCGACGCAAGGGTCACGGTGGCGGACATGGGTCGCGGAGTCTAGCGCCGCGCCTGCGGTGGCACCGCGACGTCCTTCGCGGTCCAGCGCGGCCCTCTTGGCTTGGACCGCCGCGAGCTCACCGCACCTCACGAGCGGGTAGGGCTCGGCCGAGAACGAGGGATCTCGAGGCTGCGACGGGGCGGAGAGGGACGAGCGCGCCGTGGCTAAGGCGCGGCTCCAAAGCCTCGGCGGAGCTCCCAACGACGCCAAGGGCGGAGCGTGACGAGCGCTTGACAGGTCGGAGCGCCGTGGCGAGCCTCCCTCGGCGGTCGACGAGCACCTCGCACGGCGTTGCGTCCTCCGCTCGACGTCCCGCTTTCGACTCCATGATCTCCGGATTCCACGCACGAACACCGACTCTCGAGCGATCTCATGACAGGTGAGCCCATCCTCTTCTGCTGGAGTGGCGGCAAGGACTCCGCGCTCGCCCTGCACGCCATTTTGGAGTCTGGAGACTACGAGCCCGCCTGCCTGCTCACGACCTTCAACGAGCACTTCCAACGAGTCTCCATGCACGGCGTGCGCATCGAATTGGTGGAGAAACAGGCGGAGCACGCCGGAATCCCGCTTGAGAAGGTCGTCGTCAGCCAGCAGTCGTCCAACGAGGACTACGAAGCCAAGATGAGCGAGGTGCTGCTTCGCCACCGCGAACGCGGCATTCGGACCGTCGCCTTCGGCGATATTTTCCTCGCGGACCTCCGCGCCTGGCGTGAAGACAATCTGGCGAGGATTGGCATGCAGGCCATCTTTCCACTCTGGAAGCAGGACACGCGCCAGCTCATCCAACGGTTCATCGATCAGAAGTTCCAGTCCATCCTCTGCTGCACGAACGACGCGTGGCTGGGCGAGCAGGATGTCGGCAAGCCCATCGACGAGGACTTCCTGAGCAGCCTGCCCCCCGATGTGGATCCCTGCGGTGAAAATGGGGAATATCATTCCTTCGTCTTCGACGCCCCGTTTTTCCGAGCACCCATTCCGATCAAGATCGGCGAAAAAGTCTACCACCCTCTGGAGCTCACGCATGGCTCCTCGCGCGCCTGTCCGCAGCCGATCGAGCCGACGCGAAATCCGACGCGAGGATTCTGGTTCTGCGACTTGCTGTTGGACGAGCAGTCGTCGCCACGGGAGCGGGAGCGTCCGCGGTCCGCGCACGCGGGGAAGGGTGTTGAGCCGCGGCGGCAAGACACCTGACGAGGCTGGCGAGTGGCAAGCTCGCCCAACCTCTCCGCGGCAGGGGCGGCGTGGCAGCGGGAGAGTCGACATCCAGAATCACACGAAACCGGCACGTCGGAGGCGGGTTGACAGCCCCTGAGACCATGAAGCCGATCCTCGCCCTAGCGTGCCTTTCTGCCTTGGTTCCCGGAGCGTTCGCGCAGTCGAACCTGCGCGTCTGGCACGAGCACGGCCAGACCTGGGTGCGCTGGACGGCCGATCTGGCGCTGACGGGGTCCCAGAGTTGGTCGATCTATCGCTCCCCCACGCCGATCACGGACCTCTCGAGCGCCACGTTGATCGCCAAGACGTTTCCGCGCGACGCGCAGGGTGGCCTGTTGCAAGTCGCGAGCGCGGGAGCGCGCTGGGTCGCACCCGATCCCGACTCCGCCGGCAGCGTGACCATGGCCGCGAACCAAGCGCTGTTCGTGTACACGCCGCGCGCGGCCGCGAGCGAGCACTTCGCCGTGGTCAAGACGGGCAACACGGCGCTCTCGAGCACAAACACCTTTGGCCCCGTCGCGCAGACGCTCGGTCCGATCGTGCCGCACGTGCAGCTCGCGGGCACGGACGGAGGACATCCGTACAAGGTCTACGCGCTGTGGGTCGACGGCGACTTCGATCCGAGCGAGGGCCGCAGCGACTTTCCGGTGATGGCCAACGCGTCGATGCGCGGAGTGCCGCGCCTCTTCGCCGTGTTCGATCCGAGCGGCGCCTTGCCGCCGGCGCCGCGTCCCACCGTCGCGTTCCTGCACGGTGGCGACGGGAGCTTCTGGAACTACCGACCTTCGAAGAGCACCGACCACCAGATCAACCTGAACATCGAGAACGGCCTGTACGTCACGTTCGACGATCGCGTCTGGATCCGCGGTGGCTTCCCGTTTCCCGACCAGCCCTACGAGTTCCGCACGCGCTGGTTCGGAATGTCGCAAGAGTACGACCGCTTCGAACCGCCCAACGTTGCGTCGACGAACTCCGCGCTCGTGCCCGATACGACGCCGCGTTTCATCGATTTCGCGCTCGATTGGCTCGTCGCGCAGCGCGGAGCGGACCCCGATCGCATCGCGATGGCGGGGCTCTCGATGGGCGGTCGCGGAGCGTCCATCTATTTGCGCTCACGCCCCGGACGCATCTGTGCGGGCATGTGCTATGTGCCGACGATCGTGCAGGACTTCCAACCGGGCTGGGAGGCGATGTTCGGGGGCCCGACACAAAACCTGCCGACGACTCTGGGTGTCAACTACTTGGAGCTGATGCGCTTCAGCACGCCACTGTCGCCGCTGCATCCGCCGTTCACGCGCGTGATTTCGGGCACCAACGACGTCTCCGTGGGGTGGATCGGAATTCCCGGCGCGTACGGCGAGGTCGAAGACGAGCGCTGGGGCTGGAACCTCTACTGGGACGAGCGCCAGCACACGGCTACCGGAGGAGGATGGGCGAGCGCGCACTTTCATGGTTCGCAGAAACTCAGCTTGCCCGGCCTGACGAGCTTCTCACGGCTGCGCTCGTTCCCCGCGCTCCACGACATCGACCACGCCATCGCGCTCCCAGGCGAGCAACCCGATCCGGGGAGCGATGTGCTTCCCCATGACGGCGACGACTGGGGTGCGCGCGGCGGTTGGTTCGCGTGGGACGATGCGACCATGGTCGATACCGCACAGGCGTGGGGCGTGACGATCCGGCTGCGCTCAGGCGAGCCGTTCGCGAACGACAACTCGCCCACCGCGCTGGCGAGCGCGCGTGTGACGGTGCGTCGTCCTCAGCTGCTGCAAGTCGCGATCGGCGACAAGTTCTATTGGCGTCTCGAAGATGCGACGAATGGCGCGTTTTTGCGCTCGGGAACTCTCGTCGTCGGCCCCGACGGCCTCATCACGACGCCCAAGCTGCTCTTCACCACGAGCCCGCGACGCCTCGAGTTGCACCGCGTTCTGGTCGATTCCTACTGAGGGAGCGGACCGCGTTCGACGTTCCGCGCGGCAAGGCGAACCTGCCCGCGCGAGCGGCACGCGCCGCCGACCACAGGCGTCGAGACGTCCCTCGTCGGTGTCGTGGATGTCGCGCTCGCGCCGGTGGACGGTGCGGCGAGCGAGGTCGTAGGATGCTCCGCGGTCGGCGTCCTCGTCCCATCCTTCCGCACCGCGCCCGTGTCATCGATCCGCCGCCATGGACTGTACGCCGCGCTCGCCTGAGTTGCTGTGGGAGCGCACGGCCTCTCCCAGCCGGGTCTTCGCGCGGTTGGAGGGCGAGCACGAGGCCGCGGTGCTGGTGGTCGGCGGCGACTATGGCGGCTTGTCCACGGCTCTGCATCTAGCCGAGCTCGGCGTGCGCGTGGCGCTGCTCGAAGCAGAGGACGTGGGGCACGGCGGCTCGGGGCGCAACAACGGCCAGATCATTCCACACCACGCCAGCCATGCGCCGACGGAAATCGAGCAACGCTTCGGCGTCGAGCGCGGGCGGCGCCTCAACCGCTTCGTGCGGGATGCCGCGGCCTACACCTTCGATCTGATCCGTCGTCACGGCATCGAATGCGACGCGGTGCAGAATGGCTGGGTGCAACCAGCCCACGTTGGAAGCAAGCTGGCGCGCTCGCGGCTGCTCGCTGAGTGATGGGCGGAGCGGGGCGCCGACGTGCGTTTTCTCGACAAGCCCGCGCTCGACGAACTGCTCGGCACGGCGCAGTATCACGGAGGCTGGTACGCGGCGAGCGGCGGCCACGTCAATCCGCTGGCGCTGGCGCGCGGTCTGGCGGATGCGGCGGCCGGGGCCGGCGCCGCGATCTTCACGCACAGCCCGGTGATGACGCTCGCACGCCAAGGCGACCGCTGGCGTGCGAGCACGCCGTGTGGATCTGTGACGGCCGAGCGCGTCTTCATCGCCATCGGCACCGCGCCCGACGGCCCCTGGCCCGGCCTCGCGCGCACGGTGGTCCCGATCCGGCTCTACCAACTGGCGACCGCGCCGCTCTGCGCAGGACCATCTTGCCCACCAACGTGGCGATGTCCGACACGCGCACCGATCTGCGGTACTTCCACTTCGATCGCGACGGTCGGCTCGTCACCGGAGGATCGCACGTGCTCTGGATTCAGGCGCGAGCTCGCGCCGAGCGCAGTCGAGGCGCGCTCCTGCGCGCGTGCTTTCCGCGGCTGGAGGAGGTCGCCTTCGAGCACTACTGGGACGGCCTCGTCGACTTGAGACTGGATCGCCTGCCGCGCATCGTCCGCCTCGCCGAAGGCGTGCATGCGATCAACGGCTACTCCGGCCGTGGCCTCGCCTTCGCCTGTGCGCTCGGTCGCGACATGGCCGCCTTCCTCGTCGGCGCTACCGAGGAGGTGCTGCCGCTGCCCGTCTCGCAAACCGAGCCGACGCGACTTCACGGGTTGGTGCACTTCGCCGCGCGCCTTGCGCGTGCGGCGAATCGCTGGCGGGATGCCTGGGCATGACCACACGCGCCGAGATGCTCGCTGCGAGGAGCGCCGTCGTCGCGTCCGCGGCGAGCGACGGCCTCGGCGAGCCACTTGACGCTGGCGCATGGCGCGACGAACCTCCACCTCGCGGTCGCTGACGGTCGCCTGCGGCGGAAACCACCCGCTCGGAGTTTCGTTCCTCACACGCTGCCCATGACCACGGACCGTCTCGCCTCCCCTTCGAGCCAGCGCTGGCTCGGCGCGCTGATCCTCGCTCTGACGTTGGTGCTGGGAGTGCGCGTGCTGCACCTCCAAGCGCGCGCGGCCGGCGACCTGCGCGTGACGCCCGACGAGGTCGAATACGCGCTGTGCGCGCAGCGCATCGCGACGATCGGTCGCTACGACCTCGAGCTCGACGGCGTCGCCACTGCGCCGCACTCCACGCCGTGGTTCTCCGCGCTGCTCGCGCCGGCGTATTGGATCGACTCGGAGGAAGTCGGGGCGGGAATTTGGGTCGTGCTCGCGAGCTCGCTGTGCGGATTGCTGTTGATCGTGCGCATCGGCGAGCGCGTGAGCGGGCCGCTCGGCGCCGCGGGGGCGGTGATCGCGCTGCTGTCGACGCCGCTGTTCCCATACCTTTCGCGATTGATCATGACCGATGCGCCGGCGCTGATGTTCGCGCTCGCCACGACGCTGCTGTACCTGCGCCAGCGCGAGCGCGAGCCCACCGCGCTGGGAGCCTTGGGAGCGGGCGCGCTGATCGCGCTGAGCTTCGCGCTGCGCAGCGTCTACGTCTCACTCCTCACACCGTTTGTCTGGCGGATCGTCGCTCGCCCCGGCCGTCGCATCCTGTGCGCGACGTGTCTGCTGGCGCCGCTCTCGATCGTGATCGCCGCCAACGCCTACTACAACCACACGACCTTCGGCGACTGGCAGCGCACGGGCTACCAGTTCTGGTGCGCTGTCCCCTACGACTATCCCGAGTTGCTGTTGTCCACGGACAACCTCGCGCTGAACCTCGGCGATTTGACCACGCGTTGGGGCCCGCCCGCGCTGTGGCTCGGTGCCATCGGACTGTCGACGTGCCTGTGGCGAGTGCGCGCGAGCTCGACGCCGTTCATCACCTTCGCCGCTCTGACCGCGCTGCCGATCAGCGCGCTGCACGCGGTCTACTTCTATGCCGACCTGCGCTTCCACCTGTGGCTGCTCGGCGCGGCGACGGCGCTCGGCGGCATGGGCCTCGCGGCGCTCGTTCCACAGCGTTGGCGCACGCGGCGGGAGCTCGCCGCCGTGGCGCTGGCGATCGCGTGCTTCGCCGTGCCCGACCCGACCGAGTTCCCACCGCTGCGACGGCGCACTTCCGACCAGCTCAAGCTGGTGACTCCCAACGACGCGCTCGTGATCAGCGGTCTGGAGCCGGTGTATCTGAAGGCGCTCGAGGACGCGGGCTCGAGGCGCGAGTTCATGGCCGCCTCGCGCGACGTCGAGTTCGCGTCGAAGGTGCTCTCGCGCGTGCGCGTGCCGCGCGAGATCGCGCAACCGATGGGTCCCTACGACCACCGTGCGCGTGGACTGCTCGCGAGCGGTTCCGTCGAGGCTCACGCACGAACGGCGGATGAGATGCCCGCCGAGATCGCGCGCGAAGTGCGCGCGGGCCGCGCCGTGTACCTCGAGCGCAGCTTTCTCTCCAACCCGCAGACCGAGTGGCGGATTCTGGGAAACGCGCTGCGCCTCGAGAGCCCGTCGGCCTCGATCTCGCGCTTGGTGGCGCGCTGAGGCGCGCATGGTCGGCGTCGCGAGCGCCGCGGCGAGCCGACGCACGCAAGCTGCGAGGATGTCGAGTTCGGTGTGGATCGGGAGGACGACGCGGACTCCCCCGAGTGGCCGCTCAGCGCTGCTGCTCGCGGGCGCGCTTGTGCCCGCGCGGCCTCTCTTCGAGCGGTTCGACCGTCTCGCGCGGCCCGAGCGACGAGATCTGTTCATGCTCCCCGACGCCCTCGCTTGAGCCACCCCGCTGAACCTGCAGCTCGAGCACGGCTGGAGCCGCGAGCTCGAAGATGCCGCTCGCTCGGAAGCGCCGGAGCTCTCCCCTGCCGCGCGGCGACTCGAGCAAGCGCTGCTCGAGCTCTCGCTGGCCCACTCGCTCGCGCAAGACGACGCGCAGCGTCGCTCCCACCGCCGAGGATTCCCCCTCCCCCCGAGTCAGGGCTCCGCGGATGTGCCACGCGTGCTGGCCCGAAGGTAGCTCCCACTCCACACGCAGCGTCGGCTGTGCGCACAGGACCGCGCCCTCGTCGGTGAGACGGGTCCACGCGGCGCCATCGAATTGCACGCGACTGGGCGGACGGCTGGCCCATGGATGCAGCTGGGAACGAGCGAGCGACGCGCCGATGCGGGGCGGCGCGAGGTGAGTGCAGCGCACGCTCGCGATGGGCTCGACGAGTAGCTCGCCATCGCGAGGACGCGTCCAACGCAGTCTTCGCACGCGCGAGATGTCCTCGCCGGCGAGCCAACGCTCGAGGTCGTATTGCGTCGCGAACCACGGCTCCAGTCGCCAGCCATTTCGCGCGACCTGCGGGGCGAGCTCGTGCACGCCAGCGCTGCCATCTTCGAACTCGAGCTCCAGACTCGGGAGCGGGCCGCGCACGAGAGCCGAATGCACGCGTCCGAGTCCAGTCGGCTTCAGATCCAGCTCCATCCACAGCCCGCGAGCCGCTCGATGTTGTCCAATCGGAGCAGCACGACATCGGGGGCGCTCACGGCGGTGAGCGCTGCGAGATTCTCTCGCGCGAGCCAAGGCGTGTGGACCGAATACGACTGCGCGATGGGGCGGCCACGCACGACCAGACCGTTGAAGCTCGCCAGTGCTTGCTCTACGCCGATGAGATCGACCGGTCGGCCGCGGGCGAGCTCCAGCGTGCGCGGCATCGCGTAGCGCGCTCGCGCGAGGGCCTCTCCCTCCTCCAGCTCTTCACGCCGTTCCGCGAGCGCGGCGAATCCTCCCAGCCCCTTCGCGACATCTCCCGTTCGAGCGCGCAACAGCGCGCCGACACCGAGATCCGCCGTGTGTGACAGCGTGGACGAGCCGGGCAAGGCGCTGACCACCGCGAGCAGCGCGAGCGCCAGCGCCGTGAAGCTCGCGGCTCCGACGCCGAGCGCGCGCGGATCCCAGCGCTCGGCGTACGAGCGTGCAAGTACCGCCACTGCAGCGAGCGTGAGCACCGCCGCAGGCTGCGCGAAGTCGAGCAACAACGGTCCCGAGCCTTGCGCCGGCGTGGCGCGAGTCGGACGGAGACTGGCTCGCGGAGCGCTGCGCGCCAAGTCCAGCCGCGGCCGGTCATCCAATCGGCTTGCGGCCGACGATCGCGAGCCAGACGGGTCGATCGCACGAGCAAGGGACGCAGCCCTCGAGCGAGCCCCGAAGAGCGACGCGCGGGCCTGCGCGTGCTTCGCAAGGCTCGCTTGCGCATGGCCGCAATGGCTGCGGATTCGGTGCGTGCGAGCGCGAGCTGCCGCTAGCCGATCTCACGACCTCGACGGATCTCGGTCTCCATCGAACGGTCATGACTGTTTGCGAAGTGCGGTTTTTCAGATTCGCGGCGCATGTGAGCGTGGTGGCGCTCGGCTGGCTGGGCTCCGCAGCGGGCCAGAGCGGCAAGACCGCGCTCGGTTCGCTCGGGCGGGAGTAGCTCGGCGGCCAGGGCGGTGTCGGCGGATGGCCCGATCGTCGTCGGCGAGTCGCTCGACGCCGCTGGGCGCGAACGCGCGTTCCGCTGGACGGCGGCGAGTGGAATGCAGGATTGGGGAACCCTCGGCGGTGCGCGGGCCAGAGCCCTGGGGCTCTCGCCGGACACAAGCCCGATCGTGGGCTCGTCACAGAACGCCAGCGCAGCGTGGCGTGCGTTCGTGGACGGCACAGACTGCGACGCAGACGCCGTGCTCGATCTCTGCGAGCTGCGCGCGTCGCAGGGACTCGACTGCAATGCGAACGGCGTGCTCGATACTTGTGACCTCGCAGCCGGAACGTCGTTCGACGTGAATCAGAACGGCCGACTCGACGAGTGCGACTGCCCCGGCGGCGCCATTCCGACGGTCTACTGCTCGGCAAAGCTCAACTCGCAGCTGTGTTTGCCAGCGATCGACATCAGCGCGGCGCCGAGCGCGAGCAACACGGACCACTGCACCGTGAACGCGACCAACGTGCTCGCGGCGCGCACTGGCGCCCTGGTCTACGGCTAACAGACGGCTGCGACGCCCTTCCGAGGCGGCACGCTCTGCGTGCAGGGCCCGATCCGCAGGACCGCCCTGCAAGAAAACTCGGGCAGCGCAGGTTCGCCCACACCGTGTGCGGGCCGCTTCTCCTTCGACTTCAACTCCTACATCGCCACGGGCGCGGACCCGCTTCTACAAGTCATCGGACAGACCTTCGCGTGCCAGCACTGGAGCCGAGATCCGGCAGATCTGGTCGGATCGAGTCTCACGGACGCCGTGCGCGGAGCGATCTGCCGGTAGCGCGCGAACGAGGCCTGCCGCCCAGCGCGCACTCGCTTGCGCGAGCACGAACAGCCCGGAATCCGCACGTGAACTTCGTCAGCGCAGCGTGAGCTTGCGCCGCGCGCCGGGCTCGAGCTCGAGCGAGAGCGAATGCCACGTGCCGTCGACGTCGACGTGAAGCACGAGCGGGCCGGGCGCGACGTCGCGGAGCACGAAGACCCCGTGTTCGTCGCGCTCGGGTGCGTCGTGGAGGCCGATCACCTCGCGCACGCGCTCACCCTCGATTTCCAAGCTCGCGCAGGGCACGAGTTGCGCGATGATCGGCGGCCGCGGCGTGAGGGAGGGAAGCACGACCGTGCGCTCGACATAGCCTTCCGCCCGCAGCGCGAGCTCGACTGCCACTCCGCGCTCGACTTGGATGGGCCAGCCCACTTCGCCCGGCGAAATACTCCCCCCGCGTGTGCCGCGTGCGTGAGGATCAACGCGCAGCAGCCCCGCGAGCTCGATCGGCACGTCGATTTCGAGCGTCTCCAGCTCGCGCTCGAGGGGCTGGCTCTTCCAGCCTGCGAGTTCCTCGATCACCAGTGGCTTGGACAGCTCTTCCGGCATCAGCACGACGGAAAACGGTCGCCGCACGAACGGCAGCGCGACCGTCACCGGCACTCCGGGAGGCACGCTGTAGCTGGTGCTCTGGTTGTGATCGATGCTCAACGACTGCCCGGCGGCCTCGAGCACGAGCTCGACCCACATCGGCTCGCCATCGGGGCCTGCGATGGCGCCGATGGAGAGCTCCGGCTCCGGCTGTGCATCGACGACGAGCGTCGTCGTCGTGCCGGACTTCAGCTCGAGCGTCTGTGAGCGCTCGACGAAGCCCGTGAAGGGCGCGCCGACGAGAAGTCGCGCATTTCCCGGCGGAAACCGATGCACGCCGTTGCTGTCGGAGCGCCAGCCTTGCTCATGCAGCAACACGAAGGGCAAGCCCGGCCGAGCGACCTCGATCCGCACGATGGGGTCCGTTTCGGCCCACGTCCGGTTGCGGACATCGCCGTCCTGTCGCAGCAGCAGCTCCCCGCAGTCCCAGCCCGCGAAGTCGAGCAGCGAGTCGTCGCGACCGGGCGACAACGGCGCGTGCAGCAGCAAGTTCTGGTCTTGGAAGGCGAACCCGAATTCCGCGCGCCCTTCGGCGTCGGTGTGCGTGAAGCTCCACTCCGGCGCGTAGCCCGCGAGCACGCGCGTGTTCGCCGCGGGTCGACCCTCGGGATCGAGCAACCGAAAGCGCAGCGGCCGCTTGCGACCGAGCAGCCAAGTCGGGGTCTCGCCCGCGACGGCGAGTACGTCCCCCGCGTCACGGTTGCGCAACGCCCCGAACCCGTCGGCCGTGACCTCGAGCTCGGGGGAGTCATCCAGCGGCGGCAGGAGCGAGAGATCGACCCGGCCGTGTGCGTCGCTGAACGCCTCGATCGCGCTAGGCCCGTGCGCACAGGTCTGCCGCGTCGTGACCTTCGCTCCGGCGATCGGTTCGCCGCGCAGGTTCTGGAGCACGAGTTCCGCGTTCGCGCGCCCCGGTACGAGCAGGATGTCGACGTACACCTCGCCCCATGCGCGAACGGTGCTGCGATAGCCGTCGCGCGTGAGCCGCAGCTTGTCCGCGTGGCGTCCCTCGCGCCGCGCGAGGATGTGATACGTACCGTCGCGGCGCGAAGTCTGCGCATCGACGAGCAGGCCCGGCAACTCCCAGTCTTCCGTCCAGCTCTCGACGAGCACGCCTTCGAGCGGCCGACCCGTGGTGGCGTCGAGCACGCGCCCCGTGCGCGCGTCCTCGAGTTCGGGCCGCTCGAACGTGGGCGCGGGAACGAAAGCCTCGGAGGGCCCAAGGCCCTCGATCGACTGAAGGAGCGCAATCGACAACAGAGTGGCCACGCACATTGGATTCGAGCCTAGCAAGCGCGAGCCCTGCACTTGTCAACCCACCGCGCGCGCGCCACCGAACGGCCTGCGAGCCGACCGAGATGCCGACACATGTAGCGACGCTGGGCTCGGATCGCGCATCCACGCGCTCGCGACATGCCCGAGCGAAGCCGCGTGACGAGAGTGTGTCGGCGAATCGCACGACGCGATCTCCGTCGCAGCCGATTTCGAGCGCGCGGTCGGCGACGATTTGGCGAACGAGGGCCAGCGGCTCGCATCGAGCGAGCGCCGCGTACCGCGTCACTTCCTGCGTGTGTAGACCATGTGCATCGTCTTCACGCGCTCGCCGCCGCGGTTCTCGTACATCGTCATCGTGTGGCGGTCGGGGCCTTCGACGTGAATCTCCTCGAGGCCCTCGGCGGGCTTGCAGGAGATCGGATCGGTGGCGTGCGTCTGCAGCACGAAGCTCTTGCCGCCTTCCAAGCCGCGCCCGCGCGAGACCATCAGCGTCGTCGACCAGTTGTCGAGCCAAGTGCCCACGTAGTGCCCTCCCGCGACGTCGTAACCCCACGTGCCGCGGCCGTGGAACGGCATGCCTTCCATCTCGCCCTCGTAGCGCTGGTCGAGGTAGCGGCCATCGAGCATCCACTCGGTGTGCATCACGCCCTTCATCTGCGACGGCGGCGCCGAGGGGTCCATCCAGAACTCGATCGCGACGTCCCAGTCGCCGACGAAGACGTCGAGCTGGCGATGCTCGGCACCGGGAGTGCCGGCGCGTTGCCACGCGGCCATCATCTCGTCGGGAGTCGGTTGCTCGGGCGCAGTGGCGCAAGCGGCGAAGGCGAGGCAGGCGAGCGCGAGCGAATTCCAAAGCTGCATGGCAGAGGTCCTTGGTCGTTGGAGTAGAGGAGATCGCCGCGCACGATACCGAAACCTGCGACGAGTGCGCCCGCGGAGTCGATGCGCGGGAACGTTGGCCGACGCTCTGTCGGCCCCCCCCATCGAAATGGGCGCGCCCCACGTCGCGCACCGCGGGAAGAGCGCGCCAGACGCGTCCCTACGCGCGCGCGGACTCCGGTAGACTCGCGCCATGTCCTTCGCCACTTCGATTCTCGCTGTCCTCGTCTCGCTCCCCGGACTCGCCTCGCGGACAGGGCCGGGCGACGCGCTCCTGCCCGCCGTCGACGCCTACATCTCCCTCGCGCGAGATCGAACGATCGCGGCCGCGCTCGCGCAGGGCGCCACGCTGCCCCCCGACTTCATCGCGTGGATCGAGGCCGATCCGCTCAGGGCGAAGTCGGTCTACGGCTGCCGCAAGGACCCGCTGAGCGTGCTGCTCGCGCTGCGCTCGCTCGAGATCGACCTCGGCGCGGACACCGTGCGCCGCAGCCACACCCAGCTCGCGCTCGCGTTTGCGCTGCAAAACTCCTACACGCCCGCGCGGACGAAGGCGGGAGGTTGGAACGATGGCGACGACGGCGCGGACGGCCAGACCGCGCTGAGCGACGTCTCGCCGCGCGCGCCGCTCGCGCTCGCGATTCCGCCCGATCCGCGCGTTCCGGTCGACACGAAGGACCCCTCGCGCGCACTCGATGTGCACGATCACGTGGTCAACTTCCTCGAGGATCACGCCCAGATCGAGGTCGAGATCGCGGTGCAGGAACTCCCGCCTCTGGAATACGACGAGAAGGGCGTCGCGAAGCCGCAGCGCAAGGCCGTGACCGTGATGAAGACGGTCCTTCGCAAGCCGTTCGGAGCCGACGTGATCGCCTCGGCGGCGCTTCAGGCCGAGTTCAACGCCTACTTGGCCGCCCATGGCCATGCCCAGACGCGCCTCGACTGCGGCGACCGCACCGTCCACTGGTATTCCAAGGATGGAGTCTCCGACAAAGACCTGCGCGCACGCATCAAGGCCGCACACGAGCTCTTCCACGATGCGTATCGCGCGAAGGGCCGCATGCCCGCCGAGCGCGACCGCGCACCGACGATGGCGGAATCGATGGCGTGGTTCGTGCGCAACGACCGCCATGCCTTCGACGACGCGACGCGCGCTGCGCGGCAGTGGCCGCGCTTCCCGCTCGACGCCCCATGGCCGCTGCTCATGATGCTCGTCGGCGACGACCAGCCACTCCGCGAGCGCGAGGACATCTGGGCGCGCTTTCGCGACACTGGCGAGTTGCGCACCTACGGCGAGTACATCGGCGGCATCGCGCAGCAGTTCGACATGCAGAGCGCACGGCGCGTGGCGCCGATCGCTTTCAGCTACGGCTCGATCCAGATGATGTGGAAGGACGGCGGCGTGTGCGGCACGATGGGGAACATCGGCGCGCGCACGCATCGCATCGTCGGACAACCGGCGTCGACGGCGGGCCAACCGGGACACTGCGCGCTCGTCTTCATGGAGCGCGACGCGAAGACCGGCGAGTTCCTCTGCAGGGGCGGTCAGTACGCCACCGGCGGCGACGAAGTCACGACCGTGCACGCGGGCTGGAACTACGACGACCGCGGCGGGCGACGCCCGATGGTGTTCCACCAGTCCGTCGCTTGGGGCGTGAACGCGGGCTTCGAGTCGTTCGTGGACACGCTGGTACTGCTGCGCGTCTACGAAGCGCTGCCTCCTCTCGAACGCGCGCGGCGCGCGGCCACGATGGTCGACGAGGGACTCGCGCGCAATCCGTTCGCGATCGCGCTCGTCGAGGCGGCGCTCGCGGCGGCAACTGATTCAGGGGTGGCGCTCGCCGTGCTCGACGCCTTCGACGCACGCGTCTCGGCCAACGATGCTGCGCGGGAGCGCGAGCTCTACCGCACCACGGTGCGGGACCTCGCGCACGCACGCGTGCTCGCACTGACGTCGTCGGCCGACGCGAAGACGGCGCACACGCTGCTCGCCGCGCTCGAGCGCCAGTCGTGCACGAACCCGCGGCTGCTCGCCCACTGCTGGCGAGGGATCGGGGGCGAGCAAGAGTTCAACGCGCGCACGCTCGAAGCCGCCCGTCGCTACGTCGCCTCGAGCGAGCGCGCGAAGTCGAAGCGTGACCGCGAGGAGTTCACCGCCATGGCGCGCGGCTGGGCGGACAGCGTGAACGGCAAGACCGCAAAGGCCACGTGGGCCGCGGCGATGCTCGAACCGTTCGTCGGAAGCGAAACGATCGAAGTCCGCGGAAAGAAGCCGCTGACGGATCCCGCCCTCGAAGCGCTCCGGAAAATCGCCGGAACGCCCCCACCGCCCGCGAACGGCTGACGTCCCCCCCCGCACAAGACCGGCGGACATCGCGTGAGCGCGCCTCGATAGGATCGTCCAGCGCTCACACGCGGGCGGTCGAATTTCCAAGGCGCCATTTCGCATCGCCGCGCGGCGCCGAAGTCGCTTCGCCCGGACTCTCCGTCAGCGTTCGATCACGACGTACACGCCAGCGGCGGGGAGTCGCAGGCTGCCGACGCCGTTCCGTGCCTGCACTCGGAGCGTTCCCCGCGCCACGCCGTGCTCATCCAGCGCCGTCACCTTGCTCGGCAGAGCTCCCCTGAACGCCACGGTCGCATCGACTTCCTCGACGTTCATCGGACCCGCGCCGAGGTCTTCGATGCGCCCGGCGTCCGTCACCTTGAACCCGTAGGTCCGTTCCTGTGTGAACGCCTGCACGAGCATCTTCGCGCTGCTCGCCAGTGACTTCCCATCGAGGCTCACGACAATCACGCAGCCGTAGTCGTTCTTCATGGCGATCGTGACGTCGCCGAGCGCGATCTCGCCCGCGCCGCCGAGGAAACCAGCCGCGGCCTGCGCGTTCGGCGTGTCGAGCGTGAGGATGCCGCGGCCCCAGTCACAGGCGATCTCACCAGTGGCGCTCCTCACGATCCGCTTTTCTGCATCGATGAACGGCCGCAGGTCGACCTGTTCGAACGACGGCTTGCCGAAGGCTCGAACGACCTTGCCGACGAGGAACATGCGGGGGTCGGGCTGCGCATTGGCGGCGGATCTGGCGGCGCGAGGGACGTCCCTCGCGCGGAGCTCGTCGAGTGCCGCTTCCTCAGCGAAGCCGCAGCCTTCGAGGTCGAGCTGCTTTTCGATGTCGAGGGACTGAGCGAGGACGGGCGGTCCTTCTTTGACGTCGCCACGGCGGAAGATGAGCGCGGCGGCAGGGAATTGACCGAGGATGGAGGGCACACTGAGAGGGAACTTGGCCGGGGCGTCCTGCCACGAAATGCCTGAGACGGCAAACCACCCGAAGGCGCGCATGCCGTCGAGAGAGCCGTAGGCGGCGGCGAAGAGCGGGGCGTCGGCGCGCAGGCGATTGGGGCCGGACCAGCCGAGCTCGGAAACGAAGTGCGGGTGGCCTTCGTACTGGATGAAGGGCACGGGGGTGGCCCACGGCGTGAGGAGGGCGCTGCGGTCCTCGAACGTGTCACCGACACCGACCGAGTACGACGCGCGCGGGCCGTCATGCCGAGCGCTGAAATACCCGTGGCGATCGAAGACGTCGAGCGCCTCGTACGTCCAGCGTTCGACGGCGCCAAGCGCAGCCTCATCGGCGGTGCGCCAGTTGCTCGCGCAGATCAGCGCCTTCACACCGAGGTCCTTGCGCAGCCATGCGGCGGTGTCCGCGTAGAACGCGCGCTGGGTCTCGGCGAGGAAGCGCACCTGCGCGGCCATGCGCTCTCTCTTGGCTGCGCTCTGTTGGATGCCCTGCGAGGTCATGTCCCAGGCGGCAAAGAGACCCGTGCGGCCCGCGGCATCGCGCGGATTCCTCGGCCAGCTCGCGCCCACGCCGCCGCGTTGGTCGAGCCAGCCGTCGAAGGCCCGCTCCATGATCGCGAGCTGCGCTTCCGGGATATTGCGGTCGCCGAACGTCCAGAAGAACACGGAGTCCTCGTTCACGAGCTCGACCATCGCGACCGCGGGATCCTCCGCGAGCGACTTCCCCGTGTGCCGGTTCTTCGCCGCCAAGAGCCCTCTCGCCCACCCTCGATAGCGTTCCTGAAACCGAGGCGAGAAGTAGATCGCGGCGAACGGATGCTTGTTCTCGATCACGTCGTAGCCGTCGAGCCCGAAGGCCGAAGAGGCCTGGACCCACAGGGGAAAATAGAAGGACAGCGTCGTGTAGATCCCGCGCTGCTTGAGCGCCGCAACGAGCGAGTGCAGGTTGTCGAGCGCCTGCGCGTCGATCTGCGAAGGATCTCGCGGGTCGAACGTCGGCCCGTGCAGCCGTACGAGGTTCACTCCGCACTTCGCGAGCCTCCGGGCGAGATACTCATGCCCCGCACGGCCCAGTCCCCAGACGTCGGGCCCGCAGTTCACGCCCCAGAATCGCACGGGCTTGCCGTCGCCGAGCAGGAACTCATTGCCCTTCGCTTTCACGAACCCTCTCGCTCCGGCTTCCTTCTCGTTGAGGAACGTGAGGTCGAGCAGCGCGTCCTTCGAAAAGGCGTCGGCGTCGGGTTCCCACGCCCACCAGCCATCCTCGGCGAGGCCGGTCGTTTCCCCGGGCTTCCACTTGCCGCGCGGCGAGAAGGGCACGCGCGTCAGCAGGAAGCAATCGAAGCACGCCGTCCCCGCCTCCCCCCGCTGCGCCGTGAGCCGGACCTCGAGCGTCCGTTCGCCCGACTTCAGCGTCGTCGGCCCGAGCGTGACCCAGTTGGCGCAGATGTTGGGCGCGAGCACGACACTGTCGGCCAGACCGATGTCGCGGCCGCACGTGGACCAGTCGTCGTCGTCGAATCGCCACTCGAACGGCCCGTGCTTCCAGAACTTCCTCGCCCACAGCTGCCACACTCCGTCGGCTGGCACCCGGATCTTCCACGTCGCCGCCACGGGTGCGGCCCCGACCGGCCCGCCGTTGCACAACCAATCCCCTCCGGAGAGTGCCTCGGCCTTGTCCCCGTAGTTGCGCGCGGCGAAGTCGCGGCCATTGAAATTCTGAGTCGCCGCGGCTTCCCCCTCCCACCAGACCCAGTCCTGAGCAGTAGCCGTGGTCGCCGCAAGCAGCACGCTGAGCAGGAGTTGCATGAACGCGAGTGTCCGGCGAGGACCAGCCCCACACAAGAGCGTACTAGGGCGCAGGTGTGGCGCTCACGAGCGCAATGGCACAGGCAAACCGACGCCCCGCGCTGGTTGTTCGGGACGGTCGCCTCCGCGCAGGAGCGCCGAGGCGTCAGCGGACGTCGGCCTGATCGATCGACCGTGTCCCACGCTCGATCGGCGGCTGCGCTACACTCGGGCTCGGGAGATCCCAATGCGAATCCTGCCCTCGGCCGCCGCTCTGCTGTTGCTGCTCGTGCCCGCCGTTGCACAGCGCGGGCCCGGACGCGCCAGTCCGTTTTCCGACTTCCACAAGCAGGCCGAGCTTGCCGCAGGCCAACCTGCGCCGCGCCTGTTGGCCGAGGACACGCAGGGCCGCACGGTCGATCTGCGTGACTATCTAGGCCAGTGGGTCTTCATCGAATTCGGCAGCTACACATGACCGCCGTGTGTGGCCCATTTCGGTGAAATGGGAAAGCTCTTCAAGCAACACGGCAAGGACGTCGCCTTCGTGTTCGTCTACACGCGCGAGGCCCACCCCGACGACGGCCCCGAAGGCCGCGGTCAGTCCGACGCGACGGGAGGATGGAGGCTCAAGGGCAACTCGGTCAAGATCGACACGCACACCAACTTCAAGGAACGCCTCGAAGCCGCGAACGACCTGCAGAACGCCGGCAAGCAGAAGTGGACCGTGCTGGTCGACGACATGAAGGACACCAACCGCAAGGCCTGGGGCAGCCTGCCCAACATGGCCTTCTTGATCGACCCGCTCGGTCGCATCGAGAGCAAGTGGGCCTGGACCACGAGCGCCACCAGTGACGTCGGCAAGCGCAACGGCGACGAAGGCACCGACAACGTGTACGCCATATTGAAGAACGAGGGGAACCTCGCGCCCTACAGCGTGGCCGATGACCACCAGTTGCCGCTGCGCGACACGCGCGGCGGCGAGTGGCTGAAGTACGGCGACAAGCTGGTCGTCTTCGAGCCCGCGGGCGAGGGCAAGCTCAAGCGTGACGGTGTCGAGATCCAGCTCGCTGACTTCCAACAGCCCAAGACCGCCGCCAAGAAAGAAACCAAGGACTTCGCGCTGGGCAAGCTCAAGCTGCCCTGCGTGGTCGTGACCAGTGGCACCACGGAGACCTGGTACTGCACGCGACTGCCCGGCGACGGCGTCGTCAAGGTCGTCACGGCGGGCAAGACCAAGCTGGAGCTCAGCGACGCCGGCTTTGAAGCTGGCAAGTCCTGCCTGCAACCCTACGACCCCGACGCAAGATAGCCAACGCCTCAGCGCACACTCGCGCATCAAGCTGAAGGGACGCCCCACATTTCCTCCCGTCCTGCCGCCTGCTCGGATGTTGCTGCAATTTCGGCGGCGAGAATCGCCAGCCCCCCATCGATGGGATCCTCACAACCATCCCGCGCGCTATTCGTCGGCTTCCACACATGGCTCAACCAGACGGCTCTCACCAAGGCCCTTTGCGCGGCGCAGGGCTTGGAGGCCGGGTTGGTGTCCCGATCCAATTTTCTGGGTGGCTCCGCGCGCGTCTTTGTGTCTTCGCGCAGGGGTTTCAAGGACTGCGGATTCGACGCTTCGCGCGGATGGGAGATGCCCTCTCGCCGGTTGCTGGAAGCGTTGAAGCCATCGGAGGCGATCGCTTTGAGGATGATGGATCGCACGCATCGCTCCGGAGGCTGCGGATGGAACCTGGAGACACGCAAGCGTCGATGGCTTGAATGGACCTGCTACGCGTACGGCTTCCTGCGTCGACACGGCTTCGAGGCGGTCTACTTTTGCAATGTCCCGCACTATCCCTTCGAGTACGCGCTTCACGAGGTCGCGCGACTGCTTGGCTTGCGGACAGGATTCCTGATGCAGCTTCAAGTGCAGCAGACATTCATCGCGGCTGACCGCATCGAGGACTTGTGGGCTCCGATGCGTCTCGCTTCGGCCTCGCCCCGGCCAGCCTTGGTCGAGCGCATGCGTTCTGAATTGGAGCGGCGGCGGAGGATGCACCAACCCTTCTACATGCATGGCCGAGGCGTGCCAGCGATGGTGCGATTTCACGCTTGGCAACGACAGCTGCTGCGCTTCACGCAGATCGGCCTCGCCGCAAACCTCGAATACTGGAACGCAAGGAGGGCCCGCGGCTGGTCGTCCAGCGAGCGGAAGCCCTATGTCTACTTTCCGCTGCACTTGCAGCCCGAGGCCACGACCAGTCCTCTCGGGGGCGTGTATGTCGAATTGCAGCTCGTCGTCGAGATGCTGGTCAAGGCGCTTCCTGCGGGTTGGTTGCTCGTGGTCAAGGAGAATCCGAAGCAGCGGCTCGCCAAGCGCTCGTCGGCTTTCTATCGCCGACTCGCCAGCATGCAGTCGGTGCGCATCGCCAGTAGAGCGGAGGATTCGTTCGGCCTCATGCAGGGCGCGAGCGCAGTGGCGGCGGTCACCGGCACGGCAGGATGGGAAGCGCTGTGCTCTGGAAAGCCGGTGTTCGTCTTCGGCGAGGCCTTCTATCGTCACGCGAAAGGAGCCCTCGCGGTCGACGACCTCGCTGGGCTCGCCGCGGCGCTGGCGCGCGTGCAGGATGGTGCCTACGAGACGGCGTCCCTCGGCGATCTGGAGCAGCTGTTGGCCGCGCTCCAGCACTCCACGCACCGAGGCATCTGTGATGTCGCGTACTTCCGCGACTTGGCGATGGATCGCGACGAAGCGGTGGAGCGCTGCGCTGAGTCCTTGCTGCACCTGATCCAGCAGCCCTGAGCGCGTGCCCCGCATCGACCGGCGCGACCTTGGATCGTCCGAGGTTGAGGAGTTCTCTCCGGCGGCTACACTTCTGCCGCCGATCCGCGAGGTACACGCTCGGCACGCGACATGGCCCGAAACGTCCCCGAGAGAATCCTGTACTTCGGCTTCCGCCGGCCGCTGAACCAGCAGGCTCTACAGCAGGCCTTGCAGGCGAGCAGGCCAGAGCGCGTGGGGCTGGTCTCGCGCTCCAACTTCCTCGACGGAGTCGCCGACCAGTTCCTGCTAGCCAAGGACGGGTTCCGTGGGCTCGGCTTCGAATCCAACCCACACCGCGCGTTCCCGTCCGCCTCTTTCCTCAAGGCCATGCAGCGGCATGAGGTCGTGGCCCTGCGGATGTACGAGCGCGCATTCCGCGGCGTGGACGACGGGCAGAGCTACGAAGTGCGCAAGCGCCTCTACATGGCGCAGCTCGTCTGGGCGCACGGTCTGCTGGTTGACGGCGGATGGACCAAGCTCGTCCTTTCCGAAATTCCGCATCATCCGTTTGCGTACATTCTCCACGCTTCCGCGCGCGAGCTGGGAATCGACGCGCGCTTCTTGCAGCAACTGCAGGTCAAGGACAGCTTTCTCGTCGCCGGCAGCGTCGAGGGCATGTTCGATCCCATCCGCGCGGCCCATGCGCGCATCGTTCGTTCCGCCGATCCGGTCGTCCTCGAACCGCGCATTTCCAAAGAACGCGAGCGCAGGCACGGGCGCCACCAGCCCTTCTACATGGGCGTGACGGACTTGCCGTGGCGGGGCAAGGCCTACCAATGGGCCAAACGCAACCTGCGCGTCGACGACTGGCTGCGAGTGCGGCGAGCGTTCCGCAACGGTTGGGCCTATTGGAGGGCGCGCAAGGACCTTGAGTCGATGGAGGAGCCGTTCGTGTACTTCCCGCTGCATCTGCAGCCTGAGGCCACGACCTCGCCCATGGGCGGAGTGTTCGTCGACCAGTACCTCGCTGTCGAGGTGCTTGCGCGGGCCGTGCCGAGCGGATGGAAGGTGGTGGTCAAGGAGAACCCGGCACAGCGCTTCGCCAAGCGCGACTATGGCTTCTACGAGCATCTCGGGCGGTTACCGAACATCAGGCTCGTCAGCCGTTCGGCCGAAACCTTCAATCTGATCGAGAAGTGCGCGGCGGTGGCGACGATCACCGGCACCGCCGGTTGGGAAGCGCTCTTCAAGGGCAAGCCCGTGCTGGTATTCGGCAACGCGTTCTACCGCGGAGCGCCTGGCACGGTCGACGCGGGCGAGCCTGACGAGCTTGCATCGGCGATGCGCAAGATCGATGCCGGCACATTCCGCGCCTGCTCGGTCGACGAGCTCGACCAATGGTTGGCGGCCATCCAGTCCTGCACGAGAGAGGGCGTGGTCGATACGCAGTACCTGCGCGATTCGGACCTGTCGTTCGATGAATGCGTCGCGCGCCTCCGCGATGTGCTGATTGAGTTGATGGAAGCGCAGATCTCCAACGACCCCGTCGGGTAGCCATGCCCGCGCCTCGCGCCGCGCGGATGTCTTGGCTACTGCTCAACACCGGCGCGGCGGTGGAGGAAAACAGGGTCGAGCCCCTCTCGATGGTCGTGTGCGACGATGGCGCGCAGCTCGCCCGCGGGGCTGCGGAGCTCGAATCGCTGGGCGAGCGGCTTGGCGTGCCCCACGCGACCGAGCCGCGCTAGCGGCGGCGCAGGCGATCTTGGATGCGGCGCAGCAGGGTGCGCACCGCGGTCTGCGCCGAGGGACCGGCGTAGCGACCCTTCGAGACGTGGCGAATGCGCGACACGCCGGGCGCGTCGACCGGCACGCCGTGCGTGCCCAACAGCCAGCGGAAGGCCGTGTCCTCGTAGCACTTGCGGAACGACGGTTCCTCACGCTGGTAGGCGGCGATGTCGCGGCAGTAGCCCATGGCGCGCGCCACGTCGCCGTGCGTGATCTGCAGCGGCCCCTTGGCCTTCACCACCGGAGTGGTCACGAAGGAGATGGCGAGGGTGGGCGTGCGCAGCGCCGGTTCCGCGCCGCCCGCGACAGCCTCGTCGCTCAACAACGTGGTCAGATTCTCGTGGCTGGGGAACACGAGCGGATCGACGCGGCCTTGCAGCGAGCGAGCCAGCGCGTCGAGGCAGCCTGCGCCGAACAGAGTGTCGCAATCGGTAAACCAGATCCAGTCGGCCGTGGTCGCCAAGGCGGCATGGTTGCGGCCGATCGAGCGGCGGAAGAGCTGCTCCTTGGGCAGCGCGCGCCAGTTCCAGCGCACGCCGGGCACGGTGTTGCGCGCGGCGAGCTCCAACAACCGCAGCGTGCGATCGTCCTCGCGGCTGAAGTAGACGGTCAGCGTCGTGTCCACGTCGCGCGGCGGATGCGCCACGAGCGAGCCCAACTGGTACTCGAGCAGGTGCGAGTAGTGCCAGCAGTGGCTGACGATCTCGAGCGACAACCGGCCCGTCCTCGGCGCGGGGCGCACGTCGAGCGCCGGCCAACAGCGGCGCAAGGGCAGAAACCCGTTCACCGCTTGACGCAACAGCCAGCCTTGCAGCCCGTGCCACGCCGAGGGCGGTGCGACGCGCAAGTCGCGGACATCGTGTACGACGCCCATGCGTTCAGGAAGCAAAGTCCTCGGAGCGCGTCGCGGACTTCGCGCGGACGGCGCGCGCGAGCACGCGCCCGACCAAGTCGCCGAGGAGCTTCGGCGGCAGGCCGAACCCCGGACGCACGCTGCGCAGCGCCGTGGCGTCGACCACGGCGCCAGCAGGCAAGTCCTTGACCCAATACAAGGAGCGGCGGAACTGCGCGTTGCCTTGTTCGCTCGACTTGCGTCCGTAGTCGACGCGGCCCAGCGCTTCCCACGCCGTGCGCACGTCCCGGCACAACTCGGCGAGCCCCGCAGGCTCCAGCGAAAACGAATCGTCCGGTCCGCCGCCCGAGCGGTCGAGCGTGAAGTGCTTCTCGACCAGCGCTGCGCCCAGTGCGATCGAGGCCACCGCCGTGGTGTTGTCGAGCGTGTGGTCCGACAGGCCCACGACGCAGCCGTGGCGCGCCTGCATGTCGGGAATTGTGCGCAGGTTGTAATCCGCGGCCGGCGCGGGATAGCCGCTGACGCAGTGCAGCAACGCCAACTGCCGACATCCCTCGGAGCGCGCGGCATCGACCGCGTCCGCGATCTCCTGCGCGTCGGCCATGCCGGTGGAGATCACCAGCGGTTTGCCGGTGCTCGCCGCGCGCCGAATGAGCGGCAGATCGATGGCCTCGAACGAGGCGATCTTGTACGCGGGCGCGTCGAGCTCCTCGAGCAGCTCGATCGCCGTGTCATCGAACGGGCTCGAGAAGATGGCGATGCCGACCTCGCGCGCGTGCTCGAACAGGGGCCGGTGCCACTCCCACGGCATGTGCGCCTGCGCGTAGAGCTCGTGCAGCGTGCGTCCGTCCCACAGGCCGCCCTTGATGCGGAACTCGTCGGCGTCCGAGTCCAGCGTGATCGTGTCGGGCCGGTAGGTCTGCAGCTTGATCGCGTCGGCGCCGCGCAGCTTGGCCTCCTCGACGATGCGCTTGGCCGTCTCGAGGCTGCCGTTGTGATTGGCCGACATCTCGGCGATGACGTACGGCGGCGCGTCGTTCGCGATGCGGCGACCTGCGATGGTGATGGACGGGATCGACATGGGCCTTGGATCACTTCCGCGCGGCGCCGCGCGCCGCCAGCCATTCCTCGCGCAAGAGTCCGAAGCAGACGACCGAGTGGCGCACGCCGTCGGCCGCTAGGTGGTGGTCGCGGCGCACGCCTTCGCTGCCGAAGCCAAGGCGCTGGTGGAAGCGCAACGAACGCTCGTTGCCGGCCAGCGCGTGGCCGCTGATCTTGTGCAGCCCGAGCACGAGGAATGCGTGCTCGAGAGCGGCGGCTCCGAGCCCAGCTCCGGCGCCCGCGGGCGCGTCTGGCGCGAGGTAGAAGCCCCACTCGGCCACATCCGTTCCCCGGATGCGGCCGAGGTTGACGAAGCCCGTCGCTCGGCCCTCGAGCTCATACACGAGCAGCACGCGATTGCGATCCTTGGAGGCGTCCTCGAACCAACGTCGATGTTCGTCGAGTCCGATTTCGTGCGTCGTGTACATCCAACGCCGCACATCGGGATGGTTGCGCCACAGGAGCACCATGTCGAGGTCCGTGGCCGCCATGGGCCGCACGCTGCCGAGGCTCCGTTCACCGTTCATGCCGCCGCCTCCCACGCGTCGCACACGCGTTGCGCGCCGAGTCCGTCGGCCACGTCCGCGGCGCAGCGCGACAGGCGGGCGAGTTCCGCTCCATCTTGCGCTCGGAGGAGCAGCGCAGGCAGCGCCGTCGACAACTCTCCGAGCGCGCCGATGGTCCACGCCGCTCCCGCGGCGCCGAGGGCGCGCGCTCCGGCACGCTGGTTCTCGGCCAACACGACGGCGATGGAAGGCAGGCCGAGACTGCAGCGTTCCCAAGCCGTGCCGCCGGCTCCGCCGATGGCGAGGTCCGCGCCCGCCATGCGTTCGGCCATGTCGCGCACGTCGACGACGACCTCGACCTTCGTCGACATCGCCGCGGCGGCGGCGCGCACCTTGTCCAGCCAAGGCGCGTGGCGTCCCATGACGACGAGCACGGACGCATCGGACCCCAGACGCGCCGCTTCGATGCACCCCAGCGCCGCGCTCGTCGCGTCCGAGGGATCGACACCGCCCATCGAAACCAAAATGCGGCGGAGCGAGGGCTGGGCGCGCCGCGCGAGGCTCTCGCTGCGCAGCTCGGCGAAGCGCGGGCCCGTCAACGCGTGGCGCGGGCCGACGAGCAACGCGCAGCGCGAGGGCACGAGCCTCTCGTAGTCGCGCGCCTCGCGTCCGAGGTTCTGATCCAGCAGCATGTCGACCGCATGCGGCCGGTCGGCCAGATCGTCGAGCGCCAGCACGCGCAGGCCGGGCGACGCCACGGCTTGTTCCCAACGCGCGTCGAGCGCGTAGTGGTCCACGACGAGGCGCGCGGCACCGATGCGCCCGAGCGCTTCCCTGACTTGGCGCGCGTCCTCGCGCCAAGGGCACTCGAGCCACGCCGCGTGGAACGGAGCGTGTTCGTGCTCCGCGTAGGCAACGCCGCGTCCGCGCAGCACTTCGACGCCGTGGCCGCGTTCGAGCACGAGCTTGCACAGGTTGCCGTCGAGGTCGCGCGACAAGAACACGCACGCACGTCCGCGCGCCTTGAGCAGATCGGCCAGCGTCAGGCAACGCATGACGTGCCCGGCGCCGATCGACAGCGAAGCATCCGTTCGAAAGGCGTGGATCATGGCCGCGCGCCGTCCTCGGCCTGCAGTGCGCGGAACAGCCACTCGGCGCGCGTCCAATCCTCCGGCGTGTCGATGTCCTGCACGCGATGGCGCGGCAGGACCACCGGCACCGAGCACCGAGCGAAGATCGGCCGTTCCGCGCGCCAAGCCTCGGCCTTGCCCCAGTAGAACTGTCCGGCGTCGTGCCAAGCCTCCTCGAGGTCCTGCGAGCGCGTTTGGAACTGCGCGGGATCGAACATCTCCACGCGACCATCCAAGGTGCGGCGGATGGCGCGCTGAATCGGGAAGGCGTAGCTCGCCACGCTGAACGCGTAGTCGGCGCCGCTGGAGAGGAGCGCCTCGAGTCCCGCGCGCAAGTCCACGGCGCGCACGAACGGCGCCGTCGCGTAGATGCAGCACACGAGGTCACCGGCCGCGGCGCCGCACATCTGCGCCGCGTGTCGCACGACCGGAAGCGTGCCCGTCCGGTCGTCCGACAACTCGGCGGGCCGCACGAACGGAGTCTCCGCCCCGAACGAGCGCGCCACTTCGGCGATCTCTGCGTCGTCCGTGGAGACCACCACGCGGTCGAAGCAGGCCGAGGCGCGGGCCGCCTCGATCGACCAAGCGATGATCGGCTGGCCGGCGAACTCGCGCAGATTCTTACGCGGGATGCGCTTGCTGCCGCCGCGCGCTGGCACGACTGCCAGCTTCATCCGGCCAGCACCTCGCGCACCACCTGCACGACCTGAGCCTGCTGCTCGTCGGAGAGCGTCGCGTACATCGGAAGGCTGATCGCCTCGGCGTAGTAGCGCTCCGCTTCGGGGAACTGGCCGTCGCGAAACCCGAGCGCGCGGTAGTAGGGCTGCGTGTGGACCGGGATGTAGTGCAGGTTCACGCCGATGCCGCGGGCGCGCAGCGCGTCGAACACCTCGCGGTGCGTGCGGCGCAGGACGTCGAGTCGCAGGCGCACGACGTACAGATGCAGGCCGGAGTACGAGTCGGGGTGCTGCCAGGGCGTCGTGAGCGGCAGCCCCGCGAAGGACTCGTCGTAGGCTCTCGCCAGCTCGTGTCGGCGCGCGACGTACTCGTCGAGGCGTTGCAGCTGGCTCAGGCCGAGCGCGGCCTGCACGTCGGTCATGCGGTAGTTGAAGCCCAGCGCAACCTGTTGGTAGTACCACGCGCCGTGCGATTCGCCGACCATGCGCGAGGGATCGCGCACGATGCCATGCGAACGCAGCAACTGAAGGCGGTGCGCCAGCGCTGGATCGTTGGTCGTCGCCAGCCCGCCCTCGGCCGTGGTGATGATCTTGACCGGATGGAAGCTGAACACCGTGATGTCGCTGTAGCGGCAGTCGCCCACGGGTCCGCCGCGGTAGCGAGCGCCGACGGCGTGCGACGCGTCCTCGACGATCTTGAAGCCGTAGCGCTTCCCGAGCGCCGCGATCGACTCCATCTCGCACGGCTGTCCGCACAGGTGCACGGGGATCACGAGCTTGGGCAGCGCTCCCGCGACCTCGGCCCGCGCGAGCTTCGTCGCCAACGCCGCCACCGACATGTTGTAGGTGCGCGGATCGATGTCGACGAAGTCGACCTGCGCGCCGCAATAGAGCGCGCAGTTGGCGGAGGCAACGAAGGTCACGGGCGAAGTCCACACGCGGTCGCCGGCCCCCACGCCCAGCGCCAGACACGCGGCGTGCAGCGCCGACGTCGCGCTGTTCATCGCGACTGCGTGCTGCGCGCCCGACTTGGCGGCCAGCGCGGCCTCGAAGGCGGGCACCGTCGGACCCTGCGTCAAGAAATCCGAGCGCAGCACCGCCACGACGGCGTCGATGTCCGCCTGTCGGATGTCTTGGCGCCCGTAGGGGATCATCTCAGATGACCCCGATTTTCTTGCGGTTGGCCTCGATCCACGCCTGCAATTCTTCGTCGGACATCCACTCGCTGTTGGTGTCGCTCGAGTAGACGAAGCCCTCGGGGACCCTGCGCCCATCCTTGATGCGCTTGGGGTCCGCACTCCAGCCGTTGATCGCCGGCAGGATCTTGTAGTGGCCGGGGTACTCGTAGGTCGTGAACGAGTCCTCGGCGCCGATCATCTGCTCGTGGAGCTTCTCGCCCGGCCGGATGCCGACGATTTCCTGCTTCGCCGCGGGCGCCACGACGCGCGCCAGATCGGTCATGCGCATCGAGGGGATCTTCTTCACATAGATCTCCCCGCCCTCCATGTCCTCGAGCGCCTTCCACACCAGCTCGACGCCCTGCTCGAGCGAGATCATGAAGCGCGTCATGCGCGCATCCGTGAGCGGCAAGACGCCCTTGTCGCGGATCGACAGGAAGAAGGGGATCACCGAGCCGCGGGACCCCATCACGTTGCCGTAGCGCACGACAGCGAAGCGCGTATCGTGCGCCCCGGAATACGCGTTCCCGGCGATGAACAGCTTGTCCGAAGCCAGCTTGGTCGCCCCATACAGGTTGACCGGGCTGCTGGCCTTGTCCGTGGAGAGCGCGACGACTCGCTTGACGCCCTTGTCGATGCAGGCATCGATCAAGTTCATGGCGCCCATGATGTTCGTCTTGACGCACTCGAAGGGGTTGTACTCCGCCGTGGGAACGATCTTGGTCGCCGCCGCGTGGACCACGTAGTCGACGCCGTCCATGGCCCGGTACAGACGGTCGCGGTCGCGCACGTCGCCGATGAAAAAGCGCAGGCGGCTCTCGTTGGGAAACCGCTTGGCCATCTCCCACTGCTTCATCTCATCCCGGGAGTAGATGATGAGCTTCTTGGGCCTGTGCGCGGCCAACGTCATGGGCACGAAGGCATGCCCGAAGGAGCCGGTGCCGCCGGTGACCAACACGGTCTTGTCGGAGAACATTCCCTCAATCTAGCAGGGGTGCCTCGCGCGCTCCAAGTTCGGCGCGTCCCGCCGCCGCGCCACAGCGCGAGCGCATCGTCGCGAACGCTCGTCGCCACCAGCGCGAGCAAGCGCTCGAACAACGTGGAGCCTTCACCCACCTCGCGCGTCGAACAGCCGAGCCGCATTCCTCGGAGAAGCGGCGGGTGCGATCGACGTGTCGTGGACGAAACGGGACGACTAGGTCTCGACTGCGGCGGGTGCGGACGGCGAGGCCGTGCGACGCGCGCGCAGGGACAAGAGGGCGACGACGAGGTAGGCGGCGAGCACGACGTAGAGCAGCGCCTTCAGGCCGATCGCCATGGACAAGAACTCGGCGAGGCCACCGGCGACGGCGCCGAGCAGGTTCCAGCCAAAGGCGAGTTCCGGCCGGACGCGCTCGGCGAAGCGCAACGCGAAGCAGGTGGAGGCGAAGAACACCGGAGTGCCGACGAGAGCGATCGAAGCGAGCATGCGCGCGGGCGGCTCGAGGTCGAGCAGAACGCCGGTGGGCACCAAAATCACTGCCACGAGCGAGAGAACGAGGCCTAACAGGCTCGCGAGCCATGGGATCGGCCGCCACGCCATGGCGACGGTGGCGATCAGCACCATCGTGAGGATCGCGGCAAACACCACCGCCGAGGTGAACCAAGTCGCGCCCCAGGCCAGATTCATGGCCGTCACCGAGCGTGTTTCGAGCAGCAGGAACGCCACGCCGAACAGGAACATCTCGAGGTCGATGCCGCCGCGAACGCGGAATCCTCGGCGCATGTCGGGCGAGGCGATCAGCACGCCGACGAGCGAGATGCCGGCGAACGCCCCGATCAGGAGCGCGTAGAAATCGCTCACTCCGCGCTCGACGAGATACAGGAAGGGCCAATCGTCGTCGGGCAACTCGGTGGTCGCGTGGATCGCTGCGACCTGCTCCGGATCAGGGCGTCGCACGCCCTTGAGCTGGGCCGCGTCGAAGGCGTCTCCGCAGAAGAACATCGCGTGGCCGTCGTAGGTCTTGGCCTTGACCAGCGGCGGCTTGCCGAAGATCTCGGTGAGCAGCGCGATCTGGCGGTCGCGGATGTAGTCCGCAACGTGGCAGTCGAACAGCACCACGAACGCGCCGCCGGGCGCAAGGCGATCGCGGGCGAGCTCGAAGCACTCGCGCGTGTAGACGAAATTGTCGAGGCGCACGTTCGATAGCGCCGACAGGCGCGTCAGGGAATCGAGCGTTCCGAACAAGATGATGTCGTAGCGCTCCGTCGTGCGGTTGAGGAACGCGCGACCGTCGTCGTTGACGGCGCGCACGCGCGGATCGGAGTACGGCCGGTTCGGATGGCCGCGGCGGCCGAGTTCCTGAATCAACGGGTCGATCTCGACCGCCGTGACGTCGGCCACGCCCTCGTCGAGCATGGTGGCGACGTCGTTGCCTGACCCGGCCCCGATCACCAGCCCCTTCTTCGGCACTTCGGGGAGCAGTCGGTACGGGAGGTGGTAGTCCTCGCGAATCAACTTCATCCACGCATCGATGCGCGGATCGGGATGCGTGTCGTCCTTCGATAGAGGCAGCGCGCCCTGATGCCAGGCGCCGTTGGTCTTGATCAGCAGGCCGGGGCGATCGGCGGGAATCTCGGTCGAGACCGCGTAGTAGGGACTGTAGAGCTCAGCCTTCTCGGCGAGCTTGACCACGGCGACCAGCGCCAGCGCGCCGATGGCGTGGTAGGCCCAGAACCTGCGGCGCGCGAGCAGGAACGGCGCGAGCGCGAGCACAATCGCCGTGAACCAGACCACTGGGAACGTGCGCAGGAAGCTCGCCAGCGAGAACAGGATCACGCCGAGCAACGAACCGGTGATGTCGAAGGCGTACCCCCACAGGGAGTTGGATCGTTCGCGGAAGCGCGCCAAACGCTCCGCCACCATCTGCCCGAGCGGAACGAAGGTCAGCGCCGAGGCCATGAAGGCCCAGACGATCGGGAACTTGACGCCCTCGACGATCGGCGCACCCGTGCCCTCGAGGTCGTCATAGAGCAGCCACAAGAAATCGGTCACCGTCTCCGAGGTGAACACGACGCCACTCAGGGCCCACGCCGTCAGGGCGAGCGTCACCATCGAAACGGGCCACAGCCACAGCAGCGAGCCCTTTCCCGCGCGCAGGCAGCCGAGCCCGAGTCCGAGGAAGGCGCTGATCAGGATCAGGTTCGGAAAGTAGGCCAGCACTCGCACCTGACCGGGCAGCCAGCGAATGAGGGCGAGCTCTTGCACCAACACCGCGAAGGAGATCAGGGTCAGTTCCAGACCGATGCGACGCGGCGAGTGCGGGGGCTGTTGCAAGTGGGGTCCTCTTTCGGAGCCGAAGTGTGGAGGGAGGAAGGTCCGAGGACAAGCTGGGCGAGGAGGATCGGCTGAAGGTCCGTCCGGCAGGAGTTCTCGCGAGCCTCGCTGGACGCCGGTCGATTTCCTGCGGGACCGAGCCACGCAAGAGAGACCGAGCCGAGGGCCGCTCCGGCCTGCGGCGCGGGGAGACTCGGAGCGCCCGTGGGAGTGGTGCGGCGGGTCGGCGCGGGCCACGCTAGGCTCGGCGGACATGAGCCTCGCGGGTCCGCTCCTTGGCCTCGTCCTTGCGTTGATCGCGAGCCTGCCGGTCCCCGCGCTGGTGTTCTTCGTGGCGCGTCGGCGCAGTTGGAGGCGCGGGTGGCGCGCGCTCGCGGGAGTGCTCGGCGCCGTGGTGAGCTGCTCACTCCTCAGCGTCGGCGTGCTCGCGCAAGGGGATGCCTCCCCGCCGACGCAGCACTCGCAGTTCGACGGCCTCGATGAGGTCGTGACGTGGAGCTTGTTCGGCCTCACTCACGCGCTCGTGCTCGCCGCCCTGCTCGTCCTCGACCGCCGCGCCCCCAGCTCCTGACCCGTCGCCTGATCGGACCCCTGATCTGCCCCCTGATCTGCCACTAGGGGGGGGGCGAAGT
>Ga0194120_10002283_pt1 | contig 33341 bp, 31 predicted proteins | sample TA2MahCa65mmetaG_FD_148642 | JGI IMG/M metagenome (GOLD analysis project Ga0194120, IMG submission 148642) | Freshwater microbial communities from Lake Tanganyika, Tanzania - TA2015019 Mahale Deep Cast 65m | ecosystem: Environmental > Aquatic > Freshwater > Lake | place: Tanzania: Lake... | reverse complement strand
TTCCCGCGGGCAAGCCCAAGGTTTTGTTCCCACGGACTGATTGCACGCGGATGCAATCAGGTGGTCTGACAGGGCTAGCACTGTTTGTTCCACTCTCACATTCACACTACGGTTCGCGCCGCGCTACGACAAGGCGTTCCCGGCGCCAAACGAGGGGGGTCCTGACCGGATGCGCCCGTTGCTCCCCGTTGCTCAGGTTTGCTCAATATTCACCTTGCTTTCCCATTGTGTGGGACTACTGTAGGGCTCGTCCGTGACCGACGAATGAGTGATTCGGAAATTGTCAATCTAGTGCTGTTAAAGCGGTGATAATTGAAACCTAACGACGGGAACGTTCACCCCACGCCGAGCGGAGCGGATAACCAAACAACCCAACCCAGTATCAGTATGGCCACGAAGTTATTTGTTGGAAATCTCACGTACAATTCCACCGAAAACGATCTCCAGGATTATTTCTCCCAAGCCGGGACCGTCATTTCGGTCAATATCATGCAGGACCGAGCCACCGGGCGCTCTCGCGGTTTCGCCTTTGTTGAAATGGGATCACAGGCCGATGCCGACAAGGCCATCGAAATGTTTCATCAAAAGGATTTTCAAGGACGCGCCTTGACCGTCAATGAGGCCCGTCCGCGTGAAGAACGTCCATTTGGCGGCGGCGGGGGGGGAGGCGGTGGCGGTTACGGTGGCGGCCGGGATCGCCGTGGCGGCGGTGGCGGGGGCGGCGGCGGTTATCGTGGACGCCGGTAATCTTGACGGGGTCGGATTGTAACTTGTTTTCCTGCGGCGGTCCTGCGTTCCAGACCGCCTTCTGGGTTTGCTTCAGATAAACTTGCCAGGGTTGAGAATCCCGGTGGGATCGAATGCCTTCTTTACGGCTTGGTGCAACTCGCGGAGCTCCGGCGAGGTTGCTATTGGCCACCACCGTTTTTTGGCTAACCCGATGCCGTGTTCTCCGGTAATAACTCCGCCGAGTGCTAGCACACCTCGAAAAAGATCGTCGAGCGCTTCATCGCAGCGATCCATCGCTCCGGGTTGAGTCGAATCCACCATCACGTTGACGTGAATGTTTCCATCTCCGGCGTGACCGAAGCATGCGACCGGAAACCGATGCTTTTTCTGAACTCGTTCTGCCAAACGGAACAACTCCTCCAGTTGCCCACGCGGCGCCACGATGTCCTCATTTAACTTAGTTAAGCCTGTATCTCGAAGTGAGTATGAGAATTCTCGGCGGAGCTGCCACAGAGCTTCGCATTGTTCAGTGCCGTAAGCGCGCTTGACGAAGAGCGGTTGTTCTGCCTGAAGCGTTGATTGGATTTGTTTCAGCTCGGATCGCACCGACTTCTCTTGACCGTCAATCTCAACGAGCAGATGCGCCCGGCAATCAGCGAGCAACCGGCTGCCCGTTCGGCGATGCGCCGCGGCCAGCGTGAAAGCATCAGCGACTTCCAGCGCGCAAGGGAGGAAACCGCTCGCGAAGATAGCGCGAATCGACCGTGTGGCTGCTTTCATCGACGCCAGCCCCACCGAGAGGCAGGCTCGATACGGGGGTAAAGGCAGAAGCTTTAGAGTCCCTTCCGTCACCACCCCGAGCAAACCTTCGGAGCCGACCAGCAAACGGGTCAGATCGAAACCTGTTTTGTTCTTGTGCGTTCGGCTGCCCAATCGCACGAGTGTGCCATCCGCCCGCGCGATTTCTAAGCCCAGAACGTAATCGCGTGTCACACCATATTTGAGGCAGCGCGGTCCGCCTGCATTGGTTGCAATGTTCCCGCCAATCGAACAATCCGCCCGGCTGGCTGGGTCCGGAGGGTAATAGAGACCTTGTTTTTCGACGGCTTCCTGCAATGTCTGGGTGATAACTCCGGGTTGAACGACGGCTACGAAATCGTCGCGGTTGATCTCGATGATACGATTCATTCGGGCCAGCGACAGAACAATGCCGCCGCGCGTTGGAACGCATCCGCCGACATATCCATACCCAGCACCGCGCGCCGTAACCGGAATCTTGCGCTGGTTCGCAAATCGCAAAACCGCTGCAACACCTTGCGCCGTTCCAGGCAGTGCGACTGCGTCCGGCAACTGGCTGGCGAACCATTTGTCGCCGGCATGCGCCGCTCGCGTCGTTTCATCGAGAAACAATTCTTGCTCTCCGAGCGTTTTTCTAAGAGGTGCGAACAATCGTTTGTGAGCTTGCATACTTTCAGCGAGAGCAGATTAAGAGTATGGCAGTAATCCTATTCATCAGGCTCACCGAACGAATCAATCAAGGCGCGCGCTTCAGCGGCCCGCTCTTCCGGGACCTGAACGAGGATGCCACCCGCAGCCATCGCATAGCCTTCCATGGACAGAGCGGAGAGTTCGTGCGTGACGTGAGCTGAAAAACCGGCTGCCTCGAGTCGCGAGCGAAGCAGTTGCGCTTCGGCCGGACTGAAGGTTTTGAATACGGTCGCGAGTTGCATGCGTAACCAAGCTTGCAGTGTCTCGGTATGAAATTCAAGAAGAGCGCAAGAGCATATAAGAGCACATACTCGCAGAGCGATTGTTGCATGAATTGCATAGGAAAGAATTTGTGAAAGGGGTGGCAGTTTCGTGGCGCAAACGTCGCAAACCTCATTGGGGTCGGTTCTATTCATTATTCATTTGACTGATTGCCCTCAGCAGCCTATGGGTGGCGCATGGCGAGACCTTTGCGAATCGAGCAAATCGGCGGCTGGCATCATGTGACGGCGCGCGGGAATGAACGGCGCGAGGTTTTTCGCGATGACAAGGATCGGCAGCACTTCGTCGATCTGCTGGAACAAGCGGTCGAAAGGTTCGCTTGGCGCTTGCACGGGTTTGTGCTCATGCCCCATCACTATCATCTGCTGGTCGAACTGAGGGAAGCCAACCTTTCGCGGAGCGTTCATTGGTTGAATGTCAGCCACAGTGTTTGGTTCAACCGGCGCCATGGGCGCAGTGGCCATTTGTTGCAAGGACGCTTCAAGTCGGTGCTGGTGGATGCTCAAGGGTGGGGTTTGGAACTCAGCCGCTACCTCCATCTGAACCCAGCGCGAGTGAGCCGGCTGGGTCTGGGAAAAGAGCAGGTCCGGCGAAGTCGTTCGGCCGGCGCCCAGAAGCCGGATGCCCAACAGGTGCGCCGACGAATTGAGATGCTGCGACAATATCGCTGGAGTTCCTTTCGTGCTTATATTGGGGCGGTGAAAACACCGGCGTGGCTGACGACGGCGCGGGTCTTGGGCTTGGCTGGTGCGAGCAAAAATCCCGGTGAACGGTACCGGGAGTACTGCGAGGCAGCGCTCCGGGAGGGTATGGCCGAGAGTCCTTGGTCGCACGTGATCGGTCAAACGGTGCTGGGAACAGAACGATTTGTGAGTGAACTTCTCAGAAAGGTGGGTCAGAGGGCTGGGGAGCAGAAGCTGAGGAGGCGCCCCGGGTTCGACCAGATCGTGGGCCTGGTGGAGCAAGCGCAAGGCGGCAAGTGGGAACAGTTCCGGGACCGGCATGGTGATGTTGGGCGGGATTTGGTGTTGTATGTGGCGCGGACGGTGTGCGGCATGAGCCTTCGAGAATTGAGCGAGCGGGCTGGCATCAAATATTCGAGCGCGGCAACGGCCGTGCGCCGCTTTGGAGCGAGAGCTCTTGAAGATCGTAAAATATCGGGTTTGCTCAATCGAATCAAAAGCCAATTGAAGAATGAATAGATACGACCCCAATTTCCCCTGAGCCCCTGACTTTGACCGGATGCGACTGGTTGCGCAGCGCGGAATTCAAGAAGGCGCCGGGCTTTTGAGGTCGGCGAACACAATGACGCCGGCGCCGGTTTGCAACAAACTTTGCACCTGCACTTCAACTTGCTGGCCAACCAAACTGTGGCCTTGGTTCACCACGACCATGGTTCCATCGTTCAGATAGCCGACTCCCTGCCCCTTGTCCTTTCCCTCGCGAACGACGCGCAGATAGAGGTTCTCGCCCGGAAGCACGACTGGCTTTAGAGCGCCAGCCAATTGGTTGATGTTCACAAAGGCGACGGATTGCAATTCGGCAATCTTTCCGAGATTGAAATCAGTCGTGAACAGTTTTGCGCCCAGCGCTTGAGCCAGTCGGACGAGTTTCGCATCCACGCTTGATTCTTCTGGAAAATCGCCTTCGTGAATTTTCACCTCGTTGCGATGGCTGCGTTGAATGCGGCTCAAGGTCTCGAGTCCACGACGCCCGCGCGCGCGGCGAACGGGGTCGGTGGAGTCGGCAATCTGATGCAGTTCTTTAAGGACAAACCGAGGCAGGACAACGATCCCTTCGAGAAAGTTTGATTCAACGAGATCGGCGATTCGGCCATCGATCACGGCGCTCGTATCGAGCAGCAACAGATTCAACGGCTTATTTTGCGGCGCCAAGCGGACATAAGGGATGATCAACGAGAAGTCCTCTTTGTTGCTGCGCATGGCGAGCACCATGCCGATATAGCTAAAGCTAACGAACAATCCCAATCGAATGAGCCAGCGAGGTCCCTCGTCCGCGTAATCAAAAAGGCCAGAACGATCGACCATCCAGGCAACCAACGTGCCGAGTGCGATCCCGAATGTTGCCGCAGAAAAGGCCCGCAACGAAAATCCCTTTAACATCTCGTCAAGCGCAATCAGCAGCCCCCCCAAGCCAAAACCGATGATAAGCCCCAAAAATCCGTTTTCGATTAGTTCCGGCTGCACCTGGCTTACCGCATAGCCTCCTAACATGCACAGGAGCAGAAAGAAAATGCGAATAACCCACAAAGACATATTTTAGGCAGTAAATATACTCGTAGCGCAAAGTTTCACTCGGCTGTATCGCCGACTTGCAGTCGGCAGCGTGTTCGGTGATTCGACCGCCTCCGTTTCTGCGAAAGCAATGCAGACTGAAAGTCGGCTGCGGAAGTGTTCAGCCAAGCTGGCCTCGTGAGCTAGTAAAGAGGACCGGTTCGAAGGAGTGTTCATCGGCTGAAGTCACCGGTGGGGATTGCGACCGGTGTAAGGGGGAGCCGAGGGAGAAGTCGCGCGTTTGACCTTCGGTTTATAAAGCAAACCGTGCTTATTCAAATTGCTGCTGAGCAAACTCAAGTTGTCTATAAGGCTCATGAAATTCTGTTCAAGCTTCTCGTCTTTTAGCAGGCTGCCGGCCAAGCCCTTGCCAGACTGCAAATCGGTCACGAGTTTATCCACTTGAACCGAGGCCGACTCAATGTTTTTTATCGCCGCCGTCACTTCGAGTCGATTCGTGGCTACGATTTCCCGGATTTCCCGGCCAACACCGTTCATCTGCTCGGAGAAAAGCACGAGGTTGCTCACCGACGTACTAAGGGGATGGCTGTTGGTCTTCACGAATTCATCTACGCCGCTCAGTGTCGTCAGCGCTTGCTCGGACATGCGTCGAAAATTGAGCAGCGTCGCGGTCAAATTCGTCAGGGTTTCTTGCGCAAAGAGGCTCTTGTCGATCCGGTCGACCGCCTCGTTGAGTTTTTTCGCCGTGTCATCGACGCGCTGCAAAAGGCCCACCGCCGAGCGTGCCACCTCCTGAAGATCAAACGGCGCCTCACTCTGGACGACGGCGCCGTCTTGCAAAGGCGGTTTGCTGTTCGCCGTGGGATCTATCGAGATATAACGGTCTCCCAGGAACCCAGCTTGCTTAATCGAAAAAACGGCATCGCCATGAATTGGGTATTTCTTCTGTATTTCGACAACGATGGTCACATTTGTTCCGCCCGGCCCAAGTTCTATGGTTTCTACGTGTCCCACTGGAACGCCCGCCATAAAGACCATCGCTCCCTCGATGATGCCTCCCGCGTTTTCCGTTTTCATAAAGAGGGTCATTGTCGGGACGAAGAGCGCCGAGCCCTTGCTGAAGCGGATGACCACCGCCACCAGGAGGATCAGGGAAATAAGCACGAACAGCCCAACCTTCCACTCCAAACGTTGTTTGCTCATATCATAAGTTATGTTCTTTTGGGTCAGAAATTCCGTTGACAAACCGATGCACGATCGGGTCCCGCGACTGGAAAATCTCGTCTGGCGCGCCGGTCGTGTAAATCTTCCCATCGTGGAGCATCAGGATTCGCTGTCCAACGCGCCGCGTGCTCCGCATATCGTGAGTGACCACTACCGAGGTCACTTTCAGACATTCGCAGACCCGCAAGATAAGTTGGTCGATGCTGTCCGACACAATGGGGTCCAATCCAGTGGTTGGCTCGTCGTAAAGCAAAATTTGCGGCTGATAAATAATGGCTCTGGCCAGTCCGACGCGTTTGCGCATTCCGCCGGAAAGCTCGGCCGGTTTTTTCTGCTGAGTTCCCGGTAAATCGACCATTTCTAAAGTTTCATCAATTCGACGGGCAATCTCAGAGGCGGTGAGTTTTCCTTCGCGTCGGAGCAGAAACGAAACATTCTCTGCCACGGTCATCGAGTCGAACAAAGCCGCGCTTTGAAAGAGCATGCCAAACTTGCGCCGGACTTGAAGCAGCTGGCGCTCGTTCATCCCTACGATGTTTTCGCCGTCGACCAGGACTTGTCCAGAATCGGGCATCAAGAGGCCAATGACATGCTTGAGCAAGATGCTCTTGCCGCCTCCGCTCCGGCCGATGATTACGACGGATTCTCCGGATTCGATTCGGAACGTGACACCGTCAAGGACTTGGTGCGCGCCAAAGCTTTTTTTCAAATCCCGCGCTTCGATCATGTGAGCAGCCGGGTGAGGAACAAGGTCAGAAAGAAATTGCTGATGAGAATGGAAATGGAAGAAATCACGACGGCTTCGGTCGTGGCGCGGCCAACCCCTTCCGCTCCTTCCCGGCAATTCATTCCCTTGTAACAACTGATAATCGCGACGATGCCGCCAAAGATGACCGCTTTCGTAATGCCCATCACAACGTCCACAGCGTCGCTGTACTTGATCATGTTCGACCACAAATAGGGCGGGTCGATCCCGAGCAGGTACACGGCAACAACATAGCCGGCTCCGATCCCGATGACGATGGCTTCAGAGGTGAGCAGCGGCAGGGCAATGACGGTCGCGGCCAATCGAGGCACGACCAAATAATCGACGGGATGAGTCGCCAGCGTTCTGAGCGCGTCGATTTGTTCTGTCACACGCATCGTCCCCAGTTCGGCGGCCATGGCGGCTCCGACCCGTCCGGCAACCATTAACGCAGTGAGGACAGGTCCCAATTCACTGCACATGGAGACGCTCACCACAGCGAGCGTCGCCGTATCCATTTTGACTTTGTGAAATTGGAAATAGGTCTGGGCACACAGGACCATGCCTGTGAATGCGCCGGTGATCAGGACGACCGACTGGGATTTCACTCCGATAAAATGAAGCTGATAAATGAGGTCCCGCCAATTGAGTTTCCGTGTGAACAAGGAACGGAGCGCTTCATTCAAGAGCAGAGCAATCCGCCCCAGATTCTCGAGCGCGTCGTTCAACCAGCGTTTGGGCAGTGCGTTCACTGTAGATCAGCAGTCGAACCACGAATTAACGCGAATGGACACGAATTCAACAGAGACATGCGTCACGCGCTTCACTCGTAGTGAGTTCTTCAAACCGTCTTAGATTCGTGCTCATTGCTGTCGATTCGTGGTTTCTCAAAGTGTTAACCTGAAAGCGGTGCTTCAAACCACGAAATACACGAAATACACGAAAGAAGAGGGGCTTCAGTAAGGAGATGGCTTCACTGGGCCGGTGAGCTCGATGGTCTTGGCAATTTCTTCTTATTTCGTGTTTTTCGTGGTTCACAACTGCGGTTTCCAGGGCCCATATAAAAGAACAAAACGATCTCCCGCAAGGAGATCGTTTTGCCAAGGTCTTTCGATGCGAGGCTCTTAACTCGACAACGCTCCTTCGGCCGCAGTCTGTTTGAAGACCAGGTTGTCTTCTTCAGCCGTGACTTGGATCGGGCTATTGTCGTGCAGCTTGCCTTTCAAGATTTCTTCGGCCAGCGGATCCTCGAGATACCGTTCGACGGATCGGCGCATTGGCCGCGCGCCGTATGTAGGATCGTAGCCTTTCTGGACGAGAAAGTCCTTGGCCTTTTCATCCAACTGCAGCTGAATGTTTCGACCCTTCAAGCGTTCCATTACTTTTGAGATTTCCAGGTCAAGGATTTGAACGAGGTCCGCCCTAGTCAGCGAACGGAAAACAATGACATCATCCAATCGGTTCAGGAATTCAGGACGAAATACCTTCTTGGATTCGTCCAGGATTTTTTCCTTCATCTTGTCATAATTCGCCTCATCCGAACCCTTGGTAAAGCCGATCGATGTTTGTTTGCGGATCGATTCTGCGCCGACATTTGAGGTGAGGAGAACGATGGTATTACGGAAATCAACAACTCGCCCGACATTGTCCGTTAATTTGCCCTCTTCCAGAATCTGGAGAAGCATGTTCATTACATCCGGGTGCGCCTTCTCGATTTCGTCGAAAAGAACCACCGAATAGGGCTTGCGGCGGACCTGTTCGGTTAGTTGGCCGCCTTCCTCGTAACCGACATAACCTGGAGGCGAACCTACCAAACGCGAGACTGTGAACTTCTCCATGTACTCGCTCATGTCGAGCTGAATGAGTGATTTTGCGTCGCCGAACATATTTTCGGCGAGCGTTTTGGCGAGGAGGGTCTTGCCCACACCGGTCGGGCCCATCAAAGCAAACGTTCCAATGGGCCGTTTCGGGTCCTTCAAATCCGCACGCGAACGGCGCAAGGCTTTGCAAAGGGCTGTCACCGCTTCCTGTTGCCCAATCACCGTGCGGCCCAGCTCTTGTTCCATAGCCAAGAGCTTCGCTGCCTCGCCTTGCTCGATTCGTTTAAGAGGAATGCCAGTCCATTTCGCAACGACTTGGAGAATGTCTTCGTCGTCAACTTTCACTCTCTTCTCTTCGCGTGTGGCTCGCCAGGCGTTTAAGACGGATTCCATCTTTTCCTTCGCTTGCTTCTCTTTGTCGCGCATTGAAGCCGCGCCTTCGAAGTCCTGCTCTTTAATCGAACGCTCTTTCCGGCCCTTAATCTCTTCGATTTCAACCTCGAGGTTTTTGACGTCGGGCGGCCGCGTCATGGCGCCGATGCGAGCCCTCGATCCGGCTTCGTCCATCACATCGATGGCCTTGTCAGGAAGGTAACGCCCAGTGAGGTAACGATCGGAAAGCTTCACCGCTGCTTCCAAAGCATTGTCGGTAAAGTCCACCTTGTGATGGTCTTCGTACTTCTGCCGAAGCCCCTTCAAGATCAAGATGGCTTCGTCGACTGATGGCGCTTCGACTTTGACGCTTTGGAAGCGGCGTTCCAGTGCGGCGTCTTTCTCGATGTATTTGCGATACTCGTTGAGTGTCGTTGCTCCGATGCATTGCATCTCACCACGGCTGAGTGCGGGCTTGATGATATTCGACGCGTCCATCGTCCCTTCCGCAGAGCCTGCTCCGACAATGGTGTGCAGCTCGTCAATGAACAGAATAATATTCTTGGCCCGCCGAATTTCATCCATGACGGCCTTGATCCGTTCTTCAAATTGCCCACGATACTTGGTGCCGGCCACCATTAAGGCGAGGTCTAAAGTAATGACCTTTTTCTCGCGCAGTAATTCCGGGACGTTTCCACGCGCAATCTCCTGGGCCAATCCTTCGACGATCGCGGTCTTGCCGACGCCAGCTTCTCCGAGCAGAACCGGATTGTTCTTCGTGCGCCGGCAGAGGATCTGAATGACGCGCTCGATCTCGTTTTTGCGTCCGATGACGGGATCCATTTCACCCCTGCGAGCGATTTCAGTCAGGTCACGTCCAAAGGCTTTGAGAGCCGGCGTTTTCACTTCACCTTTCTTCTCACTGGCCTTTTCGCTCGGCTCGTTTTGGGCGCCTTCTTCAGCCGTATTGAAATTGGGGTCTAACTCTTTGAGTATTTCTTGCCGGGTTTGCTCGATATCCACATCCATGTTTTTCAACACACGGGCGGCGACGCCATCTCCTTCGCGCAAAAGGCCCAACAGGATATGTTCTGTGCCGACATAGGTGTGGTTTAGAGCCTTGGCTTCTTTCGCGGCCAACGACAGAACCTTCTTTACTCGGGGTGTGTAGGGAATATTCCCTATCATCTTTTGATCGGGTCCGGTCCCGACAAGTTTTTCGACTTCCATGCGGACGGTTTCGAGGTCCAAACCAATCTTCTGGAGGACATTGACGGCGACACCTTGTCCCAGTTTGATCAAGCCAAGCAACAGGTGCTCGGTTCCCACAAAATTGTGGTTAAAACGATCAGCTTCCTTCCGCGCCAGGGCCAAAACTTGCTGCGCCCGCGGGGTAAAATTATTCATGGCTTCGTCGCTCATAGTCAGTGTGTGTCAAGATGCTATGATTCGTTTGGTTTGTCCAGCCTTGGGCTGGGTGAACTCGATGGCATCGGGTGCGGGCGGCTCACGTGCCGGAGACGCTCGCGCAACATGTCCGCCCGCAGCAAGTCTCTTTCTTCAGCCGAGAGTTTTTCGGAATAGCGCTTCTGCAAATGGGCAGGTTGCGTAATCAGGAACAATTCATCCACGAGCGACCTCTCAGTTCCAGGGAACAAGCCGATATCCACACCCAGCCGCAACAGCGAAAGCAGGTTCATCGTTTCTTTCGAGGAGATGCTGTGGGCATTCGCCAAAATCCCGTAGGCGCGACCGATTTGATTCAAGATTACTTTGGGCTTGCTTTCGAGCAGGGTCGCACGGGCGTTTTCTTCGTGTTCAATGAGCTGCGCCAAAACTTTGTTCAATCGTTCGACAATGTCGGTTTCGGCCTCGCCCAAAGTCATCTGGTTCGAGACCTGAAAGACGTTGCCTAAGGCTTCTGTGCCTTCTCCGTAAAGACCGCGAACGGCCAAGCCAAGCTTGTTTACAGCCTGGATAATCTGATTGATTTGTTCGCCCAAGACCAATGCCGGGAGATGCAGCATGGCGCTCACTCGAATGCCAGTGCCGAGGTTCGTGGGGCAGGCGGTTAGGTAACCAAGATTGGGCGAAAAGGCGTATTCGACCTTCTTTTCCAAGAGGGAATCGACCTGGTCGATCGCTTGCCAAGCGTCTTTGATCTGCAAGCCGGGCCGAAGCGATTGCATTCGAAGATGATCCTCTTCATTAATCATAACGCAGAGGGATTCTTCCTTATTCAGGACCAAGCCGCTTCCAGCGTTCTTGGCGGCATGTTCCCGGCTAATCAAATGACGTTCCACCAGAATCTGCTTGTCCAAGGCTGTGAGGTTGTCCATCGATTCCGAGAAGGCTCCCCCCATTTGGCGCAGTCCTTCCACGGCCGGACGAATGGTTTCGAGCGCCTTAACCCGCTCCGGCTTTTTCGCCCAACCCGGGAACGCCATGCCTCGTAAATTGCGTGCCAGGCGCACCCGGCTTGACAGCACGATCCGATCATGCGGCCCGGAACGTTTGCTGGCTTCGGCTGGCGAGGTCAGAAATTCGTGAATATCCATATCTTCACCATTTCAGCTTGTGGTTAGTTCGCTGATCTTATTCTTGACTTGGTTGATCTCATCGCGCACGTGAGCAGCCGTTTCAAAATCTTCGTCGTGGACGGCCTTATCCAGCTTGCTTTGCAAGGATTTCAATTTGTCAGCGAGGTCCTGGCTTTGGCGGAAGGCATGCGGCGTCTTCCCGACATGCTTGGTTCCCTTATGCATCGTCTTAAGCAAACTCTCCAAGCCCTCGCCAAATGTGGCGTAGCAATCAGCACAGCCCAGTCGGCCCGCTTTTTTGAAGTCTGCTTGAGTGAAACCGCAATGTGGGCATTTGATCTCTCCGCCAGCCATGGCTTGTTCCATCTCCTGAGCTGCGCCTAGACCCAATAAAAGGTCGGCCAGTGAAAAACCCGTTGGATCATCGACACCTTTGGCTTTGGAACAAGACTCACAGAGATCCACTTTCTTGGTCTTGCCCTCAACCATTTGAGTTAAATGGACTGTGGCGACGTTCTGTTTGCAAATATCGCATAGCATATTCTTCCAATCCGTATATCGGCTTCTTAATGTTCTAAGTCAAGACACGGTGTAAAGTTGATGAACACTTTGCTGCCGGGCGTTTTAAGCTAGCCCCTCCTGGGGTTGTTCTGCGTCGTTCCGTCGGCGTCTTAACAGACTTCGTGCTGCCCTTCCAGGCAACCTCGCGCTCGCACTTCAGAGTGACGCACTTAGGTTAATTCCGGCCAGAACCGAATGATTGATTCTAAATCAAATCGGTTCGCCCGAAACTTGGGTCAGTTCGTGATACTTTTGAACAAGACTTTTGGTGATCGGTCCGGGCTTTCCGGATCCAATCACCCGGCCATCGATTTTCACTACAGGAATCAGCTCTGCACCGGTCCCCGTCAGAAAACATTCATCGGCGTTAAACAAATCGTACCGAGTCAAATCTGTCTCAGCAACGCTCATGCCAGCGCGCTGTGCCAACTGAATCACCACGCCTCGCGTGATCCCGTACAACGCGCCCGAGGTCAAAGGAGGAGTAACGAGCCGATCACCTTTCACAACAAAGAGATTGTCTCCAGTGCATTCCGCGACGAATCCCTGCGCGTTCAACATGATGGCTTCTTCGCATCCGCCATTATTGGCTTCAATCTTCGCCAGAATATTATTCAAGTAGTTTAAAGACTTGATCGCCGGGTTGAGGGCGCTGTGCAAATTTCGCACGGTAGGAACGGTAATTATTTCCAGTCCGCGTTCGTAGTACTCCGCTGGGTACAGCTGAATTTTGTCGGCAATAATAATTACGGATGGGCGCTTGCATTTGTTCGGATTCAGACCCAGTGTCCCAACCCCTCGAGTCACCACCAACCGGATATAACCATTTCGCAGTTTGTTGCGCCGGCACGTGTCCACTACAGCTCGGATCATCTCCGCATGCGTCAGCGGGATGGTCAGGAGAATCGCTTTAGCCGAATAGAACAAGCGGTCGATATGCTCCTTGAGCTTGAAGACTCGGCCGTTGTACGCCCGAATTCCCTCGAAGATGCCGTCGCCATAGAGGAGTCCGTGATCGAACACGGAGATTTTCGCGTTTTGTTCGCTGTAGTACTTGCCGTCAATGTAGATTTTCATGCCCTAAGCCGCGCCAGACTACGGCATCTGATTGCGATTCTGCAACCAATAAGGGCGCTACGCTTTGAATTACGGTGCATCCCTAAGTTGTCGGCACATCGTAGCGGCGGGCATCCTGCCTGCCCTAGAGCCGAGGCATGCTGCCCGGCGGATGACGCGTACGGACTAAAACGCAGCCTCCTCGTTTCAAGCGTTGCTCCGGGCGGCAAGATGCACGCCCTCTACGGCAGGCAGGATGCCCGCCGCTACCGACAACTTCGGGATGGACTGTTTGAATTAATCGCGGACAGGACGGGCCTTTCGGCGCCTCTCGTTTGTCCGTGCGCGAATTAGTATTTTTTCGAGAACTTCTTGCGCGACTCGGCGTCGGTGTCCGCAGAAGTCGCTGTGTTGGCCGGCGGGGGCTGGTCTTCTGCGGATTTTGGGGACGAACTTGTTGGGCGCGCCGCCGAACTTGGCCGGTCCGATGCGTCGATCGCTTCGACGAACGACATGCGAAGAGCCATTAAACTTTGTTTGAGCAGGTCTTGTTCGCGCTTATTCAAGTTGCCCTTGGTTTTGACCTCCAACATTTCCAATTGATCGATGAACAGCTTGGCGGCATCGACATCGCGAACGGTTTCACCCGTTTCCGGGTGAGGAACTTTCCCCAGAAGCATCAGGGCCATGTTTGTCTGTTGGACGACCATGCTGGCAAACAGTGCCGACATCGCACCTTCCGCGTTCCCAGCCACAACACAATCATCCGAGCCAAGATTTTCGTTCATGAAGGTTTCTTTTTTCCGTGAAGACGGATTTCCGCCATTAAAAAGTGGATAAGATGCTTGAGGCGGTGTTCCAAATTCGGGGTTTCGAGAATGGTTTGCCGATCGGTTGCTTCTCGCAAGAGCGTGCAAGAAACTAGATCAGCCAGATGGTCGGGGTTCTCCAATTTGGCCAGGTACTTAATCACTTGCTTGAGCGAGAGGAGTGCAGAAAGTTCACCGTCATCAGAATCTTCCGGCGGTCGCAATTGCTTGAGAATGTGGACCGGCAATTCCAATCCTTGCTCCAGCCGCTCGGCAACGAGTTCGAGGACTTTGGCGGTGAGGGCGTCCACCGCCACGCTGTCGGCGGCGGTGGTTTCAAGCGGACGGATTTTTTGAACCCGGTACGGCTTATAGCGGACGATTTCGCTTAGTTCGACTCGAGCTATGCCTTGCAGAATGAGATGCGAAGTGCCGTCTCGATTGCCCACCGAGGCGCGGATCAAGCCAAGTCCGGCAATCGTTGACGGAATCTCGCGGGTTCGTCCCGGCTTTTGCATGGCGACTGAGAACATGCGATGTGAGCTCAAGGCATCGGAAAGCATTTGCCGGTAGCGAGGTTCAAAAATGTAAAGTGGAAGCATCGCCTGGGGAAAAAGGGTCGCTTTCGGAAGAGTCATGACCGGGATCACATCAGGCAGTTCCATGAATACAATCTAGGGAGAATCGTCGGTAATTCAAGCGAAGATGCGTAGATGCAGGCTTGCCAAACCGGTTTTGTCTGCGCATCGTGTCTATCTGTTATGAATTCTAAAATCGTGGCCATTCTTTTGGTAGTCATTTGTCTTGGGCTGGCTGGTGGGCTTGCCTATCGTCACCTCAATGCAAAGAAAGAGAAAGAAGCGGACGCTGCATTGATCCAGGATCTTACGAAGTTCACCAATGACCTAACGTTGAAACTAGAAGAGCAGAAACTGGTCAATCAAAGCCTGGAGCGAGATCTCGACACCAAGACGCAAGAATTGAAGTCGTATTCCAATAATTTAGCGAGCGTCAGTGCGAATCTTGAAAAAGTTCAGATCGAGGCCAAAGCCGCGGCCGACGCTGCGAAAGCTGAGGCGCTGAAACGCGAAGAGAAAATCGCCTCATTGGAAGCGGAGCGCGACGATTTGAGCAAAAAGATGACCGAATTGACGAGTTCGATTTCGGGTTTGGAAACAAGAATTGCCGAAACGCAGCGGCGGCTGGATGCTTCCGAGGGAGATCGCGAGTTTTTGCTGAAAGAACTCAAGCGCATGCAAGCTGAGAAGGCTGAACTCGAGAGACAATTCAATGATCTCGCTTTGGTTCGCGAACAAGTCCGCAGATTAAGGGACGAACTTTCTTTAGCGCGCCGGCTGGAATGGATTCGCAAAGGATTGTGGGGAGCTCCGATGAAAGGCGCGGAACGACTGGCCAAAGGCTTTACTCCCGCTGGGGCCAAGACAAATTACAATTTGAACGTCGAGCTTCGGCGTGACGGTTCGGTGACGATTACCACAAATAACCCTGCCTCCGGAACGACCAACGCTGGTGCGGCAACGAATGCTCCGCCCAGGTAATGATGCTGCCTAAGCTGTTGTCTGATTCGCATGCGCGTGTCATGCGGGACCTGCGGGTGAGCCTGACAGACCGATGCAATTTCCGTTGCCTCTATTGTTTGCCGGAGACCGAGGAAGCCGCCAATTTTTATCGGACGAAGTTTGATCCGGTGCGCAATCCCAATCCGGAAAAGCTGAAGCTGCCGGAGTGGAAGCCGCGCTCCGAAATGCTAAGTTTCGAAGAGATCGAACGGCTCGTCCGCCTCTTCGTCGAGTTGGGCATCGAAAAAGTTCGGTTGACGGGGGGCGAACCGCTCCTGCGCCAAGGAATTGAAATGTTGATCGCAAGACTCGCCGTAATTCCGGGCCTGCAGGACCTCGCGATGACCACGAACGGATTTCATTTCGTCAAAAAGGGTCGTGCTCTAAAGGAAGCGGGTTTGCGGCGAATCAGTTTCAGCATGGATTCTTTGGGTCAGGCGAACTTCAAACGAATGACCGGCCGCGACGGGCTGAATGAAGTGCTGGCCGGAATCGCCTTGGCGAAAACGCTGGGGCTCGCGCCGGTAAAGGTTAATGCGGTTGTTATTCGCGGCATTAACGACCACGAAATCGAGCGGCTGGCCGAGTTCGCGCGCAGTGAGCACTTGAGTTTCCGATTCATAGAATTCATGCCGCTCGATTCAAGCCGCGCTTGGCTGAAAGAAATGGTCGTGCCAGGCAAAGAGATTCTGGAGCGTTTGCAAACTCGGTTCACGTTGAAGCCCATTGCGTCAGCGAACCCCTCCGAAACTGCGCGGCGATGGGCGTTTGAGGATGGGCGGGGTGAAATCGGAATTATTGCGCCCGTCAGCGAGCCTTTCTGCGGACATTGTAATCGGCTTCGTTTGACGGCCGACGGAAAGATTCGGACCTGTTTGTTCAGTCTGCACGAGCACGATTTGAAGTCGCTGTTGCGAAGCGGCGCGTCAAATGAACAACTGACGGAAAGCGTTCGAGCCATCGTCTGGCACAAGGAGGCCAGCCATCGCATTGGGAAATCCGACTTTGTTCAACCAGCCCGCACAATGAGTTGCATTGGCGGGTGACCGATCAGTGAGCTCCGTGGCGCAGCTGTTCCGCTGCTAACTTAAACGCCGTCGTCGCCCGTCCAAAGCGCAGATGCATTGCCTTGCAACGACTGTAACGCTTCTCAAAATAGATTTCCGGAAAGGTCGGGAAACGTTGTGTGGCGTTTCCAGCAAACCCGCAGGTTTGCTCCACCTTTCCGGAAATCTATTTCGAGAAACAATCTAAACCCGCAGATAAAGCGCTGGCAGGCGGTTCTGTTTGATTGCTTCGTGTCTGGCAATGTGTTTGATTGTGGCCCGTTATGCCGACATACGAATATGTTTGTTCCAAGTGCGACCATCGATTTGATTTGTTCCAATCTATTAAAGACAAACCGATTACGAGCTGTCCTCGGGACCTTTGCGGACTCAAAAAATGGGGCAAAGGCAAAGTGAAACGGGCTATCGGTGGCGGCGCGGGCCTGATTTTTAAGGGAAGTGGCTTTTACATCACGGATTACCGGAGCGACAAATATAAAGAAGCGGCCAAGAAGGACGCGCCAGCGCCCGCACCGGCCGCAAGCGGCGCAGACAGCAGCTCGAAAAGCACTCCTGCGAAATCAGAAACGAAAGCGGCGAAAGCGGATAGTTCGAGCAGTTGACGATGTTTCATGACCGCAAGACCGACTTGGGTGCGGAAGCTTTATTTGACGCTCGCTTTGCAGGAGTCTCGCCGCGGTTTTATTCGATTGTCCGAAGTCGAGCTGGATTCGTACATCAAGAAGCATTATCTGTCGCCAAAGACTGACGAAACGGCCGCGCTTTTGTCAGATACACAATTGACGAGAGGCGAGGTAGAGCTCTTGAACCAGGACATAAACTGGACCTGCTGGATGAGAAAAAAACTGGCCGGCAGATGGATCGATCTTGTCTGGCAACGAACGGTTGAATTGACGGGCGCGCCGACCAACTGGTCCTTTGAACTTAAGGCCATGCGCGTGGGAAGAATTGAAGTGCCTCCACGCTTCTGGCCTTTGGTGCAGCGGCAACTCGGCCACGTGGATTTGGCCTTCACGAATCAATTCGATTGGCTTGCGCATCTTCCAACGTTGGAAATCAAGACCAATGAAATGGTTTTGGGAAATGAGCTCAGACTTTACACTTATCCAGTGGCCGGAAGCTCGATCGAGGAACAATCGCCCTCTCACTCAAAATGAGACTTCCTCGAATTCTCGCCCGCGTTGCGCTCCAGAGCGTCTCGCCTGTCCAGGTGCACCTCAACGCTTGGACAGGCGAGACGCGCTGTCCTGCAAGAAGGTTCATTGGCAGAGTTGCTGCACTTGGGGTCGCCGTGCTGTTGAGTTGCTGGAGCAGTTTCGCAGCGCTGACCCTGCCCGTAACACGGCGATCTGAGCAATTCATCGTTCATGATAACCGCCCTCAACAGCGAGCCGCCAGCGATCCACTGCTGGGACGCCGCGCGGGCGTTGAGCCGATCACTGACTTAAACCCTGATGTCCTCCTCATTTCCGCCGAACGAATCAGAGTCGCCTTATTGCGCGAGTTAAGCATCTCGCCCGATGGCGGAGCAAAGATTCACTTGTTTCTGATTCGTGCTTCGCAGGTCGAGCCCAGAGTGATGATCAAACCCGCTATTTACGCGGGCCTCTGGCAGTATCGAGTCGAGATTCCCGAAAGGATCGAGAACTTGAAACTGATCCGTGGCATCGTTCAGGTCTTGTTGCTTGAGATTGCCAATCGTGGGACCGCCACAAAATCGGCCGAAATACCGCTCTGGTTGGTCGAAGGTCTTTCGCTGCATCTCTCGTCATCGGTCGGGCCGAACTTAATTCTCGGCTCGGTGCCCGTCGGTTCGATGGCTCGCTCGGTGCTTCAATTGCGAGCAGGGGATCCATTGCGCGAACCGCGGGAACTATTACGATGGAACAAAGCATTGACATTTACAGAGCTGAGTCATCCGACAGACGAACAACTCGCTTCGAAACTGAAAGGCTTTCAGATTTCGGCTCAGATCTTTTTCAATGAGTTGATCCGATTGCCAAGTGGACGGGCGAGTCTTTTTCAAATGCTGCGTGAGCTGCCCTACTGCTGGAATTGGGAGACGGCTTTCTTCCGCGCGTATTCGCGACATTTTCAGCGACCACTCGATGTTGAGAAATGGTGGTCATTAACACTGAGCGCTTTGACTGGACGCGGAGAGCTGTCTGTGTCGCCGATCGAGTTGTGTTTGCAAAAGCTTGATGAAATCCTGTTGGCTCCGGCTCAGATTTCTTCGTCTTCGAGCGCAGTGCCCCAAAGAACACAAGCTACCCTGCAACAGGTCATTGCGGATTGGGAATTCACTATTCAAAGACCCGTCTTGCTTCAAATGATCAATCAGCTCTTGGTGCTGCGTTACTCCGTTCAGCTCAGCGAGTTGAGGGCCGCAGCGGATCGATGGTCGAAGGAACCTCACAATACGGGAGAACTACAGGAGAGGGAGTTGGTCAGACGTGGTCTTGTTGCCGAGTCGGAAATTATTAAACTGATCGACGCCTACCGATCCATTCTGCACAACTATCTGGAAAAGCGGGCTTTAGCAGGTTATTCGCCCAGCAAACGGGATGCGAGAGTTCCTGCGAGCCGCTTAATTCAAGAGACAATTCGAGATTTGGATGATTTGCTTCGACAGCGAGAAGCGTTGCGTCGGGCTCACGTCTCGGTCGCACAAACGGCTCCGCACCCGTAGGTTTCTCTGCCGCTTGACACATGGGCGACCCAAAATATAGTTCGGGATCATGTTGAATGAAGAGTCATCGGGGGACGGCAAGGAGCCGCCATCATCTTCTACGCTCGAATCACTCAAACAATTCCGGTCGGCTGGGCGTGGCTTTTGGAAGCATGTTTCCGAAAGCGATTGGCACGACTGGCGGTGGCAACTTAAGAACCGGGTCGTTTCCTTGCCGCAGTTAGAGCGCCTGATGCCGAGCCTGACACCCGAGGAACACGCCGGTACTCTGCTTGCGAACACGAAGCTGGCTGTGGCCATCACGCCCTACTTCTTCAACTTGATCGACGGAGCCGACGAGCATTGTCCGATCCGCCGGCAGGTAATCCCACGAATCGAGGAAACGCACGTCGCGCGCTGGGAGATGAACGATCCTTGCGGTGAAGATGCCCATTCACCGGTGCCGGGCCTCGTGCATCGCTATCCCGATCGCGTTTTGTTCCTGGTAACGGATCGTTGTGCGGCCTATTGCAGGTACTGCACGCGGTCGCGGCTTGTTAGCAACGCCAGCGGCTACGATTTTCATCCTGAATTCGCCAAACAAATCGATTACATCCGAAAAACGACTTCGATTCGCGATGTCCTATTAAGCGGCGGCGATCCGTTGCTCTTCAGCGATGACAAACTCGATCATCTGTTAACCGAGCTGAGAAGCATTCCGCATGTAGAGTTTCTTCGGATTGGAACGCGCATTCCGATTTTCCTGCCCCAGCGCATCACGCCTGCTTTGTGCGCGATGTTGAAGAAGCATCATCCACTGTTTGTCAGTATTCATTCCAATCATCCGCGTGAGTTAACAACGGAGGTGCGCGAAGGTCTGGCCCGGTTGGCGGATGCGGGAATTCCGCTCGGCAATCAATCCGTGCTCCTGCGCCACGTCAACGACAGCGTCACAGTCATGAAAGCGCATGTGCACAAGTTGCTGATGTGCCGCGTCAAGCCGTACTACATCTATCAGTGCGACCTCATTTCCGGTTCGGCGCACTTGCGTTCGAGTGTGCGGCAGGGATTAAAAATCATGGAGAGTCTGCGCGGCCATACTACGGGCTACGCGGTGCCGCAATTCGTTATCGATGCGCCGGGCGGCGGCGGCAAAGTGCCGGTGAATCCCGAATACTTTCTCAGCCATAATGCCGATCGTGTCGTCATCCGGAATTTTGAAGGAAAAGTCTTCGAATATCCTGAAGCTGCGGATGGAACGCCGCTTATTCAAAGGCCTGCGGAGATTGAGGAACCTGCATTGGTCTAGCGGTTATACCCCTTGCTTTTGCCACTCGCGGACTTAATCTGACCAGTGTTATGGGGATCGCGCAATCAGTGCATAAACTGACAGAAGCCGAGTATCTCGAGATCGAACGCAAATCTGAATTTAAGAGCGAATTCTTCGACGGCGAGATGTTCGCGATGGCGGGTGGTTCGCCAAACCACAGGCTGATTGCCTCAAATGTGCTCGGCGAATTGCGGGCACGACTCAAAGGGGGACGCTGGGTTGTTTACAATAGCGATTTGCGCGTGAAGATCGAAACGACCGGGCTATTTACATACCCAGACCTTTCGGTTGTCTGTGGACAGCGACTTTTTTTTGACAAGGATTCCCTCCTGAATCCGACCTTAGTTGCCGAAGTGCTCTCGGATTCGACCGAGGCCTATGACCGAGGCGGCAAGTTCGCGCATTACCGGCAAATCGCGACCTTGCAGGAGTGTCTGCTGATTAGTCAAAAGGAGCCGCGGATCGAACAGTTCATCCGAAAGGCTGATGGCGCTTGGGAATTCCGCGAAGCGACAGGATTAGGCGGCCATCTAGAGCTGCCGTCACTGAAGGTGACCTTGGATCTTTCTGAGGCTTTCGCCAATGTTGAGTTTGTTCCAACTCCGATCCGTGCGGCGACACCGCCGCGTCGTTCCTAAAAGTTCTGGAAAAGATATGGCACTCGCAAAATCGCTCCATCGGTTGACCGACGGCGAATACCTCCAAATGGACCGCTTAGCGGAGTTTAAAAGCGAGTTCTTCGATGGCGAAATGTTTGCGATGTCGGGTGGCACAAGGTGGCATAGCCTAATCGGCGCTAACTTGGCGCGTGAGTTTGGGAACCGGTTAAAGGGGCACCGGTGTATTGCCTACAATTCCGAACTGCGTGTCAAGGTTGAGGCCACTGGGCTATATACCTATCCAGATCTTTCGGTTGTCTGTGGACCGCCAGAGTTGTTGGACAACGAAATGGACACCTTGCTGAACCCCTCTTTAATCGCAGAAGTGCTCTCGGATTCGACGGAAGCGTACGATCGCGGAAAAAAGTTCGAACATTACCGCCAAATCGCCACACTGAACGAGTATCTGTTGGTGAGCCAGAAGGAGCCTCGCATCGAGCAATTCATCCGCAAACCCGACGGTGTCTGGGAATTCCGGACAGCCGCAGGTTTGAGTGCGCGTCTGGAATTGCCAAGCTTGAGTATCGCGATCGACCTGGCGGAGGTTTTCGCAAACGTCGAGTTTAGTCCTGCTCCGATTCGGGCAACAACACCTCCGCGCGTCTCCTGAACGGTTCGATAATGGCTCGCGAGTCCTCCCAGGCAAAAACTGCGCGTGTCCGGGAAATCATCACCGGACTGAAAACGGCCTACCCTAATGCGCACTGCGAACTGAATTATTCAAATCCACTCGAACTGCTGATCGCCACCATCCTCTCGGCGCAATGCACGGACAAGCAGGTCAATATCGTCACACGCGAACTGTTCCAGAAGTACCGCACGGCGGCGGACTACGCGAACTCTGACTTGGCACAGTTGGAGCGCGATATTCAGCGTCTTGGTTTTTTTCGCAACAAAGCAAAGAACATCAAAGCCTGTTGCCAGAAATTAGTGGACCGTCATGGCGGCGAAGTTCCGCGCACCATGGAACAACTGACCGAACTCAATGGCGTCGGACGCAAAACCGCCAATGTCGTTTTGGGCAATGCTTTCGACATTCAAGAAGGTGTGGTCGTGGACACTCATGTGTCACGGCTCTCGCAACGTCTTGGCTTGACTAACCAGAGTGCGCCCGAGCGAATTGAGGAAGAACTGATGAAACTGGCGCCGCGAGAGCAGTGGGCTTTGTTCAGCCACTGGCTGATCTGGCACGGGCGCCGTCGCTGTTTTGCGCGTAAACCCGATTGCCCGAGTTGCGAAATCCGGGCATTGTGTCCATCGCGTGACCAGTTTGGAACCGTCGCACCGAAGCCCAAGTAGCTACTCCTCAGCTAAGACACTAATGACGCCAACTTGGTTTCTATTGAATTCTGGCCCCAGCGAACCAGCGGCCAATATGGCTCTGGACGAGGCTCTGCTGGAGTTCGCAGCGCGAATTGGCGTTCCTGTGTTTCGCATTTACAGTTGGACCGAGCCGGCCGCGACGTTTGGCTATTTCCAACGGTATGCGGAAGTTTCAAGTTGGACGAATTTGCGGCCCTTGATACGGCGGCCGACTGGAGGCGGCTTGGTGCCGCACGATGCCGATTGGACGTACAGCTTGATCTTTCCTCCGGGCCATCCGTGGCACGCGTTGAAAGCCACGGAAAGTTATCGTCGGGTGCATGAGTGGATTTGCCGCGCGTTGGGTCGCATTGGCGTGACAGCGGAATTGTCATCTTGCGACTCAAAGACAAAGCTTGGTCAATGTTTCGCTGGCGCGGAGAAATTCGATGTGGTGCGAAATCAAGCAAAGATTGCCGGCGCCGCTCAGCGTCGCAATCGCTTCGGGTTGCTCATCCAGGGTTCGGTGCAAGGCCAGGAGTTTGCCGGAGCGAGAGAGCTGTGGGCTGGCGGGATGTTGCGCAAAGCTCCATCGTCGGAACCAGTTCATTGGAAAATCCTTACTACTGGTATAACGCTCGAATTAGACCAAGAAATAACGTGTCGTGCCGAGCAGTTGACTCTGGAGAAATACTCCCAAGCCTCCTATAACGAACGGCGCTAGACGGCCAACTTTGATCCTCATGTTCCGGCAACTTTCCTCGTTGAACGGGTTATAATCCATGTAGTTTAGCATTATGGCACAGTTCTCTTATCGAGCCCGGCGCAGATCGGGTGAAGTAGTAAACGGCGTGTTGGATGTTCCCGATCGCTCGGCGGCGCTCATGCAAATTGAACGGCTTGGGCTATTCCCTGTAGCGGTGGACGCCGCCAAGGGCGCGGGGCCCGGCAAACAGGAGGCCGCGGGGGAACGCAGACTTGCGCCGCGAATCATGATGCCGCAAGCAGTGCGCGATTTCTTGCAGCGGCAACGAAAGCCGAAGCTTCAGGAATTAGCGACGTTTACCCAGCAGCTTTCGAATCTGCTCCAGTCCGGCATGCCCTTGACCGTGGCTCTCAACAGCATGACGCATCTCGAGTCGAAAGGGATTTCTGCCGACGTAAGCAAGCAGCTCAAACAGGATGTCATGGAGGGCCGGAGCCTTTCGGATGCGATGGCCAAACAGCCGGTCGTTTTCTCCGATCTCTATGTGAATATGGTTCGAGCCGGCGAACAAAGCGGAGCTCTGGTGGAAGTGTTGCAGCGGTTGTCCCAGCATTACGAGCGGTTCGCGGAAGTGCAGCAGAAATTTGTATCCGCCTTGGTTTATCCAGCCGTGGTGGCTTGTGTCGGGTTGGTGATCATCATCTTTTTCATGACTTACATGCTGCCGAAGTTCCTGTCGATCTTCCAAGGGATGAATGTCGCCTTGCCGTTTGCGACTCAGGTCCTCGTCAACATCAGCGACTTTTTCAGCAACCCGGCCTACTTGTTGATTATGGCTTTGTCCGTCGTAGCGGTTGCCATTCTGTATGTCCGCTATAAGTCCACTGATGCCGGCCGGCGTGCGATTGACGGTTGGAAGATGAAAGCGCCGGTCGTGGGAAAAGTGGTCAAGCTCAACTTGTACGGACAGTTCGCGCGCACGCTCGCCACTTTGTTGGAAAATGGAGTTCCGGTCCTCAGCGCATTGAAGATCACTGAACAGATCATTCCAAATCGGATATTCAAAGAAGCCATCGCCAAAACACGCGAAGATGTGACAGACGGCAAAACCATCGCGCAACCGTTGGCGCGCAGCAAAATTTTTCCGCAACTCATGATCGACCTTTTGAAGATTGGCGAAGAGACGGGCGATGTTCCGGGAGCTTTGAAGAATGTGGCGAATACATACGAGAACGAATTGAGCATCGCATTGCGCGTGATGACCAATCTGATTGAGCCGGCCATGATTATTGTCATGGCGCTGTTTGTTGGGTTTCTGCTGTTCAGCGTGCTTTCAGCGATGTTCGCCGTGACGGCTAATATTGCCCGTTAATGAGATTAGCATTGAAATCTCGATACTGGATGCTGGGGACGCGCTGGTCCCGCAAGGATTGCAGCGTCTCGCGCAGGTTGTGTCCAAACTCCAGCGTCCAGCATCCAGTATCTGGTATCATGCTTGCGCGCCGGCAGGCTTTCACTCTTATCGAACTGATGATCGTCATCAGCATCATGGCGATCGTTATGGCTGGCGGAATCCCAGCGTTCCTGAAGGCTCTGCAGAAGGATAAGCTGAGGAAAGCCGTTGCGGATTTGGTAGAAGGATGCAGCTACGCGCGCGCGCAGGCGATTCTGCGAGGTGTGCCGATGGAATTCGTCATTCGCGCGGAAGATGGCCAGCTTATGGTCCAGCAAGCGCGGAGTGAAACGAGTGATTCTGCTTCCGGCGCGGAACCGCAAAACATTCGAAGCGCGGGCTTGGATTCTTCCACTTTCAGCGCACGCCTGCATGACGACGTTGCGGTCAGATTTCTCGACGTGAATTTTCAAGATCATATGCAATCACCGGAAGCGCGGGTCCGCTTTTTCCCGAACGGGACGAGCGATGAGTTTACGATCGTGGTTTTTTCGGAAGAGGGAGAACGAAAGATCAGTTTGGATCTTGTCACGGGGCTGGCGGATGTGGAGGTGCTGCGATGAAACTGCAGCCAGAACCTGAAACTGGAGATATGAAGTCAGCAGTCAGACCCCCGCTTTCGGGCGGCCGATATGCTCTCTCGGCGTTTACTTTGCTCGAGGTGATGATTGCGATGGCTCTCTTCTTCATGGCGATATTTGCGATTCTCGATTTGACCTCCCGGAGCTTGGCGGCGGCGCGCGGATTGCAACGCGCAAACATCGACGTCACCAGCATGGCGACCGGTTTGATGCTCACAAATCGAATTGAGGAGGGAACTTTGCCCGCGGAGATCGCGGCGCAATTCGAGGACCTGAACCCGGGCTATACGTGCACTGGAAATATTTACGAAGTCTCAAGCAACGGACTTTTTCAGGTCGATTTCGAAGTTTATGGAGTCAAGGGCAAGAAGGTCGTCGCGTCGACGATGAGCATTCTATTGTTCCGGCCTGAATCTGCTCAATCTGTTAGGAACAAGATACGGAGATGAAAATCGGCGCAATCTTTTCCATGAACCTGGCAGGACAGCGCGTCTCGCCCGTCTCATTCTGTTTTGGTGTACGCAAATGCTGGACAGGCGGGACGCCTATCCTGCCGCGCAAGTTCATCGGGAGGGCTGCGTTTACGTTGATTGAAATCATGATCGCGATTGCGATCTTTGGAGTGGTGTTGATCGCGATCTATTCCAGTTGGTCGGCTATTCTGCGTGGAGCGAATGCGGGAAAGAAAGCCGCGGCTGAAGCCCAGCGAACGCGCATGGCGCTGCGGTCGATCTCGGAAGCCCTGGCCTCTGCCCAATTATTTGCAGCGAACATCAAGCACTATTCGTTTATCGCCGACACGAGTGGCGATTTCGGGGAGTTGAGCTTTGTCGCTCGTTTGCCCGCCTCGTTTCCAGGGAGCGGAATGTTCGGTGACCAGACGGTGCGCAGGGTGACGTTCGCGGTTGATCCGCAGAATCGGTTGCTGCTGATGCAGAGTCCCTTGTTGGAGCCAGTGGATCGCGACTCTCCGCCTTACACGATTGTTCTCGCTCCGAACGTCAGTCTGTTTCAGATCGAGTTTCTGGAGACAAATAAATTTGAGTGGATCTCTGAATGGCCTTTCACAAATCAGTTGCCGAAGGTCGTACGCGTGGCTCTCGGATTTGGCGAAAAGGGCCGGCGTCTAACAAGGGAAGATATGGCAGTGCAAACGATGTATCTCAGTTCGCTGGCGATTCCGCGAGATTTGCAAGTGTCAGCTCTGCGCGGCCGGGCGCTTCCTCCGACGGGACCTCGAACGGGAGTTCCACAAAACGATCCAGCTCAAGTTCCGCAGCCTAACCCGCGCGGCGGCGCCGGAGGCAGGGACATCATGCGTCGGCCAGGGATGGTTGATCCGAGAGGTGGACGATGACAATAAAGGTTCATTCTGCTCCCCGCGGTTTTGCTTTGGTCGTGGTGATGATCGTGATTTTCGTTCTCGGCATTTTGGCGGGAGGTTTTGCCTACTCGATGCGCGTGGAAACTAAGTTGGCCAGGAACACGAGTTTCGAAGGCGACTTGGAATGGCTCGGCCGATCGGGAGTCGAGTTTGCACGTTATATTCTCGTGCAACACTTGAACGTGATCAACGAGCAGTGGGACTCGCTCAATCAAAAGTGGGCCGGTGGACCAATGGGAACCAACGAAGTGCTTGAGGCAATTTCGCTCGAAAACAATGAATTGGGCGCCGGAGTTTTTTCGGTCAAAATCATCGATCTAGAGCGCAAGTTTAACATTAACCTGATTAACGACGTGAATGTGCATGTCCTAAAGCACGCGCTTGGTCTTGTTGGGATTGATCCATCCGATTCCTCGCCGATCACCGATTCATTCCTCGACTGGATCGATCCTAATGATGACGCGCATTTGAGCGGGACGGAGAGTCGTGATTATCTGGGCAATCCCAATCCTGGATACTCTCCTTATCTGGCCAAGAATGGTCCGATCGATAACCTCGCTGAACTACTGCTAATTCGTGGGATTACTCCAGAGATGTATTGGGGACCCTCGGGGCGATATCGTGTGTTGAGGTATGGGCCGAGCAGTTCGGAACAGCCCTCAGCGGCTGGTTTGGTAGATCTTTTTACAGCACTTTCGAGCGGCCCGATAAACATCAACACGGCGTCTGCGCAAGTGCTGCAGCTCATTCCTGGCCTGGACCCGGGATTGGCCCAAGGCATCATCACGACGCGGGCGGGCTGGGATGGAGTTGATGGAACCGAAGATGATGTTCCCTTTCGCTCGATTGGAGAGCTGATCAACGTGCCGGGAATGCCTCCCCAGCTTTTATCGCTGCTCCAAGGAACGTTCCAAACTCGGAGCTATACTTTTGAAGTTCACGTCGAGGCGAAGATCAACCAGTACAAGCGAGAGTTCGTGGCGTTGGTTCGCCGTAATCCGGCAAATCCACGCGACGTTCAGACGCTTTTCTTCAATTGGAAATAGCTCGTCGTAGTGAGCGCTGCTGATCGATTTCACCAGGGTAAATATCCACTCCGAATTCTGTGGGCAGAATAATCTTCGTAACAGGCACTGACACTGGCGCTGGCAAAACTCTGCTAACAGTTTTGCTTTTGACGCACCTTCGGCGAACGGGCAAAGCGGCGCGCGCGATGAAACCATTTTGCTCCGGGGCATTGTCGGACGTGGAGTTGATCGACAAGGCGCAGGATGGAGAGCTATCGAGATCTCTCATCAATCCATTTCATTTTGTCCAACCAGTGGCGCCATTAGTCGCTGCCAGAAAGGCTGGGCGCCGGATTGAGTTGAGCGAAGTGTTGGAGCGAATTCGGATTGTTGAATCGCGGTGCGAAGTGTTGCTAATCGAAGGTGCGGGAGGATTGTTGGCGCCGTTAGGGGAGGGCTATAGCGCGGCCGACATGATTGATGCTCTCGGTTGTCCGGTAGTGGTTGTGGCCCGGAACAAGCTGGGAGTAATCAATCATGTGCTGCTTACCGCAGAAGCATTACGACGTGCGAGAGCGAATGGGATTAAGGTGGTTTTGATGGACGCCGCCAGAACCAGTTTGGCCACGAGAACTAACCAATCGGTGTTGGCAGAGATATTGAATTCGATCGAGATTTTGCGGTTGCCTTACCTCGGAAGAAGCGTAACTGGAGGCAGCAAAGCTTCATTAAAAAGAATCGAAAAAAAAATTGAGAAAACACTTGCGCGAATCGCGGAGATGGATACCTTTCACACGCTTTAGGGAAGCTCGGGCGGCAAGCAAAGCGACAGAAAAAAGCTATAAAAACCTGTTGACAGTTTGCTGAAAAAAACTAAGTTATCCGAGCTTTAATTAAAAGGTATCTGAGATGCCGGAAAGCAGAAGAACGGCACTCGGTTTTTTTGTCCCCTAGTGGGAACGATTTTGAGGTCAAATGACCTCATTGCTCATTGAAAATTAAATTGTGCGATAAGTTAGAGCCCTCGAAAACCATTCGAGTTAGTTCGGATGGAATTTGAGTAATTTTAATCATCGTTAGGATTAATCACCTAACAAGAACAAACTAACGTTTTTATACGGAGAGTTTGATTCTGGCTCAGAACGAACGCTGGCGGCGTGGATAAGACATGCAAGTCGAACGCTGATCACAGGGTAGCAATATTCTGTGGTCGGAGTGGCGCAAGGGTGCGTAACACGTGGGTAATCTGCCGTGAAGTCGGGGATAACTTGCTGAAAGGCGAGCTAATACCGGATGTGAATGTTGGGAGGCATCTCTCAATTTTCAAAGTTGGGGACCGTAAGGCCTGACGCTTCACGATGAGCCCGCGGCCTATCAGCTAGTTGGTGAGGTAACGGCTCACCAAGGCTAAGACGGGTAGCTGGTCTGAGAGGACGACCAGCCACACTGGAACTGAGACACGGTCCAGACACCTACGGGTGGCAGCAGTCGAGAATTTTTCTCAATGGGCGAAAGCCTGAAGGAGCGACGCCGCGTGGGGGATGAAGGGCTTCGGCCCGTAAACCCCTGTCATTTGCGAACAATGCGTTTCACCTAATACGTGAAGCGTTGATAGTAGCGAAAGAGGAAGGGACGGCTAACTCTGTGCCAGCAGCCGCGGTAATACAGAGGTCCCAAGCGTTGTTCGGATTCACTGGGCGTAAAGGGTGCGTAGGTGGCGGGGTAAGTTTGGTGTGAAATCTCTGAGCTCAACTCAGAAATGGCATTGAATACTATTCCGCTAGAGGGTCGGAGGGGAGACTGGAATTCTCGGTGTAGCAGTGAAATGCGTAGATATCGAGAGGAACACCAGTGGCGAAGGCGAGTCTCTGGACGACTCCTGACACTGAGGCACGAAAGCTAGGGGAGCAAACAGGATTAGATACCCTGGTAGTCCTAGCTGTAAACGGTGCACATTTGCTGTGAACGGATTCGACCCCGTTCGTGGCGCAGCTAACGCGTTAAATGTGCCGCCTGGGAAGTACGGTCGCAAGATTAAAACTCAAAGAAATTGACGGGGGCCTGCACAAGCGGTGGAGTATGTGGCTCAATTCGATGCAACGCGAAGAACCTTACCTGGCCTTGACATGTAGGTAGTAGAAGGATGAAAGTCTGACGAGGTAGCAATACCAGCCTACACAGGTGCTGCATGGCTGTCGTCAGCTCGTGTCGTGAGATGTTGGGTTAAGTCCCGCAACGAGCGCAACCCTTGTGTCCTGTTGCAACCCTATCGAGAGATGGGGGCACTCTGGACAGACTGCCTCGCTTAAACGAGGAGGAAGGTGGGGATGACGTCAAGTCAGGATGGCCCTTACGGCCAGGGCTGCACACGTACTACAATGCCCGGTACAAAGGGAAGCAATACCGTCAGGTGGAGCAAATCTCATAAAACCGGGCCCAGTTCAGATTGTCGTCTGCAACTCGACGACATGAAGCCGGAATCGCTAGTAATGGCGCATCAGCTACGGCGCCGTGAATACGTTCCCAGGCCTTGTACACACCGCCCGTCACATCATGAAAGCCGTTTGTACCCGAAGTCACTGTGCTAACTGCAAAGAGGCAGGTGCCGAAGGTATGGATGGTGATTGGGATGAAGTCGTAACAAGGTAGCCGTAGGGGAACCTGCGGCTGGATCACCTCCTTTCTAAGGAGAACCACGTGAGCGGGGTAAAAACCGTTTCACTAGGTCGAGCCTATTGAATTTGAAATTTGAGTTTTCAGATTTGAAATTCGTAGGCGGCTCTACTATCGCACAATCTAGTTTTTAATGAGGCTGTTCTTTGGCAAAGTGGAAGAGATCGGACTCGACTAGCCACTTTATGATTTACGATTTGTGATTTGCGGTGGTCGCGATCTTCGACGGAAATCATAGATCCCAAATCGTAAATCATAACGAGGCGGGGCTGTAGCTCAGTTGGTAGAGCGGTAGCTTTGCAAGCTATAGGTCAGGAGTTCGAATCTCCTCAGCTCCACCAATCTGTGATTTGAAATCTCAGATCTGAAATTTCAGAATGGGCCTGTAGCTCAGTTGGTTAGAGCATGCGCTTGATAAGCGCAGGGTCACTGGTTCAAGTCCAGTCAGGCCCACCACTTGCATACAAATCAATTTACTCGAATGAAACCCTTCAAGGGTAAACTCCTTGCAGGTGAAAGTTTGAGAGTGTTCTTTGACAACTACACATAGGTAAAGACAATTTAGGGCAAATTACAATTCGCTGAGTTCTATTGGGTTAAATCTCAATAGTCAACTTTGTGATCAAGCTACTAAGTGCAAACGGTGGATGCCTTGGTGCCAAGAGGCGATGAAGGACGTAGTAAGTTGCGATAAGCCACGGGAAGCCGCAAGCAGGCGTTGATCCGTGGATCTCCGAATGGGACAACCCAGCCGCTTTAATCGGCGGTTATCGACCGGATGAATTCATAGTCCGGCGAGGCGATACGGGGTGAAGTGAAACATCTCAGTAACCCCAGGAAAAGAAAATGAAATGATTCCGTGAGTAGTGGCGAGCGAAACCGGAACAGTCTAAACCGGGGGGATTTATCCCTCCGGGGTTGTGGGACCTCAATGTGGCAGGTGGATGGCGAGCTTAACGATTTGGAAAAATCGACCGGAGACCGTGAAAGTCGGGTGAGCGAAGTCTGAAGCCGCCTAGGGGTATCCCAAGTAATGCGGTGCACGTGAAACTCTGCATGAATCCGTCCAGACCACTGGATAAGACTAAATACTCCTTGGCAACCGATAGTGAACTAGTACCGCGAGGGAAAGGTGAAAAGAACCCCTGCTAGGGGAGTGAAATAGTACCTGAAACCGATTGCATACAATGTGTGGGAGCTGCGTAGTAATACATAGTGACCGCTTGCCTTTTGCATAATGAGTCTGCGAGTTATTGTCCGTGGCCAGCCTAAGTTCTTCTGGAACGGAGGCGAAGGGAAACCGAGTACGAAATGTGCGACTAGTCGCGGGCAATAGACCCGAAGCGGAGGTGATCTACTCTTGAGCAGGTTGAAGCTGTGGTAACACACAGTGAAGGACCGAACTCGTGGATGTTGAAAAATCCTGAGATGACTTGAGAGTAGGAGCGAAAGACTAATCAAACCCCGTGATAGCTGGTTCTCTCCGAAATAGCTTGAGGGCTAGCGTTGGGTAAGTACTCTGAGGAGGTAGAGCACTGGATGGCTTAGGGACCCCACCAGGTTACCAAAACCAATCAAACTCCGAATTCCTCGGATCTCATTAACCCAGCATTCAGACGGCGGGGGATAAGCTTCGTCGTCGAGAGGGCAACAGCCCAGATCGCCAGCTAAGGTGCCTAAATACTATTAAGTGGAAAGGATGTGACGTTGCACAGACAGTGAGGATGTTGGCTTAGAGGCAGCCATCATTTAAACAGTGCGTAATAGCTGACTCATCGAGCGATGTCGCGCCGAAAATGATTGGCGATAAATAGTATACCGAAGCTGCGGATTCTTTCCGGATTCGTCCGGAAGGAGTGGTAGGAGAGCGTCATGAACGCATTGAAGCCGAACTGAAAAGGATGGTGGAGTGTTCATGAGTGAGAATGCAGACATGAGTAGCGATAAACCAGATGAGAATTCTGGTCGCCGTAAACCTAAGGTTTCCTGGGGCAGGTTCGTCCTCCCAGGGTTAGTCGGGAGCTAAGATGAGGCCGTAAGGCGTAATCGATGCACAGCAGATTAATATTCCTGCACCGGCTAGGGTTAAGGTAAGAAGGGACGCAGAGAGAAAAGTGATTACGTCATCGAAAGACAGAGCTTAGCCTTCGGGCGAAGCGTATCACCGGACAATCTGTCGAGAAAAGCTTCTTATCGTTTCCTTGGTCGCCCGTACCGTAAACCGACACAGGTGGGTGAGTCGAATAGACTAAGGCGCGCGAGAGAAACCTCTCTAAGGAACTCGGCAAAATAGCCCCGTAACTTCGGGATAAGGGGTGCCTGAAACCGTTGCAGCAATGTAGCGGCGTAAGGCCACAGTAAATTGGGTTTAGCGACTGTTTAACAAAAACACAGCACTCTGCTAAGTCGTGAAGACGACGTATAGGGTGTGACACGTGACCAATGCGGAAAGATCAAGGTGACTTGTTAGCCGTAAGGCGAAGCTCGGAGCCAAAGTCCCCGTGAATGTCGGCCGTAACTATAACGGTCCTAAGGTAGCGAAATTCCTTGTCGGGTAAGTTCCGACCTGCACGAATCGTGTAACGACTGAACCGCTGTCTCGGAGAGGATCTCGGCGAAATTGTAACTGCGGTGAAGATGCCGCATGCCCGCAGTAGGACGGAAAGACCCTATGCACCTTTACTGTAAGCTGGTATTGTGTTCTGGTTAATGATGCGTAGCGTAGGTGGGAGACTTCGAAGTGAGGGCTTCGGTTCTCATGGAGTCGAAATGTGAAACACCACTCTTTGTTAATTAGGATTCTAACCTCATTCTGTAAGCCAGATGAGGGACAGTTCCTGCGGGTCAGTTTGACTGGGGCGGTTTCCTCCCAAAGAGTAACGGAGGAGCGCGAAGCTTAGCTCAGCATGGTTGGTAACCATGCGTTGAGGGTATGGCTAGAAGCTAGGTTAACTGCGAGACCAACAAGTCGAGCAGGTGCGAAAGCAGGCCCAAATGATCCGATGGTTTAATGTGGAATTGCCATCGCTCAACGGACAAAAGGTACGCTA
>Ga0194120_10002281_pt1 | contig 33385 bp, 31 predicted proteins | sample TA2MahCa65mmetaG_FD_148642 | JGI IMG/M metagenome (GOLD analysis project Ga0194120, IMG submission 148642) | Freshwater microbial communities from Lake Tanganyika, Tanzania - TA2015019 Mahale Deep Cast 65m | ecosystem: Environmental > Aquatic > Freshwater > Lake | place: Tanzania: Lake... | reverse complement strand
GTGTGTCGCCATCGATGCGCACGGCGAGCGAAGACTCGAGCCCGGCGCGAGCCTCTGGCTCGGTGGATCGAGCGACGAGGCGAGCGTGCCTAGCGTCGCGCCGAACGCTCGCTAGAGTGCGCGGCTTCCACGGTGAGCTCGTCGATGTCCCCCGGTCAGGAACTGCGGGTTGCGCCCCGCCGCCACTCGCTCGTTCGCCGAGCGGCCGTGCGCGCGTGCGAAACGCTCAGCGTCGCCTGCGGTGGCCGAGGTTGGTTTCGCACGCGCCACCTGCGTCCGCCGGGTTTGCTCGTGCGCCGCGAGCGAGTGTGCCATCCGAGCCTGCCGGAGGCGCTGATCGGGTTTCGAGTCGTGCAGCTCAGCGATCTCCACGCCGGCCCGTTCGTGCGCGCGGGGGACTTGCGCGACGTGGTGGAGCTCACGAATGCGCTGCAACCCGACTGCATCGCGATCACCGGCGACCTGATCACGCACAGCGCGGAGGACGCGGAGCTCGTGCGCGCGGATTTGGCGCTGCTGCGCTCGCGAGCGGGCGTGTTCGGAGTGTTCGGCAACCACGACTACCGCGGCCGACGCGAAGGCGAGATCGCGCGGCGTTTCCTAGCGGACGGAGTGCGCTTTCTGCGCAATGAAGGCGTGCGGATCGAGCGCGGCGACGCGGCCGTGTGCGTGGTGGGCGTCGAGGACCTCGAAGAAGGGCGCGAGATCGACCTCGAGCGCGCGCGAGCCTGCGTTCGTCCGGGAGACTTCGAGATCGCGCTGTGCCACAACCCGCGCGGCGCGCTGGCGTTCGTGCGCCCGTGCTGCCTCGCCGTGCTGTGCGGCCACTCGCACGGGACGCAGCTCGACTTGCCGTGGCTGCGCCGTGCCGGGCCGCCGCACCCCGGGCTACGCGTGCACAGCGGCTCCACGGCGATCGTGGTGAGCCGCGGGCTCGGCTCGATCGGGTTGCCGCTGCGAATCGGAGCTCCGACCGAGCTCGTCGTGCTCGAATTCGAGCGAGGCCGCGCGTGAGTCAGGGATCGCTCAGCTTGCGCGGCGGCGTGCTGTGGGTCGCGCGCCAAGCGCGTCGCGCGCACGTGCAGCCGTTCGATCTCGACGGCCGCGCGCTCGGGCCGAGCTTCTCGTTCGAGGGCGCGAGGGGCGGCGCGCTCGCGCTCGGCGGGATCGAGGTCGACTCGGATCGGCAGTTGTGGAGCGTCGATGGTCGCGCCGGAGCCGTGCGTGCGTTCTCCGTGTTCGGCCGAGAGTCCGCCAGCTTCGTGGGCGCGCCGCCCGAGCGCGACGACGCGCGCGGCGTGCTGCACGGCGCGCGCGATCTCGCCCTGCACGAGACGGATCACTCGCTCGACGTGCTCGTCGCCTGCGGTGGAGCGCGGCGACATGGGCTCGCGCTGTTGCGTGCCGATGGTCGCTTCGTCGCCTCGCTGCGGCCGCTCGGGGATCCGCGCGGACGATTCGGCGACATTGCGCGGGTGGTCCAACACGGGCCGTGGACGTACGTGTGCGAGCGCGGCGCGCGACGCGTGCAGGTGTTTCGGGACTTCGAGTTTCACTTCTCGTTTGGCATCGAGCTCGGCTCGCTCGAGCGGCCCGAGCCGGTGGCGCTCGCGGCACTGCCGGACGGGCGGCTGCTCATCGCGCTCGCGGGGGTGGGGACGGCGTTGGTGCTCACCGACGGCGTGGGGCGCGTGCAGGCCGTGCTGGCAGCGAACGGAGACGGGCACGCGGAGTTGCGGGACGTGGGGGACGTCGCGGTCGAGGCGGGGGCGGACGAGCGATCGGGCCGGGTCGCCGTGATCGACCGCGATGCCGAGCGGTTGGCGGTGTTCGACTTGGCGGGTCGCTCGCTGGGCGACTTTCCGAGCCTGCCGGGGGATCCGCAGGGGTCCTAGCTGCCGCGGGGAGGGGGGGCGCCCGAGCGCGAAGGAGTTTCCATGGGTGGGGGCCCCCGAGCGCAGTCCATGGTCGAGCCTACCGATTTCGGCCGTGCGGGCTAGACTTTGCTTCGGCTGCACCGGGGCTCGCCCCCGAAAGCAACTCCATGTTTCCGGCTCTGATCCTCGCCATCGCGCCCCAATTTGGCGTGCCGATGGGACTGCCGCAGGTGGATCGCTCGCGCCTCCATGGCCCGCGCGACGCGACTCCGTTTGCACGCACGCTCGAGGAATCGGCGGGGCCGGGCTGGGAGCGCGAGCGGGCCCTGTCCCTCGCGCCGGGCGCCAGTGCGCGCGGCGGCGTGGGCGTGGGCGTGCGCGCGTTCACGGGGCTCAACAATGCGCCACCCCCGGGTTCGATCGTCGGACGCGCCGGCGTGCCGGGCGTGACCCCCACGCCGCGCTGGTTCGAGGTCACCATCCAACCGGGCACGGGCTTCGGCGAGCGTTTCCTCGTGCAGGACTCCAACGGCATCGGACCGCGTCCGGTGCTGGTCGTGTTCCACAAGTTCGGCGTCAGCCACTACGACGGCCTGCTCAACACTTCCTTCTTTGCCGAGGCGCGTCGGCGCAACTGGATTTGCATCGCGCCGTTGAGCGGCGGCCAGACGCACTTCTCCGACTCTCGCAGCCACATCCACACTCGAGCGGTGCTCCAGTGGGTGCGCTCGAGCCTCTCGGTGGACACCGCGCGCGTGTACGCGGTCGGGTTTTCGATGGGCGGCGGAGCGGCGATGAACTACGCCGCGCGCCAGCTCGATCCCACTCACCTGATGATCGCCGCGGTGTTCAACCAGTCGGGCATTCTCTCGCACGAGGACACCTACCCGCAGTCGGGGCCGACGATTCAGCAGATCTACGACGATCGCTTCGGCAACGGTCTGCCGGGTTCCGCCACGCCGTGGAATCTGCAGCGCGGCTCGGTGTTCAGCTTCGATCCGAACTCGCTCGTCGTCGCCGCGACCGATCTCGGCCGCAATCTGCTGCACCTCGCGACGCACACCACGCGCACGACCGGCGACATTCCGTACCTGATCACGCAAAACGATCTCTTCCACCAGCACCAGCTCGGACGGGGCGCCTCCGCGACGCGTCACCTGCTGAGCGTGGTGAATTACCCCGGCCACTCGTGGGATGCGGTCAGCGAGGCTTCGGTCTGCAACTGGCTGCGCAACTACTCGCTGGCGCTGCCGAGCGCGGCGAACACGCTGGCGGACGCCAACGGCCGCTTCTTCCACTTCCACATCGAGCAAGCTCTGGCGGGCGACTTCACGCCCTTCAACTGGAGCGTGGACACGATCAACAATGCGGTCGCGATCACCGGCACGGCGAACTTGACGCGCGCGCGCGTGGCGACGGCCGATGCGGGCCTCGATCCGCTGCAACCGCTCTCCGTGACCACGGGCTGCGCGGACGGACTGCCGGACCAGATCCTCCTCGAGGGCTATGTGCAGTCGCCCTCGGCCGTGCTGCGCGACGGAGTGAGCACGCTGAATTGGTCGCACGACGCACAGCTCGGGCGGCTTGTCTTGGACGAGACGGACGGCGGCGCGACGCACGTCTGGTCGATCGTTCCCTGAAGTTTCCTGACGTTTCCTGACGTTTTCTGACGTTCCCTGACGCAGGCTGAGCGCGGGGATGCGCGCTCCCCGCACGGTGTCGGGAGAAGTTTGCCGACGCGCGTTTTCGTCTGTGCGCGTGTTGCGCTGCGTCGGCGCGCTCGCGGCGGCGCCGCCCTCGACCTGCTCGCGGCGGCGAGGGGATGAGCGCGCGATCGAAGGTGACGCCCGCTCGCGCGTTCGTTGCCGTGCGCTGCGCGCTCGCTCGAGCGACGAAGGGGGCCAGTGACCTTGCGATCACTGGCCCGAGGGAGAGAGACAGCCTTCGAGCTTCCCGGGTACGGGCGCTGCTCGCAATAGCGCTCGCACCTCCCGAAGGCTGCTTCACGCGTGGGGCGAACCCCACGCGCGCGAAGAGCGTAGCGCCTGCCCGAGCGCGTGCAACGAGAGCCTGTGCAACGGTTGCGTTACCGTCCCGCAACCGCGCTCGAATGCATCCCGCTCGCCCACTTCGGACCGCTCGCCTCGAGCGCCCTTTTCCAGTGGATTTTCGCTCGCGAGCCCAATCGCCGTGGACTCGCATTCCAGTTTCTGGAACCGGCGGCGCGCTCCGCGTCGCGCTGGGGGACGACTGGACGTCAACCGTCGCGGCGCGGCAGGGGCGCGAGGTACGGCGCGCCGTCCGCGGGCAGGGTCGCCGCGATCGTGCCGTGGAGCGTGAGCCACGCCAGGGCCCGTTCGTCGCAGGACTCGAGGTCGTTCCACGCGAGCACCAGCGCGACCTTGCCCGGATCGGCGACAACCTGCACGCCGCACGGCAGTTGGCCTTCGATCACGCCTTCGATGGCCGCTCGCACGAGTTCGTACGACGGCAAGAGCTCGCGTGGTCCGCGCGCGAGGATGGGCAGCCACGTGGCTTCATGGCAGCGCCAGAGCTCGACCGCGCGCAGCCCTTCGCAACTGGCGGCGGCGTCCAGCAGTGCCCGGTCGAGGTCGCCCAGCGTCGCGCTCGAGAGCAGCGCCACGACCGCGTTTTCCGTGGCTTCGGTGTTGGGCTTCACGCTGGGTTCTCTTCGGACGTCCGGCGCGCGGGCCTCAAGCGGGCTTGCGAGGGGAGCGCGGCGTGCCCCGGAGCGGGGCCGCGCTGGGAAGCGCTCGTTCGAATCGGGCGGATCTGGGCCGATCTGGGCGCGGAGCGCGAGGCGGTGCACAATGGAGTGCGATGAGCGACACCTACCTCGACATCAATGGCTCGACGCCGGTCCACCCCGCGGTGCTCGAGGCCTACCTCGAGTCGACTCGGGCGACGTGCGGCAATGCCTCCGCCTCGCACCCCGCCGGTCTGCTCGCTCAGGAACACATCGCGCGCGCCCGCGCCGCCGGCGCGCGTGCGCTCGGGTGCTCGGACGACGAGGTCTGGTTCACCTCCGGTGGCACCGAGTCGAACAACTGGGCGCTCAAGGGGCTGTTCGCACCTCGCTGCGCGGGGCGGCTGGTGACGAGCGCGATCGAGCACAAGTCGGTGCTGCGCACGGCGGACGCGCTCGCTCGCGCGGGCATCGACGTCGCCGTCGTGCCGGTGGGCACGAGCGGTCGGGTCGAGGTCGCCGACATCGAGCGCGCGCTCACGGCGGACACGCGCGTCGTGTCGCTGATGGTGGCCAACAACGAGACGGGGGTGCTGCAGCCCGTGGCCGAGGTCGCGCAGCTGTGCCGCTCGCGCGGCATCCTGCTGCACTGCGACGCCGTCGCGGCGATCGGCAAGTTGCCGCTCGACGTGCGCGAGCTTGGCTGTGACCTGCTCAGTCTGTCTGGCCACAAGTTCTACGCGCCCAAGGGTTGCGGCGTGTTGTACGTGCGCCGCGGCGTCACGCTCGCGCCGCTGATCGACGGCTGCGGACAGCAGTGTGGAATGCGCAGCGGCACCGAGAACACCGCGGCGGTCGCGGCGCTCGGCCGTGCGTTCGAGCTGCTCGCGAGCGGCGCGTTCGACGCCGCGCGCCGACCCGAGTTGCGCGATCAGCTGTGGGCGGGCGTGCTCGCGCTCGAGCCGCGCGCCGTGCGCAACGGGGAAGGTCCGTGGCTCCCGAACACGCTCAGCGTCACGTTCCCCGGTCGGCTCGGTGCAAAGTTGCAGAGCGTGCTCGGCGCGCGCGGCGTGCACTGCTCCGCGGGAACGGCGGCGACGGGGAGCGCGCCATCCCACGTGCTGATGGCCATGGGCAAGGGCGAGGCTCACGCGCGCGCCACGCTGCGGTTTTCGCTCGGCCACTCGACGCGCCCCGCTGACATCGAGCGCGCGCTCTCCGCGCTCGCCGATGCTCTCCGTGCGACGCCCAAGCCTGAGGAAGCTCACGCATGAATCCCGACCCGCTCGATTTTCTACTGGCTGATCTCGATCGCACGCTGGCGGAGGATGCCAAGGGCGCGCGCGTCACGCGGCTGCTCGCGGAGTACGCCCAGAGCGGCTCGAGCGACTGGAAGCGCTTCGCGCTGTTCGAGGCCAACTACTACGCGCGCAACCTGATCCGGCGCACGGAGCTCTACGAGCTGATCGTGCTGTGCTGGAGCAAGGGGCAGCGCAGTCCGATCCATGAGCACGCGGGCCAGCGCTGTTGGATGGGCGTGCTCGAGGGCCGGGTGCGCGAGACGATCTACCGCGTGCGCGAGGAGAGCCTGCAGCCGCCCGTGGTCGGACCCTCGCGCGAGTTCGGCGAGGGCGGCGTGGCGTACATCGTCGACGAGATGGGCTGGCACCGCATCGAGCCGGTGGGGGAAGGCCCGGCCGTGACGCTGCATCTGTACTCGCGGCCGATCCGGGAGTGTCGCGTGATCGACGAAGTCAGCGGCACCGTGGTCTCCAAGCGCATGAGCTACCACTCGGTGGGTGGCAAGGTGCTCGCCCACGACGTGGGCGCCCCGTCGCGCGACTGAGCACGGGGTTCGATGCCGAGCACGGGGTTCGATGCCCGCGGGGGTTCGATGCCCGCGCGGGCCCCGCGCTTGACCGCTCCTTCGCAGGGCCCTAGAGTCTTCGCCCCGAATCGGCGGTGTAGCTCAGTGGTTAGAGCAGCGGCTTCATAAGCCGCGTGTCGGGGGTTCAAGTCCCTCCACCGCTACCAACTCGGCGCGCGCGTTGCGAGCGCCGCCGTGGTTCCCGCAGGGGATCGTCCTCCTTCGCTTCCCGCCGTTCGTTGCGCGCTGGCCCTCGACGGGCAAGTTTGGCCGCTCCTCGTGAGCGTGATCGCAGCGGCGTCGGTTTTTTTCTTGCGCGTTCGATGGTGGCTGGAAAAGACTCGTAGACGTCCTTGCGCGCCCTGCGGCTCCTTCCGGAATGGACCGAAGGCGCAGCGCGCGCGAGGCTCATGCAACGCCCCATGGTGTCCTCGATGCAAGCGCTCGAAGAAAGCTCCGCGACCGTTCCGAACGAGGCCCTCCTCGTCGACCTTCCCGTGTCCCTCGAACCGTGCGCGTCCCTCGAACCGTCCGTGTCTCTCGAACCGTCCGTGTCCCTCGAAGCGTCCGTGTCTCTCGAAGTGCCCGCGCAAGCGGGCGACTACGACTTCGAAGACGACTTTCAGGATGAGGACGACGAGGACGACGACGAGAAGGAAGACGAAGACGAAGACGAGGACGATGAGGACGAGGACGACGACGAAAACGGCGACCGCGACCTGTGGGACGACGAGGACGAGGACGACGACTAGCCGCGCGTGCCGAGCGCGGGGGCGCGGGGCTCGCGCGCGTGCGAGTCGGTGGGCGAGTCGGTGGGCGAGTCGGTGGGGGCGAACGCGGTCGGAGTGGAACTTGGGCCTCGTCTCGCGCGAGTTTGGGCCTAAGATTCGCGCTTCACGAGCTGGGGGCGCCGGGCCCGAGGGAGGATCCCGCTGAGATCTGCCCCTCGAAGCTGATCCGGATCCCACCGGCGTAGGAAAAGCTGATGAGCACGAGCACGATCGGCGCGGCAGGGGCGCGCTCCCACAAGGTCTTCCGCGAGGTCCCGTTCGACGGCACGACGCTGCGCGTTCCCGCGCGGCGCGTGCAGCTTGGGAACGGCGAGTCGCTCGACCTCTACGACACGTCCGGTCCGCAGGGGCACGACCGCCGTGTCGGACTGCCGAAGCTGCGCGGGCCGTGGATCGCCCGTCGCGCGGCTCTCGGCACGGGCAATGTGTCGCAGATGCACTACGCGCGGCGCGGGATCGTGACCGAGGAAATGGCCTTCGTCGCCGCGCGCGAGGGCGTCGAGGTCGAGTTCGTGCGCGCGGAGATCGCGGCCGGGCGCGCGATCCTCCCCGCCAACGTGCGTCATCCCGAGCTCGAGCCGATGATCATCGGCCGCAACTTCCTCGTGAAGATCAACGCCAACATCGGCAACAGCGCCGTGGCGAGCTCGATCGAGGAGGAGGTCGACAAGCTCAGCTGGTCGACGCGTCTGGGCGCGGACACGGTGATGGATCTCTCGACGGGGAAGAACATCCACGAGACGCGCGAGTGGATCCTGCGCAACTCGGCCGTGCCGATCGGCACCGTGCCGATCTACCAGGCGCTCGAGAAGGTCAAGGGGCGTCCGGAGAAGCTCGACATCGACATCTTCCTCGAGACGCTCGAGGAACAGGCGCAGCAGGGGGTCGACTACTTCACGATCCACGCCGGGGTGCTCCTGCGCTACGTGCCGCTCACCGCCAAGCGCGTGACCGGCATCGTCTCGCGCGGCGGCTCGATCATGGCGAAGTGGTGCCTCGCGCATCACAAGGAGAACTTCCTCTACACCGAGTTCGAGCGCATCTGCGAGCTCATGAAGCGCTACGACGTGAGCTTCTCGCTCGGCGACGGCCTGCGGCCGGGCTCGATCGCCGATGCGAACGACGAGGCGCAGTTCGGCGAGTTGCAGACGCTCGGCGAGCTGACCGAGATCGCCTGGAAGCACGACGTGCAGGTGATGATCGAGGGCCCCGGCCACGTGCCGATGCACAAGATCCGCGAGAACATGGACCTGCAGCTCAAGCTCTGCAAGGAAGCGCCGTTCTACACGCTCGGGCCGTTGGTGACCGACATCGCGCCGGGCTATGACCACATCACCAGCGCCATCGGCGCGGCGATGATCGGTTGGTACGGCACGGCGATGCTGTGCTACGTGACTCCCAAGGAGCACCTCGGCCTGCCCGATCGCGAGGACGTGAAGCAGGGTGTGATCGCGTACAAGATCGCGGCGCATGCGGCGGACCTCGCGAAGGGACACAAGGGCGCGCAGGAGCGCGACAACGCGCTCTCCCGCGCGCGCTTCGAGTTCCGCTGGGAGGACCAGTTCGAGCTCGGGCTCGATCCCCAGACGGCGCGCGCGTACCACGATGCGACCTTGCCGCAGGAGGGCGCGAAGACGGCGCACTTCTGCTCGATGTGCGGGCCGCATTTCTGCTCGATGAAGATCACCGACGACCTGCGGCGGCTCGCGCAGGAGCAGGGCGTCGGCGCGGACGAGGCGCTCGCGCGCGGACTCAAGGAGAAGAGCGACGAGTTCGCGCGCAGGGGCGGGGCGCTCTACTCGTGAGCGAGGCCGACGTCCCGCCGCCGGTAGAGCCCTGTCCGAGCTGGGGCAAGCGCTCAGGCGTGCCGTTCGACCAACGCTTCCTCGAAGGGCCGGGCTCGCGCACGCGCGAGCTCGGTCGTGCGATCCGCATTTTCGGCGAGTTCCTGACGGGCTTTCGCGCGCTGCACTTCGTCGGACCGTGCGTGACGGTGTTCGGATCGGCGCGCACGCCGCCGGGCTCGCGCTACTACGAGCTCGCGCGCGAACTCGGTGGGCGACTGGCGTCCTCGGGCTTCACGGTCATGACCGGCGGCGGGCCCGGGATCATGGAGGCCGCCAACCGCGGCGCGAAGGAGCAGCAGGGCTACTCGATCGGCTGCAACATCGTGTTGCCCTGCGAGCAGCGCCCCAACCCGTACCTCGATCGCTTCGTGACCTTTCGCTACTTCTTCGTGCGCAAGGTCATGCTCGCCAAGTACTCCGTCGCGTTCGTGGCGCTGCCCGGGGGCTTTGGCACCATGGACGAGCTGTTCGAGATCGCGACGCTCATCCAGACCGGCAAGGTGCACGACTTCCCGGTGGTCGTGATGGGCAAGGACTACTGGCAGCCGCTGTTCGATTTCCTGCGCGGTCCGATGCAGCGTGAGCGCATGATCGACGCGCACGACGTCGATCGCATCGTGTTCACGGATTCGCCCGACGAGGCGCTCGCGGCGATCGAGCAGTCCGCGGCGCGCATGCTCCAGCGCACGTGGCTCCGACGCGGTCGACGCAGCCGACTGCTCGGCGAGCGCGGGCGCTAGCGGACCCCTTTCACCCGCGGCGCAAGTCGAGCACGCGTGAGAGGGCCGTGATCACGAGCGCGTGGCGGATCTCGCCCGCGGCGATGCGCGCGCGCACGTCCTCGAGGGTGAGCGTGTCGACCACGATGTCCTCGCCGCTGTCGAGGTCCTGCGCGAGGGAGAGTTCGCAGTCTTCCGCGAGCCAATGGTGGCACAGGTTGTCGTGGAAGGCGGGGTTGGGCTCGACGCAGCCCAAGTAGGTCCAACGCTCGCTCGTGTAGCCGCACTCCTCGCGCAACTCGCGGCGGGCGGCGTGCCCGTGCTCTTCGAGCGGATCGACGACGCCGCCGGGGATCTCGGTCGTGATCGAGCTGCTGCCGAAGCGGAACTGGCGCACGACGATCAGCCTGCGCTCGCGCGTCAGTGCCACGACGTTGCACCACTGCGGTGTTTCGAGCACCGTGCGCAGCATGTCCTTGCCCGTGCGAGGGTTGGTGAGCGTGTCGAAGCGCGCGCGGCAGATCAGCAGGTCGGGGCCATAGTGGCTGTTCACGCGCGGCCACGGGCGAGGGGCTTGACTCATGGCTGCGGAGTGTAGGGTCGAGAGTGCGCGCGCGCCGCAGTGTTTGCGCTGCCGACGCCGTGGGGCGCCGCGCGGCGAACGTGCTCGAGCCGCGTGCGCACGAGCGCGCGCGCGTCGCTCGCTGGCACGGCCTCTCGCCGCCGCGCCGTCCAAGCCATACAGTTGTGCTCCATGCACGTCCCGCAGGTGCCCGATCCGTCTCGCATACGCTTCCGCTGCAAGGCGCGCACGCGCTGGTCCGACGAGGACAATCAGAACGTGCTCAACAACGCCGTCTATCTGACCCTGCTCGAAGAGGGGCGCCACGCCTACTTCCAGCGTCTGGGCTTGCTGGAGCAAAACCACTTCCCGTTCGTGCTCGGGAGCTGCAATCTGCGCTTCGCCAGCCCCGGTCGAGGTGGCGTCGAGGTCGAGATCGAAGTGGTCACGACGCGGCTGGGCCAGTCGTCCTTCGAGCAGGCCTACCGCGTGCGCGAAACGGCCAGCGGCCGCGTGTGGTGCGAAGCCCAAGCCGTGTTGGTGACCTACGACGCGCGCTCGGGACGGAGTTCTCCGATGACGAGCGCCTTCCGCTCGGCGCTGGCCGAGTTCGAAGGCCTCGCCTAGCGCGCGGACCGGTCGCGCAGGCTTACTCGCGCGGCGACGGACCCGCCGCGCAGGCTTACTCGCGCGGCGACGGCAGCGGCTCGCCCGCGTGCACGGGCGCGATCCAGCGTTGCGCGGGGCGCGTGTTCCACTCGCGACGCCAAGCCGCGTGCTCGGCGTCCTCGGGGAAGTGCTCGCTCGCGCCGTAGGGGTAGCCGCTCATGCCGTGAAAGGGCAGGGGCTCGACGTACAGCGCCTCGATCGTGTTCGGGTCGCGGTCCTTGGCCCACCCGTCGAGGAACACGAGGTAGTCGCGGCGAGTGCCGGTCTTGGGCGCGGGGAGCGCGCGCGCGTCGAAGCGCACGGTGAGCGCGTCGCCCGAGCCCATGATCACGAAGCGATCGTCGATCGCCCCGAGCAGCGGCAGCACGTCGCCGAGCTTGGTGTAGGAGCCGGGGTGCGCGTTCCAGCGCGGTTGCCACGCGATGCGCTCCCAGTCGAAGCGCTCGGGTTGGTGGGGGAGCTCCGAGCGCTCGGGGTCGCTGAAGCCGCGCAGCCACAGCTGCGCATCGGCGGGCTCGAGGCCTGTGACTTCGAGCGGAGCGTCGTCGTTGTCGGTCGCGAGCCGGATCGAGTCCCAGTACAGGCGCAGCGAGCCGAACACGCGCAGGCGCGGGTCGGCGCGGTCGAGCAGCGCCGTGACATCGACCACCATGCTCTTCGTCTTGCCGGCGGGGAAGCCGATCGGCGGACCGGCTGTCCGCCAGCCGCCTTGGCCATCGGGCACCTGCAACATCGGCGGAATGAACTCGAACCGTGGGTCGCGCGCGCTCGCCATGTTGACGCTCGCGTCGGTCCAGTAGAACCAGCCCGTCATCACCAACCGCAGCTTGGTTGCGTTCGCGAGCGCGGCCGTGTCCCACGCGAGCTCGAGGAAGTGCGGGTTGGCGAGACCGAGGAACTGGCCCGGCGCGGGCTCGAAGGGCGAGGCATGGGAAGCGTCGATCGCGGCGAGCTCGGCCGACCAGTCGCGCCCGTCGCTGCCGGTCGCGCGCGGCGCGAGCGGTGCGCGCACGGTGTGCGTGTGCGGCGCGGGGAAGGGCGGAAACGTGAACAGCTCGTTGGGGTAGATCTCGGTGCCGATCGGATGATCGACGGCTTCGATGCGGATGCGGTCGAGGTAGGTCACTTCGCGCAGCTCTTCGGTGAACTGCAGCTCGAGGAAGCCATCCTTGGGGACGAGCTGCTCGCCGGTCACCAGCACGTACTCATCGTGATCGGGTGGCACGAGCATGCCCGGCGCCATCGGCAGTCCCAGCGGCGTGATGCCCAGCACATCGCTCACGAACACGAACTCGGTTCCATTCCAGCTGTAGAGGAACGGGCACGATCCGACGAGCCCTTCGCTCTGCTCGAGCAGGCTGCCCGTGCTCGCGCGGTCGCCGAGGTCGCGGCGCAGCTCGTACTGGATCACGCCGTTGGGCCACGTGACGCGCACGAGGTCGGTCTCCTTGTGCGCGCCGACGCCGAGCAGCGTGGCCTCGCCGCGCCAGAACACGCGCCGGTAGGTTTCCTGCGCGCGCAGCTCGACGATCGCGCCGACGCCGCGGCGATTGTCCTTCACTCCGCGAAAGCCGAGGCGCACGGCACCGTTCGGCCCGCGCTGGCCGCGCTGCAGCGAGAGCCCGGTGGGCGTGATCGCGAGCGCGTCCCAGGCGAGATCGCCGTCGAGGTCGTCGATCCAACTCGGCGGAGCGGCGAGCGAGAGCTCGGTCGGAGCACTGGCCGCGGTCCCCAGCGCGAGCTGGCCTTGCAGACGCGCGCCGTCGGCCATGGGCCAGAGCGCATCGAGGCTGCCGTCGAGATCGAGGTCGAGCGCGAACAGCGGTTGGCTGCCCGGCAGCGTGCCGGTGGGCGCGGTGAGCGTGTCGTCGGCCTTCCAGCCGCCGCCGAGCAGCGCGCGCAGGATCGCTCCATCGCCCGACCACACGTCGGGCCGCGAGTCGCCATCGAGGTCCGCGACCAGCGGTCGACGGGAGCGCGCGACGAAGCCCGCGAGCTGGTTCGAGGCATCGGCGAAGACGCCGCCGCGCAGGTTGGAGGCGAGGAAATGCGCGCCCTCGCGCCCGAGGAGCAGGTCGATGTCCTGATCCGTGTCGAAGTCCTCGGCGAGGCACCAGTCGAACGCGTGAGCGACGGGCAACTTGGCTTGCGACGTGACGTCCCTCAGCGTGCCGTCGGGGTTCTCCGATGCGAGGCCATCGTTGCGCAGCAGTTGCGCGCCCGCGCTTCCGACGAGCAGCACGTCGAGGTCGCCCTCGTGGTCGAAGTCGATCGCGAGGCCATCGGAGATCGCGCCGCTGGGCACGGGCAGCGACTTTTGGCTGGCGGTCCAGCTCACGGACTTGTCGGCGACGCTGCGCGCGCTTCGCACGAGCTTGAGCTCTGACTGCGTGACGTAGACGAGGTCGAGCACGTTGTCGCCCTTCGCGCCGTCGAGGTCGAACGCGAGTGCGAATGCGACGGGCTCGCGTGCGAGCTCGAGCGCGCGCCAGCCGCTTGAGTCCTGCAGCCCGAGCACGAGGCCGCGGCGGCCCCAGCCCACGAGGTCGAGGTCGCCGTCGTTGTCGAGATCGCAGGCGTGGAGCGCGCTGGTTCCGGCGAATTCCGGCAGGATCGCGGCGGGCGCGCCGAAGCGCGGCAGCGCGCCCGTGCCGCTGAAGCGCGAGCCGCGCGGCGCGGGGAACGCGATGCGTCCAAAGTTGCCCATGTCGAAGTCGTCCGGGCGCGGGCTCGGCACGCCGCGGTGGCCGAGCGACTGGTGCTCGTCGAGGAGTTTCTCGCCCTCGACATCGCGCCCCGTCATCGTGCAATGCAGGCCCAGCTTGTAGATCGCGGGCAAGTACCACGAACCGGCGTTCTCGATGCCGCGCGAGGTGACCTCGCGCAGCAGACGCTCGTACTCGGCGGGATCGGAGCTCTGCACGGAGTCGATCAGCTTGAAGCGCGTCGGCAGGTCCTCGGGCGCGAGCTCGAGCACGCGCCGGAAGTCCCGTGCGGCCGCCTCGAAGTCGGCGTTGAACTGCGCGATGCGACCGCGGTTGTAGAAGTAGCGCGGGTCGCCCCCCGAGGCCTTCGCGGCGCGCTCGAGCAGTTGGCCCGCGCCGTCGGCGTCGGCGAGGCGCAGGTGCACGCAGGCCGCGTCGATCAGGTCGCTGGGCAGCGCATCGGCGCGCCGGATAAGCGGCGCGAGCGCCTCGAGCGCGAGCGCGCGGTTGTCGTTGGCGAAGCTGGCGGCCGCGAGCTCGCGCGCGAGCTGGTCCTGCTGCGGATTGGCGCCCGGACCGCATGCGGCGAGCAGGCCGGTGAGCGCGAGGGTGAGGACGCGAGGGACGAGCGGCATGTTCATGGAGGTGGGGCGTGCCTTGGAGGTCGGCGCGGATTAGAACAGTCGCCGCATGCAGCCTCAAACGCCGCGCGTGGTGCTGCTCGGGGCGAGCAACCTCGCGCTGGGGCTCGAGATCGCCGTCGACGCCGCACGTGCGCACTTGGGCGGTCCGGTCGAGCTCCTCGCGGCCCTCGGGCGCGCTCGCTCGTGGGGCGCGCGCAGCCGGTTCCTCGCGCGTGAGTTGCCGGGCATCGACGCCTGCGGCCTGTGGCGAGAGCTCGAGCGTCGCCCCGCGGCATCGACGCGGTTCGTGGCGCTGGACCTCGGCAACGACCTCGCCTTTGGTTCGAGCGCCGCACAAGTGGCGGCGTGGATCGAACTCGCGCTCGAGCGCCTCGTCGCCCGGGGCGCGCGCGGAACGCTCACGGGGCTGCCGCTCGCGCGACTCGAGCGCCTGTCACCGCGACAGTTCGAAGTGCTGAAGCGAGTCCTGTTTCCGTTTCACTCGATCGAACGCGAGCGGCTGCTCGATGAGGCGCGCGAGCTCGAGGCGCGCTCGCGCGACCTCGCGCGCAAGTTCGGCCTCGCACACGTCGAGCTGGAGGAGCGCTGGTACGGACTCGATCCGATCCACTTCGCGCGCGCCGCGCGGCCCGAGGTCTGGCGGCGCTTCGTCGGCGCGTGGGGCGAGCCGCGCGAGGTCGGCGCGCCCGCGGCGCCGCGCTCGGGGCGCCTGTGGTACGAGTCGGCGCAGGTGCTCGGATTCGCGACGGGCACCTCGCAGCCCTGCGCCCGTCTCGCGGATGGAACAACTTTCTCGCTCTACTGAGCCCTGCGCACGCGGCTCTTCCTTTGGAAAGTGACGCGCGCTTCCGAAATACTCCCACCCATGGCCCACGCAACCGACGCCCACGCCGCCCACGAGCCCGCCACGCAGCCTGAGCCCGCGCGGCGCGTGCGGGAACGTCACGCGATCGTCGTCGGTGCGAGCTCCGGCATGGGCGCGGCGCTCGTCGAGCAACTCGCGAGTGAAGGCGTGCGCGTGGTCGCGCTCGCGCGCCGCAAGGACGCGCTCGAGGAGCTCGCGCGGCGCTGCGGCGGCAACGTGATCGCTCTCGCCCACGACGTCCACGACTTCGACGCGGTGCCAGCGCTGTTCGAGCGCTGTGTGCGCGAGCTCGGCGGCCTCGACCTCTTCGTGTACGCCGCCGGCATCATGACCGAGGTCGGCGCGCACGAGTTCGACACGCGCAAGGACCTCGACATGCTCGCCGTGAACGTCGGCGGCGCCGTGGCGTGGACCAACGAGGCGGCCAAGCTGTTTCGCACCCAGCGCTCCGGCACGATCGTCGGCATCAGCTCGATCGCGGGCGAGCGCGGCCGCAAGGGCAATCCGGTGTACGGCACGACGAAGGCCGCGCTGAATCACTACCTCGAGGCGCTGCGCAATCGTCTCGCGGACTACGGCGTGCACGTCTGCACGATCAAGCCCGGCTTCGTCGAGACCGCGATGCTCGCAAGTGCGCGCGCGCAGGGTCGCAGCATCCAAGGCGCGATCTCGGCGCAGGCCGCGGCGCGCTCGATCCTCAAGGCGGCCCGCGGACGGCGCAACGAGGTGTTCGTCCCGTTCAAGTGGACGCTCGTCGCCGCGGTGATTCGGAACATCCCGTCGGTGCTCTTCAAGGGCCTGAACATCTAGGGGCGCGCGGTGGAAATCCTCTCGCTGCGCGGGCCGCGGACCGTGGAGAGCTCCTTCGAGTACATCGAAGGCTGGGGCATGGCCGTGGGGCGCCACGCGCGCGTGCTGAGGCCGCGCTCGGTGGAGGAGATCGTGCAGTGCTTCGCGCTCGCACGCGCCGCGGGCTCCACGCTGACGCTGCGCGGCGGAGGCAACAGCTACGGCGACGCGAGCTGTCCCGCCCAGGACTTGGTGCTCGATGTCACGCGCATGGATCGCGTGCTCGGCTTCGATGCGCGCACGGGCATCGCCACGCTCGAGCCGGGCGTCACGATCGAAAAGCTGTGGAAGACGATCCTGCCCTTGGGCTTTTGGCCGCGCGTGGTGAGCGGGACGATGTTCCCGACCCTGGCCGGTGCGCTCGCCGCCAACATCCACGGCAAGAACAACTTCGCGGTCGGCACGATCGGCGATGCGTGCCTCGAGTTCGATCTCGTGCTGCCGTCGGGCGAAGTCCGCACCTGCAACCGCGAGCGCAACGCCGACTTGTTCCACGCGGCGATCGGCGGCTTCGGGATGCTCGGCTGCTTTGGCCGCATCGTGCTGCAGACCAAGCGCGTGCACTCGGGCAACGTGCGCGTGCGTGGAGAGAGCACGCGCGACCTGCGCGAGATGATGGCGTACTTCGAGGCGCACAAGGCGACGAGCGACTACCTCGTCGGCTGGGTCGATTGTTTTGCCGGAGGCGACGCCTGCGGTCGCGGGCTGATCCACGACGCACACAATCTGCACGAGGGCGACGATCCCTCACCGGAGCGCTCGCTCACCGTCGCGCATCAGGAGCTGCCCGCCAACATCCTCGGCCTGTTTCCCAAGTCGCAGGTGTGGCGGATCCTCGAGCTGTTCAACCACGACCTCGGGATGCGCTCGATCAACGCCGCGAAGTACGTCGCGGGTCGACTCGAAGGGATGGGGGAACCCTACCTGCAGTCGCACGCGGGCTTCTCGTTCTTGCTCGACTACGTGCCGAACTGGAAGTGGGCCTATGGGCGAGCGCGCGGCGAGCGCGGCCTGATCCAGTACCAGCCGTTCGTTCCGCAGGCGGTCGCACACGACGTGTACAGCGAGATCCTCGCGCGCTGCCGACATGCGGGGCAGGTGCCGTACTTGGGCGTGTTCAAGCGTCACCGTGAAGATTCGTTCTGGCTCACGCACGCGGTCGACGGCTGGAGCTTCGCGCTCGACTTCAAGGTCGACCCCGCGCGCCGCGCCGCGCTCTGGAAGCTGTGCGACGAGCTCACCGAGCTCGTGATCTCCGCCGGTGGGCGCTTCTACTTCGCGAAGGACCTCGTGGTCGGCGCGGAGGACACCGCGCGCTTCCTGCCGCAGGATCGGCTCGCGGCGTTCGCGGCGCTCAAGCGCGCGTGCGATCCCCAGACGCTGATCGAGGGCCAGCTGTACCGGCGCGCGTTTCGCGACTGGATCGCGGCCTAGTGCGCCGCGCTCGCTGCTAGTCGTCGAAGTGCGCGTAGCGCCGACGGGCGTTCACCTGCTCGACGCGGTCCTCCTCGGCGATCCACGCGGACAGCTTGCCGCCCCACACGCAGCCGGTGTCGAGGCCGCGCAGCTTGGGGCGCAGCACGAGTTGCATGCGCGCCCAGTGGCCGTAGACCACGGTGCGGTGATCGCCGACGCGCGAGTCGAACCAGTGCTCGAACCACGGCCGGTAGGGGCTGCCCGGCGGCGGCGGATCGAGCTTCGAGAGCCGGCCCTCGCGCGTCGTGGCGCGCGCGCGCGTCGCGAAATCGATCGACGGGTGTGGCACGAGCGGATCGAGGTCCGCGAGCTCGCGCTCGGGATCGGCCCAAGCCGGGTGCAGGGCCGCGTGCACGAGCCAGACGTCGTCCCACCGGCGCACGAACGGTCGTTCGCGCACCCACGCGAGCAGCTCTTCGCGGTCGCTCGCCGCGAGCAAGCGCGCCGTCGTGTCGCCCGCGCGCAGCTCGCGCAGGCCCGCCGCCGTGCGCAGCAGCGCCACGTCGTGGTTTCCGAGCACGCCCAGCGCGCCCAGCCGCCGCAGCAGGCGCAGGGTGCCGAGCGAGTCCGGGCCGCGGTTCACCATATCGCCGACGGGGTGCAGCTCGTCGCAGGCCGGGTCGAAGCGCACGCGCTCGAGGAGCTCTTCGAGCTCACCGCGGCAACCCTGGATGTCTCCGACGAAAATGCGGCGCACGTTCGAAAGGTTAGAGGTTCGCGTCGTGGATGGAAGTCCGTGGCAGCCGTAGTCCACAATGGCGGCATGAAGGTGTCCGAGACTGCTGTCGCTCCGGCCGTGCGCGTGAACGGATTGGTGTTCGTGGTCGCGCTCGTGGCGCTCGGGCTCGGCGCGGGCGTGCTCCTGTACCGTTGGCGCGCCGCAGGGGTGGCGCACACGATCGAGCGCGACCTCGCCACGCTGCCGCAGGATCCCGAAGGTCGCCTGCAGCGCTGGGTGGACGACTACGGCGCCGTGATCGTTCGCCAAGCGCTCGTGCAACTGCGCTACGAAGCCGAGCGGCCGTGGATTCTGAGCCACACCAGCGGTGCACAGCGCAACGACTCGGGACAGGAAATCTGGGGCATCGACCTGCGCGAGTGGTCGGAGGCGTCCGTGCGCCGGGAGCAACTCGTGATCGTGGTCGAGTTGCCCAGAGCGCGAGTGCTCGAGCGCGGGCCGGTCACGGGCGACAAGGTGCGCAACGTGCCGCACTTGAGCGCCGACGCGCCGCCGTTCGACGCCGACGTTCGCGTGCGAGACATTGTCGAGTGGTCGCTCGCCAAGGTGGGGCGTTCGCTGGGGCGCGACGTCCCGGGCGCCACGCTCGTCGTGCGCACGCGGGGAGCGAGCGGTGGCTAGCTGCGAGCGCACGAGCGCCTGCAAGGCCCTGGCCGCGCTCGCCGCCGTGGTCTTGGGGCTGTGCGTGCTCGCCAACTTCGGACTCGAGCTGTTCGAGCTCGTCCCCGATGGCGCGCCGTTGCTCGGCAACCTCGACGAGGCCCTCGCCACGCTCGCACTCGCGTGGGGTCTCGCGGTCCTGTTCCGACGGCCGCGGCCGTAGGCACGCGCTCGCGGGGCTCTCGCGGGGACTCTCGCGGGGACTCTCGCGGGGACTCTCGCGGGGACTCTCGCGGGGACTCTCGCGGGGACTCTCGGCATGCAATTTGGCGCCCTCGAGCTTGGATCCAGTCCTGCGTCCGTTAGTCTCGTTGGGGGGCTTTCCCGCTCCCTCCTTCGACTCGCATGGCACGCCGCCCTCTTATTGCCGACGTTCGTTCGCGCCTTGCCGGTGCGATGGCCTGGTCCTCGGTGCTCGCGCTGGCGGACTCGCTCGCCGTGCGCTACGTGCACCATCACCGCGCGCCGAGCCTGTGGCTGTTCGCCGAGACGCTGGCCCTGTGGCTGGCCTTCGCGCTCGCGACGCTGCCGTGGACGCTGCTCGTCGATCGGGCGTTGCGCGGGCTGCTCGACATGGGGAAGCTCGGCCACCCGCTGCACGCGAGCGCGCGCCACCTGCTGTGGACCGCGCTGCCAGTCGCCCTCCACGCGCACCTCGACAGCTACACCGCGCTGGGTGGGAACGTCGCGGCGCTGGCGAACGCGACCCCGTGGCTGCTCGCGCTCGCGCTCGCCTTCGGCTGCGTCATCGCCGTGGGGTTGCTGCTCAAGGTGCTCGAGCGCATGTCCGCTCGTCCGCTCGCGATCGCCTGCACGTTGCTGCCCTGGCCGATCGCGTGGCTCGTCACGTTCCATTCGGGCGGGCCGTCGCCGATGGGGCTCGCGCGTGCCGATGCGCCCAACGTACTGCTGCTCGTGTGGGATACGACGCGCGCGGACTCGCTCACGCCCTACGGCTACGATCGCGACACCACGCCCGAGCTGGCGCGCTTCTCGGAGCAGGCGTTGCGCTTCACGAACGCGCGCTCGGTTTCGACCTACACCCTCACGTCGCACCTCTCGATGCTCACGGGCGTGTATCCGTCGCACCACGGCGCGCGGCTCACGCGGCAGTTCTTCCGACCTTGGGCCACGCCGACGGTCGTGCGCTCGTTTCGCGAGGCCGGCTACCGCACGGCGGCCTTCGTCGGGACGGACGTGCTGCGCGCGCAGAGCGGCATCAACTACGCCTTCGAGACCTACGATGATCGCGTCGATCCGTGGGTGACGTCCACGCATGCGTGGGCGCTCGTGCACGACGTGCAGTCGCTGCTCGCCAAGCGCGTGCCCGCCCTCGCCGCGAACGGGAACCCGCACTGGATTCAGGATTTTCAGCGCCCGGCGAGCGAGGTGCTCGCGCGCGCCATCGAGTGGATCGAAGGCGACGATCCGCGGCCGTGGTTCTGCCTCGTCAACCTGTACGACGCGCACTGGCCCTACTTGCCGGAGCCGGAGGCTCGCGAGCGCTTCGTTCGTCCGTACGAAGGCCCGGCCGACGGCTACGCGCTGCGCGGAAACCGCGTGCGCGCGGCGGGTTTGCGGCTGGGCCCCGAGGACGCGCGCCATGTGCGCGACCTCTACGACGCCGAGCTGTGGTCGCTCGATCGTGAGGTCGATGCCTTTCTCGGGCAGCTCGATCTCGAGCGCACGGCCGTGGTGTTGACTTCGGACCATGGCGAGGCCTTCGGCGAACACGGACAGTTCGAGCACAGGGACGTGCTCGAGTGCCATACGCGCGTGCCGCTGCTCTTGCGGCCGGCCGGTTCCACGCTGGGGCGCGAGGTGCGCGAGCCGGTGCACGGAGTCGACGTGGCGCCGACTCTGCTGGCCCTCGCCGGTCTGGAGAGCTGGTTTGAGACCTATGGCGTGAACCTGCTCGGACCGCTTGCTCCCGAGCGAGTGCTGCTCGTAGAGAACCGGGACAACATGGACCCGAGCCTCGTCAAGCTCGCTCTGTACGAGGGCGACTGGAAGCTGGTGCAGATCCAAGGCGCCGATCGCAGGCCGCAGTGGAGCCTGTACGACGTGGCGGCGGACCCGCTCGAGGCCAGCGACGTGGCCGCGGAGCGAGCGGACGTGGTCGGGCGCCTGCGGGGCGAGCTGGAGCGTCTGCGCTCGCGCTGGGGGGCCGATGACGAGCGGGACGGCCGCGTGCAGCGCGTGGGCAACGCGGACGCCTTGAACGCGCTGGGTTACGGGGGCAAGTGAGAGGCCCAAGGCGCGGGCCCCAGTTCGCGGGGCTTGCCGCCGTTCCCCGCGCGCGCCATACTCTTGCGCCTTCGAACCTCGCCCCGGCTCGGGGTGACTCCCTTTTTCCTCCGCCACGCCTCCAACGCCATGGCCAACTCCCGCTTCAAGAACGGCGGCCCCACGCGCGGCCGCAAGCGCGTCAAGCGCATGGGCATGAACTCCGGCAAGATCCTCAAGCTCGGTCGCCAGAAGAAGCCGCGCCGCGGCCGCGACTACACGCGCCTGTAGGCGAGGCGGACCGCCGGGTTCCGCTCGCGAGCGCCGCGGTCCTTCCCACGCAGTCCCACGGGCGTTCCCGAGACCCGGGAGCGCCCGCGTTCGTGTCCGGGTCGCACGTGGGTTCCGCGTTCCCGTAGGGTGTTCTATCGAGCCCCGAGAACGAGCTCCGAGAACGAGCTCCGAGAACTGGCCCCGAGAACGAGCTCCCAGAACAGATCCGAGTCCAAGCTCCATGCGTCCGCTCGACTGCCTGCCCGCGCTCGTGGCGCTCGCCGCCTGCTCGTCCGAGCCCGCGGCGGTGCAGCTCGCGGATCCGCCCGCGACGGCGCCCGCGCGCGCGGTGGCGCTCGGCGTCGGCGCCGATGGCGTGCCGCGGCTCTCGTGGATCGAGGGACAAGGGCCGCATGCGCTGCGTGCGAGCGTTTGGAGTCCGGCGGGCTGGGAGGCGGCGCGCACGCTGGGAGCGGGTGAGGACTGGTTCGTCAACTGGGCCGACGTTCCCGCGCTCGCTGCGCTGAAGGACGGCACGCTGGCCGCGAGCTGGCTCGAGCGCAGCGGTCCGGCCACCTACGACTATCGCGTGCGCATGTCCGTCGACGGCGCCGAGCCGTTTTGCTTGCACGACGACGGGGGAACGGGCGAGCACGGCTTCGTGTCGCTGGCCGCGCTCGACGCCGAGCGCTGGCTCGCCGTGTGGCTCGACGGACGCGCGAGTGGGGGCGAACACGACGGCTCCGGCGCGATGCAGCTGCGCGCGCGCACGGTCTCCAAGCGCGGGGAACTCGGCACGGAAGTCCTGCTCGATGCGCGCGTGTGCGACTGCTGCGCCACGGCGGCGGTGCGCACCTCGAGCGGCGACGTGCTCGTGGTGTACCGCGACCGCGAGAGCGACGAGGTGCGCGACCTCGCCGCGGTGCTCGTGTCTCCGAGCGACGGCGCGAGCACTCCCGTGCGCGTGTGCGACGACGGCTGGAAGATCGCGGGCTGTCCCGTCAACGGACCGGCGCTCGCTGCGAGCGGCGCGGAGCTCGCCGTGGCTTGGTTCACGCTCGGCGCGGAGAGTCGCGCGCGCGTGCAAGTCGCGTTCTCGCGCGACGGCGGACGCACGTTCGGCGCTCCGACGCAGATCTCGCAGGCCGAGACCGACGGTTTGGTCGACTGCGCCTACGATGCGAGCGGTCGGCTGTGGGTGAGCTGGCTCGAGCGACCGACGCGCGACCGCGGCGAGTGGCGGCTAGCGCCCGTCGAGGACGGCGTGGTGGGCGAGGCGCGCACGCTGGCGGCGACGGTGCCCGGTCGCGCCGCTGGGATCGCGCGGCTCGTCGCCGCGGGCGATGGGCTCCTGTTCGCGTGGCTCGACTCGAGCGACGGGGCGCGGCTGCGCGCGCAGTGGATCTCCACGGCGCGGTGAGCGGCGCGCCCTCTCAGGCCGGGCTCGCCCAAGTGCGCTGCCACGCGCCGAAGTGCGTCGCGCCCTCGGCGGTGCAGGCGACGATGTCCTCGATGCGCACGCCGAACTCCCCGTAGACGTACACACCCGGTTCGTTGGAGAGCGTCATGCCCGGCCGGAGCAGCACGCGGCTGCCGCCGTCGAAGTAGGGATCCTCGTGGCCCTCCATGCCGATGCCGTGGCCGAGTCGGTGCGTGAACTTCGCGTAGCCCTGACCGTAGCCCGCGCGCTCGAGCGCCGCGCGCGCGACGCGGTCGATCTCGCGGCACTCCACGCCGGGCTGGATGGCCTCGAACGCGCGCTGCTGCGCGTCGAGCACGGCCTGCCACGCGAGCTGCTGCGCCTGCGCAGGCGTGCCTTCGACGCACCACGTGCGCGTGGTGTCGCTCGCGTAGCCGTGCAGGCTCGCGCCGGTGTCGACGAGCAGGAACTCGCCGCGACCGAGCGCGACGTCCTCGTTGTCGCCGTGCGGATACGCCGCGGCCGGACCGACGAGTGCGAGGCACCACGGCGCCTGCATGCCGAGCGCGGCGTGCGCGCGCGCCATCAGGCGCGACACGTCGCCGCCGGTCATTCCAAGGCGCACGCGCCGTGCGACGGCCGCGATGGCGAGCTGCGTGCCTTCGCTGGCGACGCGCAGGAGTTGCAGCTCGTGCGCGTCCTTGATGCCGCGCAGCGCGATCAGCGGCTCGCGACCGAGGACCACGCGCGGTGCCTTGAGCTCCGCCCGCAGGCCGTCGAGAACGAACGCGCGCGCCTGCGGGTCGACGGCCACGCGCTCGGCGCCTCGCGCGCGCAGCGCGGCGGCGAGCGGCGCGAAGGCGTACTCATGCTCGTCCCAGGTGACGATCTCGCCGCCGAGGTCGCCTTGCTCGGCGATGCTCAGTCGGGCCTTTTCCGCTTCAAACGCGGGACAAAGCCAGAAGTGGCTGCCATCGGCGAGCACCAGCAGCGCAAACGTGCGCTCCGAGCGGCCCCACGCGACGCCGGCGAGGTAGCTCATCGTCGGGCCGCCCTCGCACAGGTAGGCGTCGAGGGAGTACTCCGCGAGCAGGTGCGCGAGGCGCGCGCGCCGCGCTGCGCGCTCCGAGGCTGCGATCGGCGCCACCGTGGGCCGCAAGTCGCACAACTCGGGGAATTCGTCGCTCGCCGCGGCCAAAGGCGATGGCGCGAGAGCGCGCGGACTGCGACAACCGCTCGCGAGCGCGCCGCTGCCAGCGAGGGCCGAGAGAGCGAGGAACTGGCGGCGCGAATCCGGGCTGGAGGTCATGGCGGGAGGCTACTGCGGCGCGAGGCAGTTCACGAGGAAGCGCTCGATGCGACGGTACTCGTCGAGCCAGTGCATGCCGTCCTCGAAGCCGTGGTCTTGGCTGGGATAGAGCATGGCGTCGAAGTCCAGGCCGAGGTCGATCAGCTTCTCCATGAGCCGGATCGAGTCCTGCGCGAAGACGTTGGAGTCGACCATGCCGTGCAGGATGAGCAGCGGGTCGCGCAGCTTGTGCGCATGGTCGAGCGGGGAACTCGCGGCGTAGGCGTCGGGATGCGTCGAGGGACGTCCCAGTCGCGGCTGCGTGTAGCCGGGGTGGTAGGTGCGCCAGTCGGTGACCGAGCGCAGGGCCGCACCTCCGACCCAGCGCTGTGGTTCCTGAAACAGCGCCATCAGCGTCAGGAAGCCGCCGTAGGAACCGCCGTAGCAGGCGACGCGTTCGGGATCGATCGCGCGTCGCCGCGCGAGCTCGTCGACCACCGCCGCGATGTCCGCGAGCTCGAGCTTGCCGAGCTGGAACTGCACGTCGCCGCGGAACTTCGCGCCATAGCCGGCGCTGCCGCGATAGTCGACGTCCACCACGACGTAGCCCTGTTCGGCGAGGCGCGAGTGGAACATCAGGTTGACCGCGTATTCGGTCATCGAGTCCGTGACGTTTTGGAGGTAGCCCGCGCCGTGGATGAACACCACGCAGGGCGCGGGCGCGCGCGGGCGCTCGAGCGTCGCGCCGCGCGGCGAATACACGTGGGCGCGCACGAGCTCGCCATCGCAGGAGCTCACGCTCAGCTTCTCGGGCAGGATCCAGTCGCGCGCGCGGTAGAGCGGCGGAAGCGTGTCGGTCAGGCGCGCGGCGGGCTGCGTCCCGTCGAGGCGCACGCTCCACAGCTCCGCGGGTACGCCGAGCGACTCGTGCTCGAACACGAGCGTCGTGCCGTCTGCGCTCGAGCGCATGGTCGAGTTCACGCCCTCGGGCGCCGCCAGCCAGCGCACGCCGAGCGGCTCGACCACGCCGAGCGCGCGCCGCGCAGGGTCCGTGCGACTCGCGCACACGATGAGCTTCCCATCGCCCGCCACGTTCCAACTGCTCACTTCGCCTTCGACTTCGGTCAGCTGTCGCAGCGCGCCCGTGAGCGGATCGAGCTCGAACAACTGGTTGCGACCGGGAGTCGTGGAAAACGGCGCACCCTCGGAAGCGAGCAGGATCCGCGTTCCGTCCACGCTCCAGCGCGCGAACGCGCCCGGGCCGCCGACCCAACGCTCGTCGCGCTCGACGAGCGCGAGCCGCAGGCCGCTCTCGCTCCAAATCCACGTTTCGACGCAGCGGTAGTCGCCGAGCGTGCGACGGAAGGCGAAGCGCGGCGGGCCACAGGGCGCCCAGCCGATCGCGCTCGTCGGCGTCCTGCGCTCGCCGGGCAGCTCGAGCTCGCGGCGGCGCCCATCGGCGGTCGACCACACGTACAGGCGCCGCTCCTGCCACGGGTCGTCGGCGAGTTCGCTGCGCGCGCTGCGCGTCGTGACGCGTTCGGTCAGATAGTCGGGGATCAGCGTGGGCTTGTTGCGCTTCTCGCCTTCGAGCTCGCAGCCGAAGACGAACGAGCCACAGGGCGAGAGATCGAGACCCTCGATGCGCTTGGAGTTCTCCAGACCTTCGAGCGCGACGCCGCGACCACTCTCGAAGTCGTGGAAGTGCTCGCCCTCGCGCGCGGGATCGGCGACCAGCTTGCCTTCGCGTGAAAACGCTCGCGCGCGGTCCTCGGAAAACTCGACGCGCGACACGTTCGCCGCCAGCGCCTCGGTGATGCAGCGCGATGCGCCGAGCGACACGGGCGAGAGTCGCTCGAGCGAGAATTGACGGATCTCGCCGCCCGCTCGCACTTCGAGCTGCGCGCCGAGTTCGAGGAAGGCGAGGGACGTGATGGAACCCAGTCGCGGCAACGGCTCGCTGCGCTCGTCGAGGGCGCCTTCGGGCGGATCGCGGTAGAGCACGTGCGCGCGCGGCTCGCCAGCGTCCGTCCAGTCGACCAGCACAATCGAGCTGCGCCACGCCAGCGCGAGGCGGTGCCCCGTCGGGCTCCAGGCCGTCGCGCGCAGGCGCGGCTCGCCGCCCTCCTGTGCGTCGAGCGTGCGTTCGAGCAGGCGTGGCAGCGAGGTCGACTCGTCGAGCGCGCGCACGCCCGCCGACGTTGCGAGCCAGTGGGGGCCGAGGTCGGTGCCCAGACGGCGCTGTCCGTTCGCGTCGAGCTGAAGCGGACGCCAGTCGACGAGCGCGAGCTTTCCATCGGCGGAGAGCGAGTGCAGGCGCGGCGGCACTCCGTGCAGGCCGGGGATCAGGAAGATCTCCTCGAGGCTCGGAGCGACGGCGGCGAGCGGCCGTTGCCACCCCGCGCTCGGTGCGGGACGGGGCGTGCTCGCGCAGGCGGCGAGGGAGAGGCACAGGGCGGCCGCGGCCAGGGGCCGGGGCGCGGCGGGCGGGCACGGGGACATGGTGCAGAAGCTAGCGCAGTGCGCAGGGCCGCGAGTCCACGCTCGGGTGACTTTCTTTTCAGGGGGCGCTCGCGGGCCGCCGAAGGTGCGTTTTGTGCCGGACCACCGCTCACCCTTGTTGGAACCGCTCGACCAAGCCTGCGCTGGCGCTCGCCATCGGTCGAGCGAGGTCGACTCTGGCCTGCTCGGCACGCCGCCGTCAGGCCAGCGCCGCCGTGGCCCGGGCTGGTGGATGTGGACGCTGCAAGGGACGCTGCTCGCGCTCGCCGGCTACCTGTGCGTGTTCAATCTGTCCGTCGTGCGCGGGAGCTCGATGGCCCCTCGTATCCACGACGGGGATCGCATCCTGATCGATCACTTGAGCTACGTGTTCGGCGACGTGCGCCGCGGCGACATCGTCGTGCTCAAGTACCCGCTCGACCCGTCGGTCGACTACATCAAGCGCATCGTTGGCCTGCCCGGCGACGATGTCGTGCTCGAGGATGGCGATCTGTGGGTCAACGGCGAGCGCATGGACGAGCCGTACGTCGTGCAGTCCGATCCGTTCGCGCGCGTGCGCGTGCACGTGAAGCCGGCGCACTTCTTCGTGCTCGGCGACAATCGCCCGCGCTCCTGCGACTCGCGAGACTTCGGACTGGTACCGCAGGACTACATCCGCGGCCGAGTCGAGGTCCGTGTGTGGCCGCCGCAGCGGCTCGGCGCGATCGACGAATGACACCGGAGCGATGCAGGACACTTCCTGAGTAACGGGGAGGGCCTGCGACGAAGGCCTTGCACGGAACAGGAGAGACTCGTCTTCGTCGGCCCAGTCAGGCCGCAGCGTCGCCGGTGAGCCGAGTGCGAATCGGCGGCGTGCGGAGCGGGAGTCCGAGGGGCTCGCAGTACCGTCGAAGGCGGCGACCACGACGCCGTCGGAGGGAAAGTGACCGAGCTGAAAGCGATCCTGCGGGGGTGGGGCTCCTACTTCCGCGCGGGCAACGCGTCGCGCCAGTTTCGAGGCAACGACCGGTACGTCACACGGTGCCTGCGTCGCCTGCTGCGCCGCCGCCGCTGTCACCAAGGCTCGGGCCGCAACCGTCGTGCTCCCCTTTGGAGTCGCGACTGGCCCCATGCCCGTTTCGTCGCCGACTTCGGCCTGCACCAGCTCCGCGGCACCATGCGCTACCCCGGCCCTTCGCAGGCAGCCTGAGAACGTCATCGGCAAGCCGTGTGCGGGAAACCCGCACGCACGGTTTGAACGGGGGGCTCAGGTGAAACCACTCCACTTGGAAGTAACCTGAGGCCTACCGATGGAGAGGACCACGCAGCGCGTCGCGCTCGTCACCGGCAGCGCCCGCGGCCTCGGTCTCGCGGCCGCGCGGCGGTTGGCGTCCGAGGGTGTCCGCGTGCACGTCACGTTTCGGACGAAGACTCCCGACCTCGCGGCCCTCGAGCAGGAGTTTCCCGCGCGCGTGCACGGGGCGGATCTCGAGCGCGCGGAGGACTGGCGGCGCGTCGTGGAAGGCGTGCTCGCGAGCGAAGGACGTCTCGATCATTTGGTGCACGCCGTCGGCGAGTATGTGCGCGGGCCGCTGCACGCGACGGGGGCGAACGAGCTCCGACGGCTGTTCTCGAACAACGTCGAGAGCGCGTTCCACGGCATCGACGCCACGCGCGCGGCCCTGCGCGCGGCGCGCGGCAGCGTCGTCTTGTTCGCCTGCGCCGGCGTCGAGACGACGCGTGCGCGCCGCGAGGCCGCGGCCTATGGCGCGGCGAAAGCGGCGCTCGTCGTGCTCGCGCGCTCGTGGGCGCTGGAGGAGGCTCCGCACGGCGTGCGCGTGAACGTCGTCGCGCCGGGCGTCGTTCCGCACGCGCACGCCTCCGCGGACACGCTCGATCCCGCGCTGTGGCAACGCGTGCCCATGGGCCGTCAGGGCGAACCCGGCGAAGTCGCGGAAGCCGTGGCGTTCCTGTGCTCGCCTGCTTCGAGCTACATCACCGGCACGGTGCTCGAAGTCGCCGGAGGCTGGCTGCTGTAGCGTTCGCGGCGCGGCGGGGCTCCTCCGCCTCGTCCGATCGGCTGGTCGGCCGCTCTCTAGGTCGTTCGTCGGCGCCCTCGATGGTCCGCGCCTCGCAAGACCGCGCATCGGCCTTGCAGCGCGCGTCGATCCGCGCGCCGGTGGGTGGGCGCCGCTTGCACCACATGCCGCGGCGGCGTGGACGGCGCTCGCCACCCGTTTCGACGGCGGCAGCGTTACTCTCTGGGGCTTCGTGCACCCGGCCTTCTCCTCGCTCGAGCGGTGGTTCGCCTCGCGCGCCGTACTCCCCATGCCCGACGCCGCCCTGCGCCAAGCCGCGGTGGCGGTCGTGTGCGTACCGGCGGGGGTGGGCCTCGAGGTGCTGCTCATCCGTCGTGCGGAGCGCGCGGGCGATCCATGGTCGGGGCAGATGGGATTGCCCGGCGGGCACCGCGATGAACTCGACCGCGACTTGCTGCACACGGTGATCCGCGAGACCGAGGAGGAGCTCGGCTTCGATCTGCGGCGCGCGCGAGCGCTCGGCGCGCTCGACGAGTTGCAGCCGGTGATCCGGCCCATGACGGTGCGGCCCTACGTGTTCGCGCTCGATGCGCGGCCGGTGCTGGCCCTCGGACCGGAGGTCGCGAGCGCGCGCTGGGCGCGGCTCGACGAGCTCGGGCAGGCGAGCTCGATCACCGAAGTGTTCCACCGCGGCGAGCTGCGCACGATGCCCTGCTATCGCCTCGGCGAGGACATCGTGTGGGGGATGACCTACCGCGTGCTGCAGCCGTTGGTCGCGGCGGTCTAGCGTTCGATCGCGGTCGCGAGCTCTCCGATGCCCTCGACGGCGCAGGTGACGACGTCGCCGTCGACGAGCGGGCCGACTCCGGCCGGCGTGCCCATCAGCACGATGTCGCCGACGCGCAAGGTGAGGTGGCGGGAGAGCCATGCGAGCGCCTGCGGCACCGACACGATCAGGTCGCGCGTGCTCGCGCGCTGGCGCTCCTCGCGCGAGCCGTCGCGATGGCGCACGCAGGCGGTGACGGCGAGGTCGGAGATGTCGAGCGCGTCGCGCGGCACGAAGCACGGGCCGAGCGGACAGAAACCGTCGAGGTTCTTGGCGCGGAACCACGGGTACTTGAGCTCGCGATCGGACTTCTGCAGCGTGCGCGCCGTCAGGTCATTCGCGACGCTGTAACCGGCGACATGCTCCATGGCGCGCGCCTCGTCGATCTCCCAGCCCTGCCTGCCGATCACGACGGCGAGCTCGGCTTCGTGATCGACGCGCGCGGTGTACCACGGCGGCACGCGCACGCGCTCGCCGTGGGCGCGCAGCGTCTCGGGCAGCTTGTTGAAGAACAGCGGCTCCTCGGGCACGGCCTCGCCGAACTCGGCCGCGTGCTCGCGGAAGTTCTTGCCCAGCGCGAGGATCTTGCCCACGCGCTCGGGCTCGACGGGCACGAGCAGGGCGGGCGGCGTCGGGAGCTCGCGCCAGCGGCCACGCCGCAGCGCGTTTTCGAGCGCCGCGCGCTCGAAGAAGCCGTGGGCCGCAAGATCGACCACGGTGCGGGGCGCGAGCGACGCACAGTCCGCCAGCCAGCCGCTCAAGCACAGCGCGCGCCCGTCGACTTCGAGCACGAGCCGCGGGCTGGAGTCGCCCTCGTCGAGCCCTCTGGTGCGGTAGACGCGCTGCATGGGCGCACTCTAGCGGCGCACTAGCGCGGCAGGGCCGCGTCGAGGGTCAGCAGCGCGTAGGCCGTGCCGAGCAGGGGATTGCCCTCCATCCAGCGCGGGCTGTTGGCGTTGGTCCACGAGCCGTCGACCTTGCTCTGCATCGACACGATCCGGCCGCACAGCTCGCGGCGCCACGCGTGCGGCTTGCCGCTCTCGTCGACGAGCTCTTCGAGCTCGACGAGCGAAAGCGCCTGCGCCATGGTGTGGAAGTAGTAGAAGAGCCCCTGGTAGCTCGCGGTCGGATCGCGGCCCGGCGGGAAGCCCGGATTGACGTCGAGCGTGTAGTGCTTCTGCACCCACGCCACGGCCGCGGTCACGCGCGGATCGTCCTTGGCGAGCCCGGCGTGCCGCAGGCTCTTGAGCAGCGCGTAGGTCATCGAGCCGTAGGAGCGCGGCACCTTGACGCCCCCCTCGAGCTCCTCGAAGCCCGCCTTCGAGTCACCGGGCGCGTAGGCCGAGCCGCCGTCATTGCCGGCGCGCACGAGCAACTCGCCGTCTTGGATGCGCACGTCGCTCGACTCCGAGCGGTTTTGGCAGCGTTCGAGGAACCTCAGCGCCTTCTTGTAGGTCGGTGCGTTCGGCTCGAGGCCCGATGCCGCGAGGGCCTCGAGCGCCATCTGGAGGTTCGAGAGATCCGGCCGCTCGGTCGATCCGTAGCCGATGCCGCCGTAGTAGAGATCGCCCTCGCTGTACCCTTCGCCGCCGTCGAGCTGCAGCTCGACGAGGAACGCCTGTGCCTTGCGGAGCGTCTCGGCGAAGCGCGGGTCCTTGGCGCGCGAGAGGGCGAGGATGGCGGCCGAGGTGTTGTAGTTGGCGAGCTTGCCGTCGTGGATCGAGCCGTCGGGCTGTTGCAGGGACGCGATCCATGCGAGGCCGGAGTCGATGCAGCGCTGCAGCCCATCGGGGCGCGGCGTCGGCACGCCCTGCAGGGCCGCGAGCACCATCGACGAGAGGCCGCTGTCGGGTCGACCGGGGGCGCCGAAGCGACCGTCGGGCCCAGCGGCCGCGAGGAACTCAGCGCCGCGGCGCAGCGCGGAGAGCGCGTTGTCGCGCTCGATCGGCGCGAAGCTCGGCAGGGCCGCGAGATTCGGTGCGGGCGCGGCCGCGGCGGGGCTCGCGCGCTTGAGCAGTCGGTCGAGCTCCGCGAGCGTGATCACATTGGAGGCCGTCATCAGCACGGACAACTCCGGCACTCGCTCCCAACGGCCCGGCGCGGTCTGTCCGGCGAGCACGGTCTGCGCCACGCGCCGCAGGTCTTTCACTGTGGGATCGGCGGGAATGCGCGGGTCGCGGCTCGCGGCCGCCTCGCCTCCCACGGCGGCGAGCGCCTTGCCGAGCGCGGCCTTCGAGCTCGGATCGCCGAGCGCGACGAGGGCTACGAGCACCACGCGCGTCTGCGCCGTGCGCTCCTGCGGCGTGGCCGTCGCGCTCTCGGCGAACAGGCCGTCCTCACCCTGCTTGGAGAGCAGGAACTCGATGCCGCGCCGCACGAACGGTCCATCGACCGCACGGTAGCGATCTGGGCATGTGGCGTAGGCGCGCAGCACCAGCGCGGTCGTGGAGAGGTCGCCGTAGGCACCCGTGACCGGGTCCTGTCGCGTCCGCAGCCAGCGCACGCCGGCGCGGATCGGATCGGCGAGGTTGAGCTCCTCTTCCGCAGCGGCAACCGGCGGCGCACCCGCGGACTGAGCCGAGGCGTGCTCGCTCACGAATGCAAGCAGGGCGAGGCTCGCGGCGAGGGCGAGCGGGGAGAAGGCGATGGCGCGCGTCATGTTCATCGGCGTGTGTCGGGGCGCTGGCTGGGGGCTCGCTCCTCGGACGGCTTCGTAGCGCCTTCGGGGCAGCTCCTGCAACGCAGGAGGACGGCTTGGGGTTCAACTTGTACCCTAGGCAGGCCAAAGACGCCCCGTGATGAGTGATTCTCACTCCGGTTTCGTGCCCCTGCTGCATGTACGCCTCGCTCCGGAAGAGGCCCTGCGGCGCGCGCGGGAGTTTTGTGCCGAGCTCGTCACGCGCCGCAGCGTGCGGCATTTCTCCTCGGACCCGCTTCCCGACGGCGTGCTCGACCTGTGCATCGCGGCCGCCGCGAGCGCGCCCTCGGGCGCGAACAAGCAGCCGTGGTCCTTCGTCGTCGTGAAAGACCCGGCCACGCGACAGCTGCTGCGCCACGCTGTCGAGGAGGAGGAGCGGCGCTTTTACGCGGAGCGCATCAGCGCTCAGTGGCGCGAGGATCTGCGCCCGATCGGCACGAGCTGGGAGAAGCCGTATGTCGAGGAAGCTCCCGCGTTGATCGTGGTCTTCCGCCAGACCCACGGCGTCGAAGGCGACCGGCGCATGGCGCACTACTACACGCAGGAGTCCGTCGGCATCGCGGTCGGTTTCCTGCTGGCCGCGCTGCACCACGCGGGGATCGCGACCCTGACGCACACGCCCGCCCCGATGCAGTTCCTCGAGCGACTCCTGCAGCGCCCGGCCAACGAGCGCGCGTTCATGCTCATCCCGGTCGGCTATCCCGCCGAGGGCTGCCGCGTTCCCAACCTGCCGCGCAAGTCGCTCGACGAAGTGCGCGTCGTGCGTTGAACGCCGCGCTCACTCCAGCTTCACGGCCGTTCCGTAGGCCAGCATCTCCGCGCAACCGTCGGCGATCTCACACGTCACGAAGCGCAGCCCGATGACCGCGTTCGCTCCGCTCGCCGCGGCCTGCGCGAGCATGCGATCGAGCGACTGCTCGCGACTCTCGGCGAGCAGCTTCGTGTACTCTTCGACTTCGCCGCCGACCAAGTTCTTGAAGTACGCCGTGACATCGTCTCCGGCGTGAGCGGCTCGCACGGCGCTGCCGCGCACCAAGCCGATCGTCGCGACGATGTGGCGGCCCGGCACGGTATCGGTGGTGACGACGATCATCGGCGAACCTCGCGATAGGGATCGTAGCGGCGCGTGCGCACTCGCGCCCGCAGAGCGCGCAGGA
>Ga0194120_10002275_pt1 | contig 33456 bp, 37 predicted proteins | sample TA2MahCa65mmetaG_FD_148642 | JGI IMG/M metagenome (GOLD analysis project Ga0194120, IMG submission 148642) | Freshwater microbial communities from Lake Tanganyika, Tanzania - TA2015019 Mahale Deep Cast 65m | ecosystem: Environmental > Aquatic > Freshwater > Lake | place: Tanzania: Lake... | reverse complement strand
GCGACGGCGCTGCAGCTCCCGACCAACCTTCTCTGACTTCCGCATGCTCGCTCCGTCCGGGAATGTACATCGGATTGGACTCACGGCATACGGAAAAGTTGCAAGGCATTTATGCAAGGCTCAATAGAGCGCGCAACTCATTTTATTACGCCAGTCGTGGGGTCGGAGCCTTCGTCCGGCGCTACGGCCATGCAGCCAGCGCCGACACACTCTATTTCACCGGGATTCACCGCATCGGAGTGCAGTCTGCGGGTACGGGCCAGCGACTGGTGCTACGCGGCTTCGATCCCGCCGCGGACCGGATCGACGACGTCAGTGGTGGAGTCTATCTGGTCGCTGCCGGCGGTGAGGACAGCGCCGGCTGGTCGTTCAGCCGCCTGCTCGAGCATTGGGGGCGTAAGCATTCGTCGGCCGCTTACGTCCCATACCAAACCCGCTCCGGTCATCCGCCGGAGTACCGGTTCACGAGCCCGGTCCATCTCGGTGAGGGAACCAGCTTCGCCAGATTTCTTCGCGCACTGGCCGCCGGATTCGTGATCTACGACCCCGGCTCAAAGGTCATGGCGGTCGGCACATCGCGGCCCCGGGTCAAAGCGCGCAGCCAGTTCCGCATCGGCCGGAACCGGCTGGAGCACCTCTACGACCAGTTCACTGCGGAACCGATCGGCTGAACACCGCGCGCGCGACCGTCTGGCCCGCGCGCAGACTCAGCGCCGCAGCCGGGCTCCGCTGTACTGCAGGGTCGCGGCCATCGCGACCCCGAACAGCGCTTTGGAGGCCAGTGTGACCGGCATCGGCATCAATCCGACGAAGACCGGATTCAGTGCCGGCAGCAGCACGAGGAAGTTCACGGCCCAGGTGCCGATCAGCAGCACGACCGCGACCGGATAGGTGGCCGGACGACCGACAGCGCGCAGCGCCGGTGACGAGAGCGCATAGCCGAACGCGAGGCCGAGCAGCGCGGACAGTCCGAAGTGAATGGCGAGCCCGAGCAGCGGCGCGAAAGCCGTCCCCGCGAGTGCCGGAGCGACGGTCGCCGTGATCTCGCGCAGCACATTGCCAGCGGTCAGCGGCGTCAGCGCGGTGAACACACCGATCCACGCGACCTCCGCGAGTCCCCCGGCGAATCCCGCCAGCAACAGCCACCGGACTGCCAGGCCATGCGTCGCTCCGGCGGCCGGGACGGCGATGCGGGGCCAGAGTCCACCGGGAAGTCGGCGGTAAGCGGCTACCAGATTCATGACCTTCCCCCTGTGACTGGTATCGAGCGCAAAGCAGTCTACGACTGGCCCCGAGGATTGGGAAGTCAGTGACCGGCCGGGGGCCGGCGCCACCGTGCCACGTAAACCTCGGTTCCACAAACAGGTTGACAGTGGTCCGGTACCCCAGAATACTCGCCGCCTCCCGCAAGGAACCCGACGATGTCCATGGACCTGAGCCGCCTCGGTGCGACCCGCAGCGACTGGACCACCGCGGAGGTCGCGGCGCTGTACGCGCTGCCCTTGCTCGACCTGCTGTGGCATGCGCAGTCGGTGCACCGGCGGCATTTCGACCCGAACGCGGTACAGCGCTCGACGCTGCTGTCGATCAAGACCGGCGCCTGCTCGGAGGACTGCGGCTACTGCTCGCAGAGCGCGCGCTACAAGACCGAGGTCGGCCGCGAGGCGCTGCTCGACGTCGAGACAGTGCTCGACAAGGCGCGCGCCGCCCGCGACGCCGGCGCCACGCGCTTCTGCATGGGCGCCGCCTGGCGCGGCCCGAAGGAGCGCGACCTCGAGCCGGTGCTGGCGATGATCCGCGGTGTGCGCGAACTCGGCCTCGAGACCTGCGTGACGCTCGGCACGCTGAGCGAGGACCAGGCCCGGCAGCTTGCCGCGGCCGGTCTCGACTACTACAACCACAACCTCGACACGTCCGAATCGTATTACAGCGCGGTGGTCACGACCCACAGCTACCGGGACCGGTTGAATACCCTCGCCGCGGTGCGCGCGGCCGGCCTGCGGATCTGCTGCGGCGGCATTCTCGGCCTCGGCGAGAACGCATCCGACCGCATCGCGATGCTGCACCGGCTGGCCACCTTCGATCCGCATCCGGAGAGCGTGCCGATCAACCAGCTCGTGCCCGTCGCCGGCACACCGCTGGCCGGCGCGCCGCCGCCCGCCGCGCTCGACTTCGTGCGCGTGATCGCGCTGGCGCGCATCCTGATGCCGCGTTCGCACGTGCGGCTCTCGGCCGGCCGCGCCGCGATGAGCGAGGAACTGCAGGCGCTGTGCTTCCTCGCCGGCGCCAATTCGATCTTCTACGGCGACCGGCTGCTGACCACCGGCAATCCCGACACCGCGCGCGACACGGCGCTGTTCGCGCGGCTCGGCCTGCGGCCCGAGGCGGCGGCCCCGAGCGCCGGCTGACGCGCGTGTCTCCGGCGGCCGGCGCGCTGACCATGCCGGCGCTCAGCGCCGCGCTGGCGGCACTCGACGACGCGGGCCTGCGGCGCCGGCGTCGCACGGTCGAGCGCATCGCGCCGGACTCGGCCGCGATCCGCGTCGATGGGCGCGACTGTCTCGACTTCTGCGGCAACGACTACCTCGGCCTCGCCGGCGATCCGCGCCTCGCGGAGGCTGCCGGCCGTGCGGCCAACGCGAGCGGCGTCGGCGCGCGCGCCTCGCACCTGGTCTGCGGGCACCAGCCGGAGCACGCCGCGCTCGAAGCCGAGCTCGCCGCGTGGACCGGCCGCGAACGGACGCTCGTGTTCTCGACCGGCTATCAGGCCAACCTCGGGCTGGTGACGGCACTGGCCGGGCGCGGGACGCGCGTGCACGAGGACCGGCTCAATCACGCCTCGCTGATCGACGCGGCGTTGCTCGCCGGCGCGCGCCTGCAGCGCTACGCCCATGCCGATGCGGTGGCCCTCGAGCGTCACCTCGCCGCCCGCGCCGGCACTGCGGCACTGGTGCTGACCGACGGCGTGTTCAGCATGGATGGCGACGTCGCGCCGCTGCCGGCGCTGGCCGCGGCCTGCGCTCGCCACGGGGCACTGCTGGCGGTCGACGATGCGCACGGTCTCGGTGTGCTCGGCGCCAGCGGTCGCGGCACCTTGGAGCACTTCGCCCTCGGCCAGACCGAAGTGCCGGCGCTGGTCGGCACTTTCGGCAAGGCCTTCGGCACCTTCGGCGCGTTCGTCGCCGGACCGGCGCCGCTGATCGAATCGCTGGTGCAGCGCGCGCGCAGCTATGTCTATACGACCGCACTGCCACCGCCGATCGTCGCCGCAACCCGCACCGCCCTCGCGCTGGCCGCCGCCGAGCCGTGGCGGCGCGAACGCGCGCTGGCCCTTGCGCAGCGCTTCCGCGCCCGGGCGCAGGCTGCCGGGCTGCGTCTGGTCGGATCGGCGACTCCGATCCAGCCGGTGCTGATCGGCGCGCCGGACGCCGCGGTCAACGCCAGCGCGGCGCTGCTCGAGCGTGGCTTCTTCGTCGCCGCGATCCGCCCGCCGACCGTGCCGGCCGGCACCTCGCGCCTGCGCGTGACGCTCTCCGCGCTGCACCGCGAGGCCGATGTCGATGCGCTGGTCATGGCGCTCGCCGACTGCGGTCCGCAGCCGATGACATGAGCGGCGACACGAGGCGGATCCAGTTGGCGTCGTCCTTCGCGACCGGCCCCCGCCGCTCGCTCAGGAAGAACTCTATTCGCTCGCCGGCGGGGGCCGGTCGCGAAGGACGACGCCGGTACGGCGCCGGCAGGACGCCATGACTCATGCCCCGGCTCATCTCGACACCGCCGCCGTGCGCCGCGACTTCGACCGCGCCAGCACCAGCTACGACGAAGCTGCCGTGCTGCAGCGCCAGGTGCGGGAGCTTCTGCTCGCTCGCCTCGACTGGATCCGTCTGACTCCGCAGGTGATCGCCGACCTCGGCTGCGGCACCGGTCACGCCGCGCGCGCCCTCGCCGCGCGCTGGCCGGCCGCGCGCGTGCTCGCCGTGGACAGTGCCCCCGGCATGCTGCGCGAGGCCGCCCGGCTCGGCGGCGCTGCGCCCGGCTGCGAGCTGCTGCAGGCCGATGCCCGGTCGCTACCGCTGCCGACCGCCAGCGTCGACCTGATCTTCTCGAACCTGATGCTGCAGTGGTGCGACGAACCCGGCACCGTGTTCGCGGAGTGCCTGCGCGTGCTGCGCCCGGGCGGGCTGCTGATGTTCACGACCTTCGGTCCCGGCACACTCACCGAACTGCGCGAGGCCTGGCGTGCGGCCGACGACTACGCGCACGTCTCCGCCTTCGTGGACCTGCACGAGCTTGGCGATGAACTGCTGCGCCGCGACTTTGCCGACCCGGTGCTCGATGTCGAGCGCTGCTCGCTGACCTACGCCGATCTGCGCGGACTGATGCGCGACCTGAAGGCGATCGGCGCCCAGAACGCGACCGCTGCCCGGCCGCGTGGTCTGACCGGCCGGCGCCGCCTGCGCGCCGTCGAAATCGCCTACGAGCAGTACCGCCGCGACGGACTACTGCCCGCCAGCTACGAAGTCGTGTTCGGCCAGGCCTGGGCGCCCAGCGCCGGCGGCGGCCGGCGTGTAGACTTTGCGGATGCACGCACCGGCCCACACCGCTTCCGGCTCCCGTGAGCTCGTCTTCCGCGCCGCCGGACTGACCAAGGTCTACCGGATGGGCGACGTCGAGGTCCACGCGCTGCGCGGCGTGGATCTCGAGCTGTACGCGGGCGAGTTCGTCGTGCTGCTCGGGGCCTCGGGCAGCGGCAAGTCCACGCTGCTCAACATTCTCGGCGGGCTGGACGCGCCGACGGACGGTCGGGTCGAGTGCCGTGGCCATCCGCTGACCGGCGCCGGCGATGACGAGCTGACCCGCTTCCGCCGTGAGCACGTCGGCTTCGTGTTCCAGTTCTACAACCTGATCCCGAGTCTGACCGCGCGCGAGAACGTCGCGCTGGTCACGGAAATCGCGCCGCAGCCGATGGCACCCGAGGCGGCCCTCGCGCTCGTCGATCTCACCGGGCGCATGAATCACTTCCGGGCGCAGCTCTCCGGCGGCGAGCAGCAACGCGTCGCGATCGCGCGCGCCATCGCCAAACGTCCCGACGTGCTGCTCTGCGACGAGCCCACCGGCGCGCTCGATTCGGCCACCGGCGTGCTGGTGCTCGAGGCGCTCGAGCGGATCAACCTCGAAACCGGCGCGCTGACCGTCGTCATCACGCACAACGCGGTCATTGCGCGCATGGCCGATCGCGTGATCCACCTGAGCGACGGCCGCATTGCCGGTGAGGAACGCAATCCGGTCCGCGCCGCGCCGGCGGAGCTGCACTGGTGAGCGTGCTGCAGCGCAAACTGCTGCGCGAACTGCGCCAGTTGCGCGGCCAGGTGCTGGCGATCGGGCTGGTGATGGTCGGCGGCATCGGCATGCTGGTGATGGCGCTGTCGAACTACGACGGCCTGGCGGACACCCGCACGCGCTACTACGCAGAACACCGCTTCGCCGAGGTCTTCGCCCGGGTCAAGCGCGCGCCGCTGCCGCTCACCGAGGCGGTGCGCGCGATTGCGGGCGTGCGCGAGGTCGCACCACGCGTCAGTGGCTTCGTCAACCTCGAGCTCGGCGGCTACCACGAGCCGATCACCGGTCAGATCGTGTCACTGCCGGCTCCCGGTGAGCCGGAACTGAACCGGCTGTTCCTGCGCGCCGGGGCGCTGCCGGACGCGGACGATGAGGTGGTCGTCGGTGAGGCCTTCGCCGAGGTCCACGAACTGCGCCCGGGTGACGTGCTGACCGCGATCCTGAATGGCCGGCGCCAGCGGCTGCGCGTCAGCGGCATCGGCCTGTCGCCGGAGTTCGTGTACCAGATCCGCCCCGGCGACGTGTTCCCGGACTTCGCCCGCTTCAGTGTGCTGTGGATGCGGCGCGAGCCGGTGGCGACCGCCTTCGACATGGATGGCGCGTTCAACGACCTGGTGCTGACGCTGACCCGCGAGGCCCGCACCGCCGACGTGATCGATGCACTGGATGTGCTGCTCGCGCCGTACGGCGCCACCGGCGCGCACGGGCGCGACCTGCAGATGTCGCACCGTTTCCTCGACACCGAGCTGAAGCAGCTCCGGGTCATGACCGTGCTGTTCACGGCGGTGTATCTCACCGTCGTCGCGTTCCTGCTCAACGTCGTCGTCGGCCGCCTGATCAGCACCCAGCGTGAACAGATCGCCGTGCTCAAGGCCTTCGGCTACAGCCGCTGGGAGGTCGGACTGCACTACGGTCAGCTCGTGCTGCTGATGGTCAGCAGCGGCGTGCTGCCGGGACTCGCGCTCGGCGCGTGGCTCGGGCGGGGCATGGCCCGGATGTACATGGATTTCTACCGCTTTCCGTTCCTCGACTGGTCGTTGCGCCCGGAAGTCGTGCTGCTCGCCTTCGGCTTCGCCCTCGCGGCCGCCGTGCTCGGCACGGTGGGCGCCCTGCGCCGGGCCTTCGCGATGCCGCCTGCGCAGGCCATGCGTCCCGAGGCACCGCCTGTGTTCCACCACACCTTGACCGAACGTTTCGGCCTCGGCGCGCTGCTCGACCCGACCGCGCGCATGGTCCTGCGCAACATCGAGCGGCGGCCGCTGCGCTCGGCGCTGTCGGTGCTCGGCATCGGTCTCGGCATCGGCATCCTGGTGATGTCCGGCTTCCAGCACGGGGCGATCGAGGAAATGATCGACGTGCAGTTCAGCTTCGCGCAGCGCGATGACTTCGCGGTCACCTTCGCCGAGCCGACCTCGTCGCGGGCGGCGCAGGAACTGGCCGCGCTGCCCGGCGTGCGCCGCGTCGAACCGTTCCGCAGCGCGGCGGTGCGCCTGCGGCACGGCCACCGCAGTTATCGCACCGCGCTGCAGGGACTGCCCGAGGATGGCGATCTCAAGCGCGTGCTCGACACCCGCCTGCAGCCGGCGGCGCTGCCGGCGGCTGGCCTGCTGCTGACCGACTACCTGGCTGAACTGCTTGCGGCCCGCCCCGGCGATCTGCTCGAAGTCGAATTCCTCGAGGGTCACCGCCGTACGCTGGCCGTACCGCTCGCCGGCACGGTGCACGAGTACCTCGGCGTCAGCGCCTACGCCCGCCGTGATTACGTCAACCGCCTGCTGGGCGAAGGCGCGGCGCTGTCCGGCGCGTGGCTGGCGCTCGAGTCCGGCGCGCGCCCCGGCGTGGTCGCTGCTTTGCGCGAGCGCCCGCGGGTCGCGGCGGTCACCGACCGCGCGGCGATGGTGCAGAGCTTCCGCGACACGATGGCCGAGAGCATCCTGACCTTCACGCTGATCTCGGCGCTGATGGCGGCCAGCATCGCCATCGGCGTCGTGTACAACGCCTCGCGCATCACGCTGGCCGAGCGCGGCCGCGAGCTGGCCAGCCTGCGCGTACTCGGCTACACGCGCCACGAAGTGCGCGCGCTGCTGATCGGCGAGCTGTTCACGCTCACCTTCCTCGCCTTGCTGCCCGGCTTCCTGCTCGGCACCGCGATGTGCTGGCTGCTGGTGCAGGGATTCGTCTCGGACCTGTATCGTGTACCGCTGGTGCTGCCGCCAGCGAGCTTTGCGCTGGCCGGGCTGGTCGTGCTGGCGGCAACCGCCGTGTCGGGGCTGCTGGTGCGGCGCCGACTCGATCGACTGGACCTGGTGGCCGTGCTGAAGATCCGGGAGTGAGCTCGCCATGGAGAACGCGCATGCATCCTGATCCGCGGCGTCTGCGCTATCTGGTCGCCGGGCTGGTGGTCCTGGCGCTGGTCGCGATCGCGCTGTGGCCGGCGGCTCTCCCCGTGGACAGCGGCACGGTCGGGCGCGGACCGGTGCAGGAGACCACCGAGGCCGAGGGGCGCACGCGGCTGCGCGATCGCTTCGTCGTCGCCGCGCCGGTCACGGCCCTGGCCCGGCGCCTCGAACTGGAGCCCGGCGATCGGGTCGAGGCCGGCCAGGTGCTGGTCGTACTCGATCCGGTCGCGGCACCGACACTCGATTCGCGCAGCCGCGCCGAGGCCGAGGCGCGCCTCGCCGGGGCGCGGGCCCAGCTCGCCGCCGCAGGTGAGGACCGCCAGGCAGCCGAGGCACGCGCCACGCAGACAGCCACCGAAGCGGCGCGGCAGCAGACGCTGCGCCAGCGCGGCCTCGTTGCCGCCGAGGCCGCCGAGCGCATGGGCACGGAGGCGGAGCGCGCCGCGCGCGAAGCAGCGAGTGCACGCTTTCGCGAGGCGACTGCGCAACACGCGGTCGCGGCCGCGGCGGCTGTCCTCGAGCGCGGCAGCGGCGACCCGACCGTGCGCGCGGCTCTCGAGCTGACGGCGCCGGTGGCCGGCGTCGTGCTGCGCCGGCATTTCGAAAGCGCACGGCCGGTGCAGGCCGGCGAGCCGCTGATCGAAATCGGCGACCCGGCCGGCCTCGAGGTCGAGGTGGACGTGCTGTCGGCCGATGCCGTGCGCCTGCGCGAGGGCATGCGCGTCGAGCTGCTGCGCTGGGGCGAGGCACAGCCGCTCGCCGGTCGCGTGCGTCGCATCGAGCCCGGCGGCTTCACCAAGTTCTCCGCTCTCGGCGTCGAGGAGCAGCGGGTCTGGGTGCTGGTGGAAGTCACCAGCCCGCGCGCGGAATGGTCGGCGCTCGGCGAGGCCTATCGCGTCAATGCACGCTTCGTATTGCGCGAAAAGCAGTCCGTGCTGCGCGCCCCGGCCAGTGCGGCATTCCGCAACGACGGCGGCATGGCCGTGCTCCGCATCGACGGCCGGCGGGCGCGGCTGGTGCCGGTGCACAGCGGCCTGCAGGGTAACGGCTGGATCGAGATCGAGGCCGGGCTGCAAGAAGGCGATCGTCTCGTCCTGCATCCGGACCGTGAACTCGAAGACGGTGCGCGCGTGGCGCTGCGTGCCGGCGCGGACGATTGAACGGTGCGCCGCGATTTTTTCGTCACCGGCACCGACACCGGCGTCGGCAAGACGCTGGTCACGGCGGCCGTGCTGCGGCGGCTGCGCGAAGCGGGACACACGGTCGCCGGCATGAAGCCGGTCGCGGCCGGGGCGAGCCGCGGCCCGGCTGGCCCGGTCAACGACGACGCGCTGCTGCTGCAGGCCGAGTCCAGCGCCCGCCATCCATACGCGGTCGTCAACCCGTATCTGTTCGAGCCACCGATCGCGCCGCATCTGGCTGCTGCCGCGGCCGCTGTCCGCATTGACTTCGCGCGCATCGCCGCAGCACTCGCGCGGCTGCGCGCCGCCGCCGATGTCGTTCTGGTCGAGGGCGCCGGTGGCCTGCTGGTACCGCTCGATGAACAGCGCTCGCTGGCTGAACTGCCGCGCCTGCTCGGCCTCGAGGTGATTCTCGTCGTCGGCCTGCGGCTCGGCTGCCTGAACCACGCGCTGCTGACTGCGGAGGCTGCTCGCGCACGCGGTCTTGCACTCGCCGGCTGGGTCGGCAACCGGATCGACCCGCAGTTCGCGTATTGCGAGGAGAACATTGCAACCTTGCGGGCGCTGCTGCCAGCGCCGTGCCTCGGAATCGTGCCGTGGCAGGCGGCGCCGTCGATCAGCGCGACCGCAGCCGCACTGACCGGCGCCGCGGCGCTCACTGACGGCTAGCGCCGGTGTTGCGGCATCCGGGCCGAATCACTTAGGATGTTCTTAGACCAATTCCACGCAGTGCCGGATCCCGGGCTGCAGGAGCGTCGGTACCATGCTCAGGCGAAACCTCGCGCGGTTCGCAATCGCGGCACTCGTGGCGGCCCTCGCCGCGACCCCGGCCGCGGCGGACTGGTCACTGCTCAACCTGCCCCGCGGCGTCAGCGAGTTGTCGCGAGAGATCTACGGCCTGCACATGCTGATGCTGTCGATCTGCACGACCATCGCCGTGGTCACGTTCGGTGCGATGACCGTCGCCCTGCTGCGCTTCCGCAAGTCGCAGGGCGCAGTCGCCGATACCAGCCTCGTGCACGACTCGCGCCTCGAACTGGTGTGGACGGTGATCCCGGTGCTGATCCTGGTCGGCATGGCGGTGCCGGCCGTCGCGCGCATCCTGCACATCGAGGACATGAGCGGCTCCGAGCTGACCATCAAGGTCACCGGCTACCAGTGGCAGTGGCATTACGAGTACCTGGGCCGCGACGTCGCCTTCTTCAGCCGGCTCGCACGCAGCAGCGACTTCGCGCGCCAGCCCGGCTCGGGCATCGACCCGGCCACGGTCGAGAACTACCTGCTCGACGTGGACCGCCCGCTGGTCGTCCCGACCGGCACCAAGGTACGGCTGCTGCTGACCGCGAACGATGTGATCCACGCCTGGTGGGTGCCGCAGTTCGGCATGAAGCGCGACGCGATTCCCGGCTTCATCAACGAGATGTGGTTCCGCATCGACGCCGACCGGCCCGGTACCTACCGCGGCCAGTGTGCCGAACTGTGCGGTGCCGACCACGGCTTCATGCCGATCGTCGTCGTCGCGAAATCGCCGGCCGAATTCGTGGCATGGCTCGAGCAGCAGCGGGCGACCCTCGCCCGCCCGGAGTAACAAACATGGTCGAGGCAGCAGTGGCAATGGATCACGCCGGGCACGCGGCGCCGGCGCGCGGACTCACCCGCTGGCTGACGTCGACCAACCACAAGGACATCGGCACGCTGTACCTGGTGTTCGCGCTGGTGATGTTCCTGGTCGGCGGCGCGATGGCGCTCCTGATCCGGGCCGAGCTGCACGCGCCGGGCCTGCAGCTCGTCAATCCCGGCTTCTACAACCAGATCCTGACCGTGCACGCGCTGCTGATGGTGTTCGGCGCGGTGATGCCGGCAACAGTGGGACTCGCCAACTGGATGATCCCGCTGCAGATCGGGGCCGCCGACATGGCCCTGCCGCGCCTCAATCTGTTCAGCTTCTGGCTGCTGTTTTTCGCCTCCGTGCTGCTGACCTCGACGCTGTTCCTGCCGGGCGGCGCGCCGGCCGCCGGCTGGACCCTGTACCCGCCGCTGGTGCTGCAGTCGGGCAGCGCGTTCCCGGTCGCGATCTTCTCGATCCACCTGATGGGCGCCTCGTCGATCATGGGCGCGATCAATGTGATCGTCACCGTGCTCAACATGCGCACGCCAGGCATGACTCTGCTGAAGATGCCGCTGTTCTGCTGGGCCTGGCTGATCACCGCCTACCTGCTGATCGCGGTGATGCCGGTGTTCGCCGGCAGCGTGACCATGCTGCTGACCGACTACTTCCTCGCCACCAGCTTCTTCAATCCGGCCGGCGGCGGTGATCCGGTGCTGTACCAGCACGTGTTCTGGTTCTTCGGCCACCCCGAGGTCTACATCATGATCCTGCCGGCCTTCGGCATCGTCTCCGAGATCATCCCGACTTTCGCGCGCAAACCGATCTTCGGCTACGATTCGATGGTATACGCGATTGCCTCGATCGCGTTCCTGTCATTCATCGTCTGGGCGCATCACATGTTCACGGTCGGCATGCCGGTGGCCGGCCAGTTGTTCTTCATGATGGCCACGATGCTGATCGCCGTACCGACCGGCGTAAAGGTGTTCAACTGGACCGCGACGCTGTGGCGCGGCTCGATCAGCTTCGAGCCGCCGATGCTGTTCGCGCTGGCCTTCCTGTTCCTGTTCACGCTCGGCGGCCTGTCCGGCCTGATGATGGCGATCGCGCCGGTCGACCTGCAGTACCACGATTCCTATTTCATCGTCGCGCACTTCCATTACGTGCTGGTGCCCGGCGCGGTGTTCGCGATCATCGCCGGCGTGTACTACTGGCTGCCGAAGTGGACCGGCCACCAGTACAGCGTACGGCTCGGCCAATGGCATTTCTGGCTGACGGCGATCTCGGTCAACGTGATGTTCTTCCCGCAGCACTTTCTCGGCCTCGCCGGCATGCCGCGGCGCATCCCGGACTACGCCACGCCGTTTGCCGACTGGAACGCAGTCTCGACGATCGGCAGCTTCGTGTTCGGCTTCGCGCAACTGCTGTTCGTCTGGCTGGTCTGGCGTTGCGCCCGCGGCGGCGAGCGCGCCACCGCCCAGGTCTGGGACGGCGCCCACGGCCTCGAGTGGACCGTGCCGTCGCCGCCTCCGTACCACACCTTCGCCACCCCGCCCGAGTTGCGCTGAACGCATGAGCACGCCGGCTGATCCACGGCAGCGGCGCAACCTGCGGCTCGCGCTCGCACTCGGCCTGCTGGCCGCGGTCCTGTACTTCGGCTTCATCGCGCTGCGCCTCGGCGGCCGGTCATGAACACGCCGCAGCACGGCCGGCATCGCGGCCTGGTGGCCCGGCTGCTGCTGATGGCAGCCGCCAGCTTCGCCTTCGGCTTCGCGCTGGTGCCGCTCTACGACGTGTTCTGCGAGGTCACCGGGTTCGGTTCGCGCGAGCGCCTGCGCGGCCCGGCGGTCGCCGCGGCCGCCGCTCCCGACCGCGCGCGCACGGTGACCGTCGAGTTCACAGCCTCCGTGCCGAGCGACATGGCCTGGCGGCTGCAGCCGCAGGTCGCGGCGCTCGAGGTCCAGCCCGGCCAGTTGTACGAGGCACACTTCATCGCGACCAACCTGGCGCCGCACGCGGCCACGGCCGTGGCCGTGCCGGGGGTCACGCCGGCCAGGGCGCTGCGCCATTTCCGCAAGACCGAGTGCTTCTGCTTTGCGCCGCAGTCGTTCGCCGCCGGCGAACAGCGCGAGCTGCCGGTGCGCTTCCTGGTCGACCGCGAGCTGCCCGCCGGGGTGGACCGCCTGACGCTTGCCTACACCTTCTACGATGCCGCGCGCGCGCCCGCCAGCGGCGGCGGAGGATGATCGCCATGTCACACGCCGAGCCCAGCCCCGGATCCGCCTACTACTTCCCGCACGGCAGCCGCCTGCCGTTCTACGGTTCAGCCTCGCTGTTCGTGCTGATGGCCGGCGCGGCCGCGACGCTGAACGGCGCGGCGGCCGGCGGCTGGATTCTCGGCCTCGGCGGCGTGCTGCTCGCCGGTCTGTTCTTTGCCTGGTTCGGTCAGGTGATCCGCGAGAACCAGGCCGGGTTGTACAACGATCAGGTGGATCGCTCGTTCCGGATGGGAATGATGTGGTTCATCTTCTCCGAGGTCATGTTCTTCGCCGCGTTTTTCGGCGCGCTGTTCTACACGCGCCAGTTCGCGGTGCCGTGGCTCGGCGGCGAAGGCAGCAAGGGGCTCGCCGGCCTGCTGTGGCCGGAGTTCGAGGCCGGCTGGCCGACCAATGGCCCGGCTGCGCTCGGTCCGCGCGCGGACGGCAGTTTCGACGTGATGAAGGCCTTCGGCCTGCCCGCCGTGAACACGATGCTGCTGCTGAGTTCCGGCCTGACCGTGACCATCGCTCACCATGCGCTGAAGTCCGGCCAGCGCGCGCTGCTGAAACTGTTCCTCGCGCTGACCTTTCTGCTCGGCTTCTCGTTCCTGTCGATCCAGGTGTACGAGTATGGGCATGCGTGGCACGAGCTCGGCCTGCAGACCGGCACTGGCATCTACGGCTCGACCTTCTTCCTGCTGACCGGATTCCACGGCCTGCACGTGCTGATCGGCGCGATCATGCTGGTCGTGATCTGGCTGCGCTGTCTCAAGGGCCACTTCACGCCGCGCCAGCACTTTGCCTTCGAGGCCGTCGCCTGGTACTGGCACTTCGTCGACGTGGTCTGGCTCGGCCTGTTCGTGTTCGTGTACTGGCTATAAGCGCCGGCCGCGGCGCGCGCTCAGCGGCAGACCAGCACCGGGATCTTCGTGTGCGTCAGCACCTTGGCGGTGTGGCTGCCGAGCAGCAGGCCGGCGATGCCGCTGCGCCCGTGTGAGGCCATCACGATCAGGTCGCACTTCTTCGAGCGCGCGGTCCGCACGATCCCACGCCAGGCCTGATCCCCGTTGACGACGACCGTCGCGCAGCCGACCCCAGCCGTCCCGGCCTGTCGCTCGATGCCGGCCAGCGCCTGCTTCGCCTCGGCGACGGCCGCCTGCAGATAACGCTGCGGCGTCAGCTCCGGCATGTACACCGCTGCTTCGCCGTAGACCGGCGGCCGGTACGGCTCGGTCACGAATACTCCGGTGACCCGTGCGCCGAGCGTCTGCGCCAGCGCGATGCCGGTGCGAATGCCCTTGAGCGAGTTCCGCGATCCATCGGTCGGGATGAGGATGTGCTGATACATGGCTGCCCCCACTCTGGTGCGGCCGCGACCGACCGCCGTTGCCCGACTCAAGTATGCCAGCGGCTGCTCACCTGCGCCCGTCATTCCGTGACAATCACTTCACCGTGCATTTCCGGATGCGGGCCACAGGTATAACGATAGCGGCCGGGTCGCTCGAAGCGACGTTGCCACGATTCGCCCGGGAAGAACCGCTCGGACTCCAGGCCACCCTCTTCCGGAAACAGGATCGAGTGGCTGGTGCGCTTCTCAGCGTTGGTCCAGCGTACGGTCGTTCCCGGCACCACGGTGAGCGTCGCCGGGATGAACTGGCTGCCGCGGATTTCGACTTCGGCGGTCTCGACATCGGCCAGCAGCGCGGTGGCCAGCGTGACCGCCCCGATCGCCGTCAGCCAGCGCAGCGCACGCCGATGCGCGCTGCGGACGGCGGTACAGCCCGCCGCCTCGCTATTGCTTTGCTGCGGTGATGTCGGCTGTTGCATCGAGACCAAGCGTGTAACCCAGCGATACATGGTGGAAGCGCCCCGCCGTGTAGTCGTCGTGGATCGCAAAACCGAAATTGTAGGTCTTGCCCGCGGCGAGCTGCACGTCACCCGTACCGCCTCCGGCGAGACGGCGCGTGAAGACGACGGTCCACTCGTCGCCCTTCTTCGTACCGGCAGCGTCGACCAGGCCCTTACCACCCTCCATGACCCGCCGCTCGGCCACGTAGCCATCAGCCTTCATGCCCTTGCTGCTCCACTGCACCAGATCGTAGAACACGCCGTTGGCCAGGTTGCCGTCGGTCACGTACTTGGTCTTGCGATCATCGGTAACGCCTGGCATCGAGCGGATGTCCACATGGCACGCCTGCCAGCAGCCGGAAAGACTGGCGCCAGCCACCCGGTTGTCATCCAGCATGAAGGCCAGCTTGACCGCATTGTCTTTGTCCATCTTCGCCGCGCCGCCCGGCGGCTCCTTCCAGACGAAGCGCAGGTACAGGTTGGTGCCGTCGTGCGCAGCCTGCACGGCCACCGGAATCGAGCCGGCCTTGCCCGGGATCGGTACCGGTTCGAGTTTCTGGCCACTGGCCATCTTCTGCCCCATGTCGGCGGCTTCCTCGTCGTGACAGCCGGCGCAGGTCTCGCCCTTGCGCATGGCCCGCGCACCACCGTGTTCGGTACCCTTCGTCGCCCACTCCAGCGGTGACACGCCGGGGTAGAAGACCGTGATCGACCTGACCGGGACCTTGCTCCAGTCCGGTGCCGCGGCCAGCGCTGGCACTGAGGCCGGACCGCATACCAGCATCGTTACCGGAAACAGCAATCGCGCCATGCGCATGATGTCGTGCTCCATCGCTCACTCTTCCTCAGGCATGTTTTCGGGCAACTGGTGCGAAGTGCCCTTGTGACAGTCGATGCAGGTCTCGCCATCGCGAACAGCCATTTCGTGCGATCGCCGCGCCCGCGGCTTCTGCTTGCTGACATCCATGCTCGCCAGCGTATGACAGTTGCGGCACTCGAGCGAGTCGTTCGCCTTCATCCGCCGCCACTCGCGCTGGGCCAGCTCCAGGCGCCGGGCGAGGAACTTCTCGCGTGTCTCTATCGAGCCGGTGATCTTGCCGTACAGCTCCTTGGTCGCCGCCATCTTGCGCAGCATCTTCGGTCCCCATTCCTTCGGCACGTGGCAGTCGGAGCAGACCGCGCGCACACCGGTACGGTTGGTGTAGTGGATCGTGTTCTGCGCGTATTCGGCGTAGACGTTATCCCGCATTTCGTGGCAGGAAATGCAGAACTGTTCGGTGTTGGTCGCCTCGATGACTGTGTGAAATCCACCCCAGAACAGGACGCCGGCGATGAATCCGACCACCAGCAGCGTCAGCAACGACCAGCGGGGGCTGGGTCTCAACAACCGGCGCCACCAGCCGCCGCGTTCCTCGTCGGGTCCCTTGCTCAAATCGGTACTCCCTGTCCGTCGCCCGGCTGGCCTCCGGACCGGCGCTCCGGCCGGCCCGGAGGCTGTGACACAATCAGTAGATGTCGTGCTGCGTGTTCCAGACGTTGAACTTGCCGGTCGGCGTAATCATCTGCGGATCGGTGATCACCTTCTTGACCTGCAGCGTCCGGTCGTCGTACACAACCAGCGCCGACTGGTTGGTCTTGCCGCCCCAGACCGAGATCCAGACCTCGCTGCCGTCGGCGCTGAACTCCGGATGCACCGCGCGCCGCAGGGCCTTGGTCTCCGGCAGCCCGGCGTCGCGGGCGACGTTGACCTTGACCGCCGGCTTGCTCAGGTCCGTCAGGTCGAACACGTAAACGGCCTCGGCGTTCTCCCGCTCCGGGTTCATCGGCAGATCCGCCCACAGGTGCCGCGACTTAGGATGGGTCTTCACAAACAGGTTGCCGCCGCCGGGCATCGGCAGCTCCTGCACGACCTTCCAGTTGTACTCCCGGTAGCGGGCGTGCTCGCGCTTTTCCGACGGCGTGGCGATCAGTGACACGACCGCGTCACCCAGGTGCCCGGTGGCCCATACCGGTCCGAACTGCGGGTGGACGAAGTTCGCGCCCCGGCCCGGGTGCGGGATCTTCTTGGTATCGACCAGCGCCGCCAGTTTCCCGGTCCGCGTATCCACCGCCGCGACCTTGTGCGAAGCGTTGGCGGCCACGAGGAAGTAGCGCTTCGAGGCGTCCCAGCCGCCGTCGTGCAGGAACTTCGCCGACTCGATCGTCGTGGTCTTCAGGTTGCGGATGTCGCTGTAGTCGACCAGCAGGATCTGGCCGGTCTCCTTGATGTTGACCACCCACTCGGGCTTGATGTGCGACGATACGATCGAGGCGACGCGCGGTTCGGGATGGTACTCACCGTCCACCGTGATGCCGCGCGTCGAGACGACCTTGAGCGGCTTGAGCGTGTCACCCTCCATGATCGAGAACTGCGGCGGCCAGTAGCTGCCACCGATCAGGTACTTATCCTCGTAGCCCTTGAACTTGGAGGTGTCCACCGAGCGGGCATCGGCGCCCAGCTTGATGCTCGCAACGGTCTGCGGCTTCTCGAACCACAGGTCGATCAGCGTGACCAGACCATCCCGGCCGACCGTGTACACATACCGGCCCGACGCCGACAGGCGTGAGATGTGCACGGCGTAGCCGGTATCGAGAATCTGCCAGATCTGCTTCGTGTCACCATCGATCAGCGCGAGCTTGCCGGTATCGCGCAGCGTCACTGCGAACACATTCTTCAGATTGATGCTGCTCATCTGCCGGGTCGGCCGCTGTTCCACCGGCACGATCAGCTTCCACGATGCCAACATGTCCTTCAGGCTGAACTCCGGCGGCGACTGCGGCGCCTGCTGGATGTAGCGGGCCATGATGTCGATCTCGGCCTCGCTCAGGATGTCGTCGTAGTTGACCATCCCGCCCTCAGTGCCCAGCGCGATGATCTTGGCAAGCCGGGAACTGCCGAGCTTCAGCGTGCCACCTTCCTGGACATTGCCGTCGGCCGCCTTCTTGGTCCAGTGCGGCTCGAGGTTCTTGCCGGTCGCACCCTTGCGCAGCACGCCATGGCAGCCGGCGCAGCGCTCGAAGTAGATCTTGCGACCGGTCTCGATCTCTGCCGGCGTCATCGCCGGCGCCTGCTCTGCTGCCTGCTGCGCCTGGGCAGTCGTGCCCAGCGCCGCCATCAGCCCCATCACCACACCCGTGACAGCGATCCGCGTATTCATGGTGCCGTTCCCCTTGTGCGTAAACCAAAGCCTTGTGCAAACCGCGCTGACATCGCCGAATATAGGCGGCTGGCCATCTCCTTCAATAGGCAGTTTCCCGCCTCTTTGGGGTGGACAACCGAAGGTGCGGCGTGGCCAGCCCGTACCGTCGGCAGACGCTCAGTCGAACGGCAGTCCCACGTAGTTTTCCGCGAGTGCGACCCTGCCGGCCCGCGAGCCGGCCAGCCAGTCGAGCTCGGCAAGCTGCAGCTTGTGACTGAACGGATCCTCGTCGAGACGGTGCATCAGCGTCGTGAACCACCATGAGAAACGGGTCGCCTGCCACACGCGGCGCAGCGCGCGCGCCGAGTATTCCTCGAGCAACGCCCCACTATTGTCAGAATAATACTCGATCAGGGCACGTGACAGCAGGCGCACATCGGCGGCGGCCAGATTCAGGCCTTTGGCGCCGGTCGGCGGCACGATGTGCGCGGCATCCCCGGCCAGGAACAGGCGACCGAAGCGCAGTGGCTCGACGACGAAGCTCCGGAGCGGCGCGATGCTCTTCTCAAGCGACGGCCCGGTCACCAGGCCGCGGACCCGCTCCGGCGGCAACCGCCGTGCGAGTTCCTCCCAGAAACGCGCGTCGGACCACTCCTCGACGCGGTCCGTCGGCGTGCACTGCAGGTAGTAACGGCTGCGCGAGCGCGAGCGCATGCTGCACAGCGCGAAGCCGCGCTCGTGGTTCGCGTAGACCAGCTCGTCGGCGAGCGGCGGCACGTCGGCGAGCAGACCGAGCCAGCCGAACGGATAGACCCGCTCGTGCTGGCGGATCGCGCCGGCCGGAACGCTGGCACGGCAGACGCCGTGGAAGCCGTCGCAGCCGGCGATGAAGTCACATTCCAGTTCGCGGCGGACACCGTCCTGCGTCCAGCCGACGCGCGGGCGGCTGCTGTCGAAATCGTGAATCGTGACCTGCCCGGCCTCGTACACGGTCGCTGCGCCGCTCGCGGCCCGCGCATCGCCAAGATCCTTCTGCAGCTCGGTCTGGCCGTAGATCGTGACCACCTCGCCGGCGAGCTCCTGCAGATCCACCCGCAGCAACCGGCCGGCGAACGCGAGCTCGAGGCCCGCGTGCACCAACTTCTCGCGCTCGAGCCGTTCAGCGACGCCGGCCTCGTGCAGCAGATCGACCGTGCCCTGTTCGAGCAGTCCGGCGCGGATGCGCGCCTCGACGTACCCGCGCGAGTGCTTCTCCAGCACCACCGTGTCGATGCCCTGCCGGTGCAGCAACTGCCCGAGCAGCAGGCCGGCGGGCCCGGCACCAATGATCGCGACCTGGGTCCGTTGCATGTCGGCCTTCCTGGCAAACCGCCGCTGGCGGTGACCGCTACAGGATTGCCGCGCGCGTGGCGGAAGGCAAGCCCTCCGCCAGACTGCGGGCCCGCTGCCGCAGGCACTCGAGCAGCCGTGCCTGCGCCGCGGTCGGTCGCCAGTCGCGACGCCGGGCCAGACCGATCGGCCGCGTGACCCGGCCCTGCGGATGCGGCAGTGCCACCAGCAGGCCGGTCCGCAGCTCGTGCCGGACCTGGTGCGCCGAAAGCAGCATCATCCGCTCGCTGCCGAGCAGCAGCGCGCGGGCCGCCACCAGTGAGTTGCACTCGATCGGCGGCCAGCGCTGCGCCGGAGGCCCGGCGAACAGGGCCTCGAACTGTCGCCGCAGCGGCGAGCCGGGCCGTGGCGCGACCCACGGATACCGCAGCAGATCCCGATTGCGCAGCCGGCGCCGGCCGGCCAGCGGGTGGCCCGAACGCACGACGATCGCCAGCGGATCGTCGAAAAGCGGTTCCTGCACGACGTCGGCGCCGGGCCCGGGCTGGCGCAGCGCACCGACCAGGAATTCGGCCATGCCTCCGCGCAACGCGGCGAGCAGCGTCTCGTACGGCCCGTCGAGAATCGACACCGCGTGGCGGGGTTCGGCCGCCAGGAACTCCAATACCGCCTCCGGGACCAGCCACGTGCGCGCGAGCGGCATTGCTCCGATCACGGTCCGCCCGCTGCTTCCGCCCGCACTCGCGCTCACCTCCGCGCGGGCCTGCTCGAGCTCGGCCGCGGCGAGTCGCGCGCGGCGCACGAGCCGCCCGGCCTCGCGACTCGGCTGCAGGCCGTAGCTGGTCGGCTCGAACAGCACCAGGCCGGCATTGCGCTCGAGGCTGCGCACGGCGCGGTGCAGGCCGGGCCGCGAGCGCGCGCCGTGGCGCGCCGCCCGGCCGAATCCGCCCTGTTCGACGACCTCGACCAGCGCCTGCAACTGCGCCGCCGTCAGGGCCCGCTCGAGTCGGGCACCCGCATCCGGCGCACGCAGCGCCTCGCCAGCGCCCTCGTGCAGTTGCGCCAGCGCCCGTTCGCTGCGCGCGCGGCACAGCTCCCCGGCCGGCGTCAGCGCCACGCCGCCGCTGCTGCGGCGCAGCAGCTCGGCGCCGAACCAGCGCTCGAGGCCGTGCACGGCCTGGGTCGCCGCCGGCTGGGTCAGGTGCAGCTCCTGCGCGGCCGCAACCAGCCGGCCATGCCGGCTGATCGCCGTGAACAGACGCAAATGGCGCAGGTTGGGCAGCATCGGGCGTGCTCCGCTGTGGCAGTAACCGTTAACAATCTCTTATACCCCGGTCATAATTGCAATTGGCCCGGCCGCGGCCCCCGGCCCACAATGCCGCCATCCAGCGCCGCGGTCCTCTGCCATGCACGTCGTCATCACCGACATCGAGCGCGCCGACCCGGTGGCGACCGCGGCGCTCGCCGCGGCCGGGGTCGCGACCGTCCACGAGGCCCAGGGGCGTACCGGCCTGCTGGCCCCGCGCCTGCGGCCGATCCAGGCCGGAGTCCGCATCGCCGGGCCGGCCGTAACCGTCAGCGTGCCGCCCGGCGACAACTGGATGATCCACGTCGCGGTCGAACAGTGCCGCAAGGGCGACGTCCTCGTCGTCGCGCCGACCGCCAGTTCGGAGGCCGGTTACTTCGGCGAGTTGCTGGCCTGCTCACTGGCGGCACGTGGCGTCCACGGCCTCGTCATCGACGCCGGCGTGCGCGACGTGCGCGATCTCATCGCGATGGGCTTCTCGGTCTGGTCGAAGTGCATCTCCGCGCAGGGCACGGTCAAGGAGACGCTCGGCAGCGTCAACGTGCCCGTCGTCTGCGCCGGCGCACTGGTCCGGCCCGGCGACGTAGTCGTCGCCGACGACGACGGCATCTGCGTCGTGGCCCGGGACCAGGCCGGTGCGATCGCCGGACGCTGCGCCGAACGCGAGGCCCGCGAGGCCGGCGTGCGCGCGCGACTGCGCGCCGGCGAGCTCGGCCTCGACCTGTACCGCATGCGCGAGCGCCTCAGCGAGCGCGGCCTGGTCTGGCGCCGCCAGCAGACGGACGACTGAGGCGGCGATGCTGCGGGCGATTCCGGCCACGCTGATGCGCGGCGGCACCTCGAAGGGGCTGTACCTGCACGCCCGCGACCTGCCCGCCAGCGTGACGCGGCGCGATCGCGTGCTGCTCGCGGCGCTCGGCTCGCCGGACCCGCGGCAGATCGACGGCGTCGGCGGCGCGCACCCGCTGACCAGCAAGGTCGCCGTGATCGGCCCGCCCACGCATCCGGATGCCGACGTGGACTACCTGTTCCTGCAGGTCGCGGTCGACCGCGCGAGCGTCAGTGATGCGCAGAACTGCGGCAACCTGCTGGCCGGCGTCGGCCCGTGGGCGATCGAGAACGGCCTCGTGCCGGTACACGGCAACCCGACGCCGGTGCGCATCCACATGGTCAACACCGGCGGCATCGCCATCGCGCAGGTACCGACGCCGGCGGGCTGCGTGGAATACGAGGGTACTGCGCGCATCGACGGCGTGCCCGGCACCGCCGCGCCGATTCCGCTCGAGTTCCCGGACGTCGCCGGCTCGAGCTGCGGCGCACTGCTGCCGACCGGCGCCGTGGTCGACCACAGCGAGGGCCTCGACGTCACCTGCATCGACCACGGCATGCCGGTCGTGATCCTGCGCGCGGCGGACCTCGGCTGCACCGGCGCCGAGTCGCCCGCTGAGCTCGAGGCCAATGCCGCGTTGCAGGCCAGGCTCGAACGGCTGCGTCTTGCGCTCGGCCCGCGCATGAATCTTGGCGACGTCGCGGCGCAGACCGTACCGAAAATGTGCCTGGTCGCGCCACCCACGCACGGCGGCACGATCGCGACCCGCACGTTCATTCCGCACCGCGTGCACGAGGCGATCGGCGTGCTGGGCGCGGTCAGCGTCGCCACGGCCTGTGTGCTGCCCGATTCGGTGGCCGCGCGCGTTGCCGGTCTCGCGCCAGCCCCCGGCCGCCGCCGGCTGGACATCGAACATCCGACGGGCTTCTTCTCGGTCGAACTCGACGTCGCGCTCGAGGATGGGCGCGCCACCATCACCCGGCCGGCGCTGATCCGTACCGCGCGCAAACTGATGCGCGGCGAGGTGTATGTGCCGGGCCATGCCTGGAACGACGCGTGAGCGCCTTGCCGCAGGTCTGCCTGATCGGCTTTGGCGAGGTCGGCCAGGTCCTCGCCGCGGATCTGGCCGCGGCCGGCGTGACCTCACTCACCGCCTGGGATCTGCTGTTCACCGATCCCGACAGCGGGCCGAGCCGCGCCGCAGGCGCCGTCCGGCGCGGCAGCGACGCAGCGGATGCGCTGGCCGGTGCGGAACTCGTGATCTCGGCGGTGACCGCCGCCGAGTGTCTCGCTGCGGCCCAGACGGCCGCGGCAGCACTCCCGCCCGGCGCGCTGTACCTCGACCTGAACTCGGTCGCGCCGGCCACACGGCGGGCCGCGGCGGCGGTCGTCGAAGCCGCCGGCGGCCGCTATATCGAGGCCGCGGTGATGTCCCCGATCCTGCCGCGGCGCAGTACCGCGCCGATGCTGCTCGGCGGACCGCATGCGCTGCCGTTCCTGTCGCTCGCGCAGGTGCTCGGCTTCACCGGCATGCAGGCCTACGCCGCGACCGTCGGCCCTGCTTCAGCGGCGAAGATGTGCCGCAGCGTGATGATCAAAGGCATGGAAGCGCTGCTCACCGAGTCGCTGCTGGCGGCACGCGGCTACGGTGTCGAGGAGGCCGTGCTCGACTCGCTGAACGACCTGTTCCCCGGCCACGACTGGCAGCGGCTCGCGCAGTACATGATCACGCGCTCGCTGCAGCACGGGCGCCGCCGCGCCGAAGAGATGCGCGAGGTCGCACAGACCGTCACCGGGGCCGGCCTCAAGCCGTGGATGAGCGCCGCCTGTGCGGTGCGCCAGGACTGGGCCGGCCAGCGCGCCGCGCTGGCCGACATCCCGGACCTGACGACACTGCTGGACGAGCTGCTCGCGACCCAGGCGGCCGCGAGCGGAGACGGCGCGTGCTGATCATCGACTGTCACGGCCACTACACGACCGCGCCGGCGGCGCACCAGGCCTATCGGGAACGGCAGCTCGCGCGCCAGCGCGATCCATCGCTGCGGATTCCAGTCCCGGGCGCGATCAGCGACGACGAACTGCGCGCCAGCATCGAGCGCAACCAGTTACAGATGCAGCGCGAGCGCGGCGCCGACCTGACGCTGTTCTCGCCGCGCGCTTCCGCGATGGGCCATCACGCCGGCGACGAGGCCATGTCACTGGCGTGGACCCGCGCCTGCAACGACCTGATCCGGCGCGTCGTCACGCTGTACCCGGACAACTTCGCCGGCGTGTGCCAGTTGCCGCAGTCGCCCGGCGCGCCGCTCGGGACCTCGGCCCGCGAGCTCGAGCGCTGCGTCCGCGAGCTTGACTTCGTCGGCTGCAACCTGAACCCGGATCCGTCCGGCGGTTACTGGCGCTCGCCGCCGCTGACCGACCGCTACTGGTATCCGCTGTACGAGAAGATGGTCGAGCTGGACGTGCCGGCGATGATCCACGTCTCGGCCTCCTGCAACCCGAACTTCCATGCGACCGGCGCGCACTACCTGAACGCCGATACCACGGCATTCATGCAGTTGCTCGAGGGCGACCTGTTCGCCGATTTTCCGACCCTGCGCTTCATCATTCCGCACGGCGGCGGCGCCGTGCCGTACCATTGGGGGCGCTATCGCGGCCTCGCCGACATGCTGAAACGCCCGCCGCTCGCCACCCATGTGATGCGCAACGTATTCTTCGACACCTGCGTCTATCACCGGCCCGGCATCGAACTGCTGCTGCGGGTCATCGACCCGGACAACATCCTGTTCGGCTCGGAGATGATCGGCGCGGTACGCGGCATCGATCCCGAGACCGGGCATCACTTCGACGACACCCGCCGCTACCTCGAGGCGCTGCCGCTCAGCGACGCCGTGCGCCGCCAGGTGTTCGAGGGCAACGCCCGGCGGGTCTTCCCGCGGCTCGACGCCGCGCTGCAGGCGCGCGGCCGATGAACACCTGCGCGCCGGATCCCGGCTGGCTGCCGTTCTGCGCCCAGCCATCGCGGCCGCGCTTCCGGCTGCCGCCGGGTGCAGTGGATGCGCACTGCCACGTGTTCGGGCCCGGCGAGCGTTTCCCGTACGCGCCGGAGCGCCGCTATACGCCCGCCGATGCGCCGAAGGAGAAGCTGTGGGCGCTGCGTGATCGGCTCGGCTTCGAGCGCAACGTGATCGTGCAGGCCACCTGTCACGGCCGCGACAACCGCGCGCTGGTGGACGCACTGCGCGACGCCGGCGGCCGGGCGCGCGGCGTCGCGACCGTCGCTGCGGACGTCGGCGACGCGGAACTGCGCGCGCTCCACGCTGCCGGCGTACGCGGCCTGCGCTTCAGCTTCGTGCGCCGGCTGACCGAAACGCCAGCGCCGGCCACGTTACCGGCTGTCGCCGCGCGCATCCGGCCGCTCGGCTGGCATCTCGTCGTGTACTTCGAGGCGCCGGACCTGCCGGAACTCTACGAGCTGCTGGCCGGACTGCCGGTGCCCGTGATCATCGACCACATGGGCCGGCCCGATGTGACGCAGCCAGCGGACGGCCCGGCCTTCGCGCTGTTCCGCCGCCTGCTCCGCGAGCATGCGCAGGTCTGGTCCAAGGTCGGCTGTCCGGAGCGGCTGTCGGCAAGCGGTCCGCCCGGCTACGACGATGTCGTGCCGTTCGCACGGTCGATTGTCGCTGAGTTCCCCGACCGCGTACTGTGGGGCACCGACTGGCCGCATCCGAACATGACTACGCACATGCCCGACGACGGCGCACTGGTGGACTGGATCCCGCGCATCGCGCCGACCGCCGAGCTGCAGCGCAAGCTGCTGGTGGACAACCCGCTGCGCCTGTACTGGCCGGAGCTGGAGCGCTGAGCATGGCTCTCGACAAACCGTACGCCGACATTCCCGGTACCGTGATCTTCGACGCCGAACAGGCGCGGCGCGGCTATCACCTGAACATGTTCTGCATGTCGCTGATGCAGCCGGAGAACCGCCGGCGTTTTCTCGCTGGCGAGCGCGCTTATCTCGACGCGTGGCCGATGACCGAGGCGCAGAAACAGGCGGTGCTCGACCGTGACTACAACCGCATGATCGCGCTCGGCGGCAATGTCTATTTCCTCGCCCGGATCTTCGCCACCGACGGCCAGAGTTTCCAGCACGCGGCCGCGCTGATGACCGGCATGACCGAGGCCGACTACGTGAAGATGATGCTGTCCGGCGGCCGCTCGCCCGAAGGCAACCTGTACTGCACGGAGCCGGACCGTGGCTAGGATCAGCGCCGGTATTACCACCTCGCATGTGCCGGCGATCGGCGCGGCCGTGGACCTCGGCAAGACCGCGCAGCCATACTGGGCACCGCTGTTCGCGGGCTACGAGTTCTCGAAGCGCTGGATCGCCGGGCACACGCCGGACGTGATCCTGCTCGTCTACAATGACCACGCCACGGCTTTCAGCCTCGACATCGTCCCGACCTTCGCCATCGGCTGCGCGGAGCGCTTTCAGCCCGCCGACGAGGGCTGGGGTCGGCGCCCGGTGCCGGTCGTCGAAGGACACCCGGAGCTGGCGGCGCACATTGCGCAGTCGGTGATCCAGCAGGACTTCGACCTGACCGTCATCCACCGCATGGACGTGGATCACGGACTCACGGTGCCGCTGTCGCTGCTGTTCGGGCAGCCCGCCGCCTGGCCCTGCCGTGTGATCCCGCTCGCGGTCAACGTCGTGCTGTACCCGCCGCCGTCCGGCCGGCGCTGCTATGAACTCGGCCACGCCCTGCGTCGCGCGATCGAGTCCTTCGACGAGGATCTCGACGTGCAGGTCTGGGGCACCGGCGGCATGAGCCATCAGTTGCAGGGCCCACGCGCCGGGCTGATCAACCAGCCTTTCGACCGCGCCTTCCTGGACCGGCTGATTCGGGAGCCGGCGGCGCTGGCACAGATGCCACATATCGATTACGTGCGCCTGGCCGGTTCCGAGGGCATCGAGCTGGTCATGTGGCTGATCATGCGCGGCGCATTGCACGAACGGGTGCGCGAGGTCCATCGCTTCTACCACGTGCCCGCCTCGAACACCGCGGTCGGGCATCTGATTCTCGACAACACGGAGTGAGCCGCCCATGAAGATCGTGCTCGCCGGCGCTGGTGCTTTCGGCCAGAAGCATCTCGACGCGCTGCGGCGCATCGACGGCGTCGAGGTCGTCGCGCTGGTCGGTCGCGAGCTGGAACCGACGCGTGCGGTCGCGCAGAAGTACGGCGTCGCGCGGGTTACGACCGAGCTCGGCGAAGCGCTGGCGCTGCCCGGCGTCGAGGCCGCGATCCTGTGCACGCCGACGCCACTGCATGCCGCGCAGGCGCTGCAGTGTCTCGCGGCCGGCAAGCACGTGCAGGTCGAGATCCCGCTGGCCGACAGCCGCGCCGGCGCCGAGGCCGTGGCCCGGCGCCAGCGTGAGACCGGCCTGGTCTGCATGGTCGGGCACACACGGCGCTTCAACCCGTCGCACCAGTGGCTGCACCGCCGGCTGGCCGCCGCTGAACTGGCGCTGCAGCAGCTCGACGTCCAGACCTACTTCTTCCGCCGCAGCAACATGAACGCCCTCGGCCAGCCGCGCTCGTGGACCGACCACCTGCTGTGGCACCACGCTGCGCACACGGTCGACCTGTTTCAGTATCAGAGCGGTTCGCCGATCACGGTAGCGCACGCGTTGCAGGGTCCGACCCACCCCGAGCTCGGCATCGCGATGGACATGTCGATCCAGCTCAAGACCGCCAGCGGCGCGATCTGCACGTTGTCGCTGTCGTTCAACAACGACGGCCCGCTCGGCACGTTCTTCCGTTACATCTGCGACCACGGCACCTACATCGCCCGCTACGACGAGCTGGTCGACGGCAAGGGCAACGCGATCGACGTGTCCCGGGTGGCGGTGTCGCTGGACGGCATCGAACTGCAGGACCGCGAGTTCGTCGCCGCGATCCGCGAGCGGCGCGAGCCGAACTCCAGCGTCGCCCAGGTGCTGCCCTGCTATCTGACGCTGGACCGGATGGAGCGGATGCTGCGCGAAGAAGCGTGAAGGAAAAGGGAAGCGTCCCCTTTTCCGGCTAGAATGTCGCCCCCGCCGGCCCCGGGCAGGATCGCGATGAACCTCTCCGTCTTCGACGTGTTCCGGATCGGCATCGGCCCGTCGTCGTCGCACACGATGGGGCCGATGACCGCGGCGCGGCTGTTCGCCGAGTCGCTCACCGGGCGCGGTCTGCTGGCGCAGACGCACGCCGTGGAAGTGCATCTGTTCGGCTCGCTGGCACTGACCGGCCGCGGTCACTGCACGGATCGCGCGTTGCTGCTCGGCCTCGAGGGGCTGGAACCAGCGACGCTGGACCCCGCGACGAGCGACGCGCGGCTGGCCCGGATCCGGGCCAGCGGCCGCCTGCAGCTCGCCGGCCAGCACGAGATCGCCTTCGACGAATCGGCGCAACTGCTGTTTCATCGCGACCAGGTGCTGCCGGCACATTCCAACGGGATGCGGTTCATCGCGTGCGACGCCGGCGGTGCGGTGCTGCTGGCCGAGGAGATGTATTCGGTCGGCGGTGGGCTGGTGCAGTGTGCCGGCAGCCGCCAGGCGGCCACGACCGCCGAGCGGGCGCCACCGCCCTACCCCTTCACGACTGCCGCCTCGCTGCTCTCGTGCTGCGATGAGCACGGCCTCGAGATCCATCAGCTCGTGCTCGCGAACGAACTCGCCGGCCGGCCGCTGCCGGAGCTCGAGGCCGGGCTGGAACGCATCTGGCAGGTGATGCAGGACTGCGTCCGCGCCGGCCTCGACAGCCAGGGGCTGCTGCCCGGCGCGCTGCGCGTGCGCCGCCGCGCGCCACACCTGTACCGCGTGCTGCAGACCGAATCCGCCAGCGTCGCGGTGGACCCGATGGAATGGGTGAATGCCTGGGCACTCGCGGTCAACGAGGTCAACGCCGCCGGTGGTCGCGTGGTCACGGCGCCGACCAACGGCGCGGCCGGGATCGTGCCGGCCGTGCTGCACTACTACCAGCGGTTCTGCCCGGGTGCGGACCCGGCCGGCGTGCGCCGCTTCCTGCTGACCGCCGCGGCGATCGGCATGCTGTACAAGTACAACGCCTCGATCTCCGGCGCCGAGGTCGGCTGCCAGGGCGAGATCGGAGTCGCCTGTTCGATGGCCGCCGCCGGCCTCGCGGCCGCGCTCAACGGCTCGAACGGGCAGATCGAGAACGCCGCCGAGATCGGCATGGAGCACAACCTCGGCCTGACCTGCGACCCGGTCGCGGGCCTGGTGCAGGTGCCGTGCATCGAACGCAACGCGATGGGCGCGGTCAAGGCCATCAACGCGGCGCGTCTGGCGCTGCGCGGCGACGGCTCGCACAAGGTGTCACTCGACCAGGTCATCGCGACGATGCGCCAGACCGGCCGCGACATGAGCGCGAGCTACAAGGAAACCTCGCAGGGCGGGCTCGCGGTCAACGTCGCCGAGTGCTGAGATCATCGTCGCGCGCTTCAGGCCGCCGCGGTCGCCGCGCGGGCCGCCACTTCGAGATCGGCGGCTGAGTTGCAGATGTTCGGAGCGAAACGAATCAGCGTCCGGCCCTGCCACGGCCGCTGTGCTCCGCGAGTATTCCATCCGGGGCGAATTGACCCGGCCGAAGGGCCTTCGGCGGCCTGTGGCATGATCGAGGCGTGATCGCTCTGGTTCGAATCGCGCTTCGGCTACGGGCCGACCTGGCCGGCATCCTTGTGCTTTCGCTCAGGTCTCGGCGATCCGTCGAAGCGGAGAACCTCTTTCTCCGCCGGCAACTGGCGCTGTACCGGGAGCGCGGCGTCAAGCCGAGGCGCGTCGATGCCGCGACGCGGTTGTCGCTGGCTGTGCTGTCACGGCTCTTCGATTGGCGCGATTCCCTGGTCGTGGTTCGACCCGAGACGCTGATCCGGCGCATGGCGACAGAGAATCCACTCTGGGACGAAGAGCGGATCGCCAACGAAATGCTGCTGAAGCTCGGCTTGCAGGTCTCGCCGCGGACGGTGCGCAAGTACCTGCCGAAGCGACCGCCGGGCCGTCCTCGAGGCGATCAGCGCTGGTCGACCTTCCTGCGCAATCACGCGCGCGCCATCGTCGCCTGTGACTTCTTCGTGGCGGTCACGGCGACATTTCGACTGTTCTACGTGTTCGTGGTCATCGACCACAGTAGCCGCCGACTGGTGCGCGTCGCGGTGACGGCGCACCCGAGTGCGGTCTGGACCCTGCAGCAGCTGCGGGAGGTCGTCGGGTTCGACGATGCCCGCCAGTAACTGATTCACGACCGGGACAGCATCTTCGCGAGGAGCCTCGACGAATCGATCAGGAATCTCGGCCTGACCGTGCTCGAGTCGCCACCGCACAGCCCCCAGGCCAATGCGATCTGCGAACGGGTGATCGGCACGATTCGACGCGAGTGCCCGGACTGGTTGATACCGCTGTCGGAGTCGCACCTGCGATCGATCCTGAGGGTATGGGTGGCGCATTACAACCACGGACGCCCGCACATGGCGCTGGGCCCCGGTGTACCGGGCCCGCCATCGGCGGTCGTGCCGCCTACGACATCACTGACCCGCCATCGGCTCGGCGAGCGCCTCGGGGTGCGCACCAGATCGGTGCTGGGTGGCCTGCATCACGAATATCTGCTGGCACCCGTGTTGGCTTGATCGAGTACTTGCGGAGCACAGGCGTTTGTTCCGAGGATTTCGATACGGTAAAATGCCGTATCTCCTGGAGATACGGCCATGACCTCGACAGCCGCCCGTTTCGATCTCAAACTGGATTCCGGCGAGAAGAAAATCGTCGCGCGAGCGGCCGCGCTCATGGGAACGACGATGGCCGGCTTCGTGCGTGCGGCAGCCAAGGAGAAGGCGCAGGCCCTGCTCGAACGGGAAACCCGCGTCGTGCTCGGCGAGCGGGACTTCGCGCGTTTTGCGGCGGCGATCAGCGGTCCTTTCGTGCCGAATGCGCACTTGTCGCAGGCGCTGAAGGAGGCGCGGCGGAAAGTCCGCCGTGCTTGAGGAGCGTGCGCTCGACGTCGGCGTGCATAACCGCAGTGGTTTCGATTGCGGCGTTCCTGATCTCAACGATTACCTGAAACGCCTTGCCGAGCAGCACCGGCGCAAGGGCGTCAGCACACCATTCGTGCTGGTGGATACCGACGCACCGACCGCGATTCTTGGCTATTACTGCCTGAGTGCGGCCCAAGTGGACGCCGCGGAGCTGCGGGACAAGGACCGCCAGAAGCTGCCTTGCTACCCGGTGCCATGCTTTCGCCTCGGCCGGTTGGCGATACGCAAGGACCGGCACGGGCAGGGCATCGGGAAACTGCTGCTCGCCTGCGCTGTGGATCGTTGCCTGAAAGCGCGGAGCGACGTGGCAGCCTACGCGCTGATTGTGGATGCGAAGGATGAAAACGCCAGGCAGTTCTATGAACACTGCGGATTCGTCGCATTTGCCGGCGAACCCATGACGCTCTATCTCGGGCTTGGCGGCTGATGAGTGTAGCGGGACACGATCCACCGCCATGTCGCCCGCTCCTCTGTGGATACCCACAAAGGGTGCGGCAGCGGTACCAGGAAAGGGAGTGTCGATACCCCGGAGTCGCACGGCATGACCGCGCAGCAGGACAGTGGCACGGCGATCGCGCCACCTCAGACGGTTATCCCCGGAAACCAAGGCGAACAGACCAATCTCGACATCGGCGGACCACTCCCATGCTCGGGCCTGATGCCCGGAATGGCCCCGACGGTGGTCCCCAACTCGCGAAATCGGGTGGGTCCGATCAGACGAAATCCTGCAGCGATCGCTGTTCGGTCTGCAGGTAACGGAGGAGTTCCAGCTCACGCTGCCGGCCCAGCCACCGCCGAAAATCACCGCCGCCCAGGCCCCTGCAGCCACACCCGTGTAGTGCAGACCTTCGCCGCTCACATCCTGACAAAATCAGCGCCTTACCCTTGCGCTACTGCCCGAATCCGCGAAGTCGGGCTAGGTTTTCAATCGTGAAGCGGTAGAACAGCTCCGCCAGGTCTCCATGCCCCTTCTTCTTGATGATCGCCAGCCTCCGGATCAGGTTCGGAGCCCGTAGCGGCCGGTACACCACTCCCTTGCGACGAATGGCCCGCGTGTGATCGGGCACCACACCGCACCCGGTTCCCATCGCCACAAAGTTGATCATCGACATGAGGTTCTCGAGCTCGTGCGCGACATTCATCACGGCGCCCGCGCGCACGAACAGCTCCTCGATCTGGTGAAACGAATCCGGCGCGAGCGCGCGCGAGAGGAGCACCAGCGGCTCGCTTGAGAGGTCTTTGCTGGCGACCGTGGGCTTGTCGGCCAGCCGGTGTCCCATCGGCAATACGGCGACTAGCGGCTCATTCATCAGTTCCCCAACGTCGAACTCGTCCTCAGGAATCGGCAGCCACACGAATTCCAGATCCAGTTCATCGCGGCGCAGCCCCTCGAGCTAACACCAGTTGAGCCAGGAGCTGCAGGTCTCGGGGCTGTCCTTCAACGACCGCCTGAAGTGGGTGGCGGGCCTGTATTACCTGAACGAGGACGGCGAGGGCACGTTCGACGTGAAGATCGTGGACGCCCTGTACCCGGCGCTTGAGGGGCTGCCCGCCGCCCTGGTGCCGCTCGGTCCGTGGCCCTGCCCGCAGCCGGCCAATTCCTACGGCAGCCAGGCAGGTGAGGCGTGGACCGCGAACCACACGAATTGCAGTTCCGTGTGGGTCGGCATCATCGACGAAGGCTACATGTACACGCACGAGGACCTGGCGGCGAACGCGGGCACCAATCCCGGTGAGACCGTGGAACAGGGCGCCGAGGGCATGGGCTTCCTGGCGCCGGCGCTGCGCGCGGTGGTCGAGGCGCAGCAGCCGCGGTGACGGAGATCCGCGACGACGCGTCGGTCGGCAAGGTCTGCACCATCGGCCGCGGGGTGAACACCGGCATCAGCGCTGTGATCAACACGGCGAAGGTCGAGGCTGGCCGGAGCAGACTCACAGAGAGGCCAGGATTTCTTCGCGTCTGACGTTCTTGTGGGCGGCTACTGCGCGCAGGATGGCGCCGAGTGTTCCGAGGCGTAGCGGATGGTGATCTGGAACGCTGAGCCTTTGATGTTGAGGGGTGTCGGTTTCGATGACAATGTGACTGCCCACCTGGTGGACGAGGCGATATCGCCAGTCACGGCACAGGGCCTGCACCAGATGTCGCCCACTGAGGTCTCTGGGTAGCTTCATCCAACGGCCAGAATCTCATCCCGGATCAGATGCAAGCGGATACGTTCAGGCGGAGTGCTATCGAAAAAATAAGCCTCGGTCGCTTCACGCACGTTTTCCCGCAGCTCATCCCAGGTATCGGCTTGGGTAATGACGCCTTCGCCCAGCGACTCGGCGACAAAGCCGCCGTCGGCTTCCTGAGTGACTTCAAAAACGAGCTCTTTCATGGGGACCGATTCTATTCCTATCCTTTCACTGTGCAAGCCTTGACGTCTGCCCTTGACGTCTGCCCCATACCCGAGTTGAAGTGATTGCAAGCATCGAGTCCGCGGTCGTGCTCGACTGGATCGAGGACCTGCAGTTCTGCCCGCGCCGGCATCACCTGCAACCAGGGCCTGTTCGGCCACGGCTCGGCGGTGATCGTGACGCGGTGAACGGGACGGAAATGAAACGGGCGGAGCTGCCGGCGCCCGTCGCCGTGACCCCGCGGGAAATGCTCGATCGGCTGCTGGCGCTGTAGCGAGAAAAGAGGGCGGTCCCAGTAGTGTCCCAACGTTACGCACCCGGTGGAGCGTACCGGGTTGAACGAGCGTGCGGTTTTGCGATTTTCGGCTGGTCTCGATTTGAACCGCCGCTGCGGCATGCTGACCGCCCGAGAGTGTCACTACCGGGGGTCGCATATTTCGAGGAGACTGTACGGCACGGGCACCACGTGGGGATTGATCGTCCCGTTTCCGGGTGATCAGGCCCGATTTGCGCCGCAGCGCCTGGTCCGACGACGGCTATCGTCAGTTGATTCGTTCCACATGGCCAGACACGGATGTCGGCCGCCCGCCCGCACTGCTGTCCCGCGATCGGCTCCGCCGCCGCCCGGGTCTACCGTCGCCGCCGGCCCGAGCGTACGGCGCTCTACCGGCTCGTCCAGCAGCACATCGA